>JACCDX010106713.1_pt1 | contig 20312 bp, 11 predicted proteins | sample 7449681 | NCBI WGS metagenome assembly JACCDX01 (sample SAMN15323450, study PRJNA562643) | freshwater metagenome | isolation source: river surface water | place: USA:Blue River Watershed | collected 2017-08-18
CAAAATAGATTTAGACCGGTTGACGGATATGAATTTTTATATAGTACAGAAGACATACCTTTAACTAATAAGGTATTCATACCATATTGGGAACCACCTAGCTTTATACCATCAACATATTCACCCTATCAGATATTAATATCAAACAATCCTACGGGTAGTGATGGACCTTTGTCTCAAGATTCATACCTTGCTAAGATATCGGCTGAAAGTTTAAGAGATTTATTCCAAGCTAGGATAAATGCTGAGATATTTCAAAATACCGTTGGTCTTGTTAATTTACAATCTTTACAAGACCCCTTTAACGCTAGTTTATTAATTACAGGTCAACAACCATTAGTTTATCAAAATTGGAGAATTACCGTACCTGAAAACCCTGTTTTAAGAGCGGTGGATTTAGCGACAAGATTGGCAAGTGCTTATTGGCCAGTATCACCTATACCTGGTGATTATTTTGATGAAAACACACCTAACGGACAATCTGCTCAAATATCTAACGCACTTAATGTTACAAACCAATTAACAGGTGGATTTTTAGGGCCGGTATTAAACATAACTAGGAATCCTTCAGAAATATTTTTAGCAAATACGGGTAACGCTCAAAGGTCTGCCTTATTCAATAATATTGATTACAATAGATATCAACCGGGATATAAACAACAGTTTGGTGGACTTTTAGGGGTTGCCCAAGGACTTTTAAATTTGGCTACTAGTCTAATTGATGGGGGTGGTGAAGTTGGTGGTTATTATGTTGGTAGTAGAAATGCAGAACCAAGTACAATTACATCACCACCAAACCAAGTTCCTGTAAATGCGTATGGACAACAAGTTAACGCTCCTGTGTTTGGTCCATCTGAATTAGCTATTCTTTATGAAGGTAATGAAACACAAATAAATTTTGGTTTAAAAGCAAAAGCTTATGCGGATACCGGTGATATTACAGGTGCATTTGTATGGACATCGCCTAAATTCAAAGGGGCTGCGGGATATAAACCAACAGTTGGAGGAGGAATTGGGAGTAGAGACGATGAATTTAATGTAGTTAGTTCTACATACACCAAAGGGGAATCTACAAATATTGAATTTAAGAAAAATTCAATACTCGATAATACTCAAAGATTAATACAATCCGCCGACAATCTACAAGGGATTACTAAATTAAAACACGTTGGTAATGCGATTAACCAAGTAAGTAAGGTTTTTAATGACGGATATAAAGAAATGACAAAAGGTTCTCAAGTTGTTTCTTATACAGATAATACAACAGGAGGTGAAGTTGGTAGAGAATATTGTAGAGTTTTTGCAAAAGATACTCCTTATTTAACTTATGCCGACCTACAAAAAAGAGATGGTATAACAAAAACAGGTAGAAGATTTACAAATTCGGTAATGGATAATACATACAATTTAAATATTGTACCATTACGAGGTTCGAGTGAGGATAGAATTGGGTCAACAAATTTAATGAAGGATGGTTCAGGTAAGATTGTTGCTAAAAAATATATGTTTTCTTTGGAAAATTTAGCTTGGAGAACGTCTAGCCGTCCTGGTTTTACATACGACGAATTACCTGATTGTGAAAAAGGCCCAAACGGAGGTCGAGTTATGTGGTTTCCACCATATGATATTAAATTTAGTGAGTCTAGTTCGGCAAATTGGAATCCAACATCATTCCTTGGTAGACCTGAACCAATTTATACATATAAAGATACTAGTAGAACAGGACAATTAAGTTGGAAAATTATTGTGGATAGCCCTTCGGTTATTAATGCGATTGTTGAAAAACAACTTAAAGGACAAAACAAAGAAAAAGTTAATTCAATTATCGATTCATTCTTTGCGGGATGTGTTAAATATGACATATATGAATTAGCAAAAAAATTCAATACAATACCATCAAAGGATTTATATACTTACCAAGAAATAATTAATAATCCAAGATTGACACCTGAAGAACTTGCGGGTGTTAAACGGGAGATACCAAGCGAGTATACCGAAGAAACAATTACTTATGAAACAGATAGACAAGTTGTGGCTGTTTCTGATGACCCATCTTTAGCGGCATTTAATTCAAAATATTTAGGATTCGCATTTTATTTTGATAATGATGTACCTGGACCAAAAGATAAAAATGTTACAACAACGAGTGAAGATTTTCAAACCGCGTATAATACATATCTTGGTCAAAAATCGACTTATAGTTCTACGGCTTCCGTAACATTTGCCGCGGGTAATCCTGAAGCAAATACGGATGTATTTTTTACAACAATCATTGAAGACAATTATAGAACAATCCAAGATGGATTTATACCTGGGGCTTTAGATATTTTATCAAATAAAAAAGGAACTATTAGTATTACTATGGTTGGTTCAGCCTCAGCAACGGCGAGTCCTCAATATAACGAAGCATTATCAAAAAGACGAATTGATTCTATAAAAAATTATTTAAGAAATAATGGATTTGGACAATACTTAGATGACCAAACTTTTAAAATAATATCTGAACAAGGTGCCGGTGAATCAATTACGATACCTCAATATTCCAGTGAAGTAACAACCGGAACAACAACTGAACAAAGCAGGGATTCAGGAACTCAAGGGTCTGTAAATTGTACTGAGGATATCAAAGATAAAAATAATAAAGTTACAACTAATTCTCAAACGTATTCGGTAAGTGCCATGGCATGCCGACGAGTTAGAATATCCAACATTAATGTGGAACCAATACCAAAAGAACCTGAAGTTGTAGAAACTCAAAAAGAGGTTAAAACTACCACAACTAAAATATCTGCAACAACCGTTACTGAATATCCACCACAACCACAACCAACTGTAGATATTGTTAAAAAATTAAAAGATGGTATTGGTAAAAAAATATTGAGACAATTATTTTCTGAATGCGATTATTTTGAGGTTATTAAAGAGACTAACCCGTTTGTGTACGACTCAATTCAGGAAAAAGTAAAATACTTTAATCCGGCATTTCACTCGATGACACCTGAAGGATTAAATGCTCGATTAACATTTTTAAATCAATGTGTTAGACCTGGTGAAACGATACCTGTAATTGGCACTGATGGTAATCCAAAATATAATGATGCGGTTAATACTTCATTTGGTGCTCCACCTGTTCTTATATTAAGAATTGGTGACTTTTTTCATACCAAAATAATACCAACGGGTTTACAGATAGGTTATGAGCCTTTGGTTTTCGATTTGAATCCTGAGGGTATTGGTGTCCAACCTATGATTGCAAATATATCCTTATCATTTAATATTATTGGAGGACAAGGTATTGCTAAACCTGTTGAGCAATTACAAAACGCATTATCATTTAACTATTATGGTAATACCGAAGTTTATGATGATAGAGCGGTATTCACCGAAGACACTTCAGCTTTAGACAAAACATTAGTACAAGGTGTATTAGACGGAGAACAACCAGCAACGGCCGCTGATGTTAATAATCAACAACCAAATGATGGTGGTTCTACTATTGGTACCATAATAACTAATATACCTGTTGCTAGTGGGCAAACAGGTGAGATTGGATATAAAGATATTATGGATAAATTGTACGATAATACCAAAGAATATTTTACAACAATAGTTAATCAATTAGAAAAAGTAGTGCTACAAAATAACTATGGATTATTAACATTACTTAATGATAGAAGAGAAATTAACTCATCAAGCACTGATTTACCAACTAAAAATGGAGGAGACGATAATGTTGTAAAGATATACGGTAACCCATCTAACTATGAAACAAGTATAAATTCATTATTTCAATCAAACATTGAATCAGTTAATGAAGAATACAATCCAATTATTAGTGAGTTTGTTGTTAAACACGGAAGTTCGTATAGCGGTATTATTTTAGATAATCTTAAAAATAATTTAAATAATTATTTAAAGGCATTACAACCTACATTTTCTAATAACGTATCTACGATAGTACAAGGAATTACAATTTTTCAACAAGATTTTTATCAAACAGTTAGAAAAGTTAGTTTAGTTTCACAAGCAATCGATGGTAAATTATTATCAGGTAATGTACCAAGAGTATATAATATTTCAGGAACTAGTGAAGTTTCAGCAGCTAGCGAAACCGCACCAGCCGATACCTTAGATGAGTTAAGAGAAGATTTTCAAAGCTTCATAGATTTATTACCCGATTTTGATGATTTAATGACGGTAACCTATGCCGTATTCACTAATACTTATTATGATGGTGATTTTGAACAACCATTCTCTAATAGTGAATTAATTGATGAATACGATAAATATTTTTATATTGTAATAGCCGATATATTGACAAATAATACAAAACTAGATGAATTTAACACCGCCCTTTTAAAGGGTATTGAAGGAGACAATCAATTAGCAAGAAGGGTTAGAAGAATTGTTGACGATGTTGGCGATAGGTATAAAAAAGAAAAGAGGGATGAAGAAAAATACTTTAAAGATTTAAAAAGAGATTCTGAATATAAAGGTTTTGTTGATGGTTTAGATGAAAAATTATATGTCAAAGGTAAGTTAAGAAAATGTGATTATAATACAACACCAAATGCAGATGTTCAGGCAAATGGTGAAAAAATTAAAGACTTATATTTAAATCCATTTAAATTTAAATAAAGATGGCTGGCAGACAATATTATAATAGATATAACAATTTTGTTATTAATGGACAACAGACTGTTGTACCTTATGTTAATTTACCTAGTAAATCTACCGATAAAAGATTTATATATAAAATAGGACAGACTAGATTGGATAAAATATCACAACAGTATTATGGTGCTCCATATTTTGGATGGTTAATATTGATGGCCAACCCAATATACGGAGGACAAGAATGGAATATTGCTGATGGTTCTATATTGACAATTCCTTTTCCTTTAGTAGCTTCATTACAAGACTATAAAAACGCATTAGAAAACCATTTCTTCTACTATGGTAGGTAAACCAGAAAATATTTTAACGGAATTTGATTATAATAATATTACCATAGTTGACCCAAATAAAGTTGTTGACGAAGAAGGTAAAGTTAAAGAAAGATATGTAAATCAAGAGGACTTGGTATTTTACGCCAACTTGGAATGTAAAATGTTACCAAGAACAAAACTCGCTTTGGGGGTTGCTAACAACGATAGTATACAAACAGTATCGATAGCTTCAATCAATTTTTTAAAACCTGGCGACAAAACATTTTTAGATAATTCATATACAGACGAGATAACAGGTAAAGACACTGTAAAAGGGGAGGGAGTTAATCAACCAAAGAAAAACGCAATATCCAACCCCAATAAAAGTAATGATTTTTATGTAAGACAGACAATAAGTTCAGGAGGAAAACCTGGCTCAGTTGATAATGGATTACTTGGAATTACAAATATAACAGTTAAGTTAGATACATCATTTTTGCCGGTAATATCAGTTCAGCTTGTTGATATTAAAGGACGAGCGATGTTTGAATCAGGTAATAATTCACCATACGCCGCGTTTTTTAATTTACCATATCCAAAGTTTACCCTAACCCTAAAAGGATATTATGGTAAAGCTGTCAGATTAGAATTAATGCTTCAAAACTTTAATACCCGATACGATACAAGTACTAGTAATTTTGAAGTTTCATTGGTGTTCTACACATACAAATACACAATGTTGTCAGAGATATCGATGGGTATGTTATTGGCAACACCACACATGTTTAAATCTAGTGTACAGGTTAAAGCTTTGGAAAGTGGGGGGTCTTCCACATCACCTGTTAAACAAAGTTTTGCGGAAATAGGATATGAAAAAATTAAAGAATTATATTCTGAATATAAATCAAAAGGTTTAATCGCCGATGATTTCCCTGAAATAACACTAGTACAACTACAATATAGAATTGAAAATTTTGTTAAAAATGTTTTAGATAATTTTACCAAACAAAATTTAAATCCTCTGACTGACATAGAAATATATCAGAGAACAATTAATGACTATACAAGAGATATATATAACGCCCAAAGTGTTTCTTGGTTTAATAAATATATGGATACCACCGCTCCATTTATATTAGCTAACGGATTCAAAACAAAAATATATTCTTTTAAAGGTAATTTAAACGCTGAACAACAACAAAATGCAATTGCCGAACTTAAAAGAATAATTGATGAGTATAATGGTAAATTAAAGGCGAACGAAACTTTAGGTGAAAAAGGTTCTTATACTATAGATAATAAAACAGTCCCCGCATCAATACCCGTTAAAATAACTTATGACAAAACTTTTTTAAGGACATTCCAAAGCGCTGACGAGATAGACTTCAGAGAAACTTTTAAAATTATTAGTGGTAATACAGAACCAACTGACTTACAAATAAATGAATTAAAAGCTAGTTTCGAAAAAAGAAAATTATTCGGAGCTGCCGATAATACACTTAAAGACGGTGAATTAACCACAGTATATAGATATTTTGCCTTTGAGAACAATACAAATGAGATTATTAATAATGTCTCAAATTTTTTAGACCCAACTTTTTTTGGAGAAATAGACCAGATAGAAAAAAAGTTAAAGGCTTTTAAAATTCAAATCGAGGAAGATTTAACAAAGGCATTATCTAATTTATTACAAAATTCAAATAACGGTATTGGGTTTGTACCAACTATTAGAAACGTTTTAGCGGTTGTTTTTGCAAATGGTGAAGCGTTTATTAGATTAATGGATGATACCCATAGGGAGGCTTGGAACCAAAGAAATCACCCTGCAAGAAAAAATGCAATATTTGATAAACAGGTCGAAAGCGCCTCACAAGACGCATTAAATCCTGGTGTGGACAATGAAACACCAGTTTATCCTTGGCCACAGTTTTTGATTGCAACCTCAGGGGATAAAGGTCAAGAACAATATCAAATTAAATATCCTGGCGACGGAGATGTGATACAAAGAACACAAGGTTATTTGTATGATGTATGGCCTGAAATAGAGTTCGAGGAAGAATTTATTAAAGGATACGTTGAAAGAACTCAGCCACCACAAAACCAGGTAAGTAATTTTAATGAATTAACAGAACCAAAAAGAATATCATTTAACGCGATTGAATTTCCAATCAACAACGGAGTTTATTTTAACAAAGAAGAAATAAAATTCTTTTTTGAAATTTATGAGAGAGTCTTCCTTACCTCGAACTATTCAAAATTGTCAAGAAGTAGTGATTCGTTGTCGGAATTAGATAAAATAGTGAATTTATTGGCGGATGCGGAAACTGAAAACATCACAAAAAGTTTAGGAACTAATAATCCATTTTTGTTAGAAAAGTTAAAAAATTACGGATTTAATTCTGCTAATTATTTACAGACATTAAGGCATTTTTCTAATGATGGGACAGGACAAAGTTGGCAAAACTATTTAAGAGCAATATTCAATACGAGTTATATTAAGAATTTAACTACAAATTCTGAATTTGAATTTTTAGATTTAGGAACATTACTTGCTCCAATATCAGAACCACTATTAAGTTTAGAAAAAGAACAAGATATGATTGATTTTGTATCTAGTCAATCTTTATCTAATGTTTTTGATTTAACTGACATATATCCATTTACTAGTAATGCTTGGTCTAAACAAGGTTTGGCGAATGGACAATCAGTTTCAGACGCAAAACAAGCGTTCTCTACAGGTAAAGTTCTAACATTTAATACAACTAAAAAAATAATAACTAATTTTTTAGATGCAACAACACCCGACCAAAAAAGATTGGTAACTAACTTTATTTATAAAAACAATAAAGTGCCTACCGTAAATGGTGAAAATATTGTTTCGTTTTATGAAGGTAGAAGTCCTAAAAAACAATTAGTTACAGAAGGTAATGTCAATTACACTAATTATAATGGTTTAGTATCAAGCGCTCAAACCACCTCAATATTTAATACTCCATTTTTTGTCAATTCAATAGTTGAGGGTGTCGATAAATTTAGGAATTTTGATAAACACCCGTATAAAGTACCGGCTTATTTATTTTTAAATTCACTACCATTACCAACACTACGAGAAAAATATCAAACATTTGAAACATCAAATGATGAAGGGGTTTTTAGTGCATCATTAAATTACATATTTGCATCACTAAAAAAATTCGGAGCATTACATAGAGTACCGTATCCTTGGATTTTAAAAATAGGTTCTATATGGCATAGATATAAAGAATATGTTGATAAAGGCACTGACATATTATCGGTTTCTTGGTCAAATTTTAATTCGAGTCAAAACTTTGACCCGTTAAATTCAGACCCTACAAGAAATTATGGGTTAATTTTAAACGGAGCACCGTTCGACATCACACTTCAAAAAGATACCGTATTTGGTGCGGAAACATCATCGTTAATTAACACAGGATTTTATCCAAAATTGATTAATGATTTTAATGTATTCTTCCAAGGATATAATATCATTGATACGAGTGAGACTATTAATGGAACTTGTAATATTGTTGGTAATGTTTTGACAGTATTAACAGTAAATCATAACTCGTTACAAACAGGTTATGAATTTTTAGGAAACGGTATTAACGGTGGAACTCAAATTTTATCACAAACTAGCGGAACACCTGGTGGGCCCGGTGTGTATTTAATTACTACAAACCAAAACGTCACTAATGTTTCATTTACAATTTCAAATGCAGTTAATATTCCATATAGTGACCAATCAGTACAAGATGCTTTATTAAAGGGCCTTAGTTTAAATTACTCACAAGAATCTTTAATTGATTATACAGAAGGTTTTGACGACGCTAATCCTTTACGAGATTTAAGAATTATACCTTGGAGTATATTAGTTGAGGATAAGAATAGAGTTAATCAATTCGTAATACCATCACAAGGTTCCACATACAACCAAACTCAATATGAATGTTTTAAGGATGGTAAAATCATTAAGGAGGTTAACAACAATACCGCAATGTATAATGGTTCTGTTAGAATGTTTTGGGCGGCACCTCACTACGGTTATTTTGATTTAGACAATTTATTAAAACCTTCGCCTGAAGAATATTTAAAAACAATCTTTATAAACCAAGAAGAACAAAATCATTTTACTTTAAACGCGACATCAACCTATACAAAAATAAGTGATATTTTTTCAGTTTTTGAAAAAGAAATCTTGGACAAATTTGAAGAAGAGTTTCTAAATTTTTCAGTTTGTAAATATGATTATGTTGATAGTGGGTTAATTAAACCAATGGCAATGACTGACAGTTTTGCACAACAAGTTAATCAAACTATAGACACCTCCGCAACGGCAACGACAGCAACAACTGCAACTACACAACAAACAAATATTGATGGAGCGTTGAATTCTAACTTTAAAAACTTCCAATTGTTGTTTACTAGTTTAATGACTGTACCAAAAGTGACTGGATTCACAGGTGACCAAATTATTGTTGAGGTACAAAATAGACAAACATCAAATATTGGTAATGTACTAACAAAATTTTTAACATACGACACAGCATTCAAATTTGGTAATCCAACAAACTATGATAAAAAACTTTTTTATTCATTTACGTCTACAAAAATTCAAGACTCATATACTTGGGAAAGTTACAAAGAAAAAACACCAAATGCACTACCGTATAATGGCGGAGATGTTACTATACTTGATTCCAAGGCTAACTATCCCGAAGCTTGGAAGGCTTTAGAAACATATGTTGGTTTCTCGGATATATCTAGTATATCTTATTCCGATAATGGTTCTTACATAACGGATTTCTTCATAGATTTTGATGTTGCTTTTAATGAAAACAATATTAAAAATTTAGCAACAGTAATTAAAATTTATGTAACACAAAAATTAAATCAGTTCCAAGTCGACCCAGTACCTCCGGTATTACCATCTACCCAACCGGTTAATCCTGATATCTTAGAGATTGATACATTATCTGATGGAACTAAGGTTATTGTTTATGGCCCGCCAGGTCCTAGGAAATTTGCGGTAGTGGTAAATGAGAATAATGAAACAGTTTATACCACGCCAAAAAGATTTAAAACAACAAGTAATATACTAATTATCGATGAGGCCCTGTTTGAGGTTTATACTAGCCAAGGCATTGATACTCCCGAAATTGTAGACAAATTTGTTGCACCTGAACCCCAATATCCCGCAACACCTAACCCACAAGGAAAGTGGAGTAAGACTAAGTTAACAACTTCATTTGATGAATATACAAGAACTATAAACGAATTTCAAAATAAAATATTGGATAGTTTATTCCTTAAATTAAGAAATAAATTACCTGATGTTAGTATTAAATCTGAAGTTGTAGTAGATTCTGCACTCGAGGGACCACAAAGTAAAGTTGACCTTTGGGAGACATTTAAAGCGATTAATGATAAGTGGATTGCGGGTAATGACTTTAAACAAAAAACATTATTTGAGGATGTATTATTATTAGATAGGGCGAGTAGAAATATCGGAGATGTTGTTTTATGTGACATTTACAAACTAAGGAATCGACTTATGACTATAGACCCAACTAGTAACATGCTTGGGTTTGTAAGTTCTATATTGGTTGAGAACAATTTTGTGGTAATGAATATACCATCTTATGTTAATTTTTATAATGTCCAAGATGCTCAAAAGAGTGCTAAACCAAGATTAGATAGTACTTCAGATTTTGCAAATAATTTGTTTGGTACATTTATGAATGTTGATTATCGTGATTCATCCGCTAAAATGGTTTGTTTTTATGGGGGTAAACCTAGTGAGATTGTTGACGTTAAAGATAATGTTGACTTTAGATTTAGAGACGACGCATTTGAGATTACCAAATCATCGAGTAATCCTTTAGCGGAAAATCAAATAGGTAAGCAGGACTGGGATAAGTCAAATAAAGTTGTTGGATTTAGTGTTGATATAGGACCACAAAATCAATCAATATTTTATGGATTTAATGTCAATCAAGGTAACAGTCAAAGCACTGCTGAATCTTTACAAGTTTTAAATCAAATGGCTAACCAAGCCGGAAACAGAGCGGTTGCAACTCAGAATTTATCACTTTATAACTTATATAAAAATAGAAGTTATGCTTGTACGATAAGCATGATGGGTAATGCTATGATACAACCTACAATGTATTTTAATCTTAGACACGTACCTATGTTTAGCGGTCCGTATATGATTTTAAAAGTTAATCATACTATAAATCCTGGTAGTTTTGAAACAATCATTGAGGGTATTAGACAACCAACCGCATCACTACCAAAAATAGATAACTTCTTACAAATACTTAAAACCAATTTATTAAATTCAATAATTGAAGAAAGTAATCGACAAAAAGAAGCGATAAATAAAGAACAAAAAACCGCAGATAACGAAAAATCAAAACAAACTCAAACAAATTCAGACTCAAAAGATAAAACCGCAAACACCGCATCGGCAAATCAATCGTGTACCGCAAACACTAACTATTCAACTTTTGTTAAAGAAGATGTTAGGAGCACTTCAGAAACACTTAGAACCATTGTGGATAAAATTAATTCATATGTTAAAACAACTAACATTACTAGTCCACAACAAGTAAACTTGTCATTGACTGTGTTCTCATCAATATATCTTACATCATATAATGGAACAGGATTTAAGTCAAATAACAATAATTTTATAGGTTTGAATATAGAAGAAAATTGGGGTGATAGTCCTTATTTTAGAAAATCGTTTTTCTGTACATCAGAAAATAAACCATATGCGACTTTTGATAATATTGATAATAGTATTTTATTTTTAGTTGAAAGATGGAAAAATAGAATGGTGAGTTTACCTGACAACTCTACTGAAAAAGAAATTGCTAAGTTTTGGATTATTAATTTTGCTAGTAACACTTCGGGTAGAGAAAGTGTGTATAATTCTTACCCACCAGCTGATTTAAGTAACTTGGAAGTAAAAATTAAAGACGCGATATCTCAATACAAGCAAGTAATTGGTCAATTAAATCCACAGGCACCAACTCAACCACCATCTATAGTAACATTAACACAAAGAACTACTGGCGAAAGAGGATGGGATGTAAGGATTAACGATACAACAGGACAGAAATGGGCAATATATTTAATTACATATAGAGTCCTCGCCCCGGCAAGTTGTGCTTTCGGACCTACAGAATCCAATCTTAGAATATTTGACCCACCAATTGGTAGTAATGTACAAGAAACATTCATATCACTTGAAGAAATTCAGTTTGACATAGATTGTGATGATTTGGTAGAAAAAATTAGGTTTAACATTGATTTGGTACCGGTATTTGCTGATGGAAGTCCCGACACCTCAAGAACAGGAAAAACTGAATTAGTAACAAGTACTGTTTTTATTTAACAATTAGATATTTATAAATAAAAATACTATGAGCACAAAAGAAGTATTAGATAGATATTTGGGTAAAAATACTCGTATCACTGAAAAAGAAACCGGCAATGGTTATAAAGAAGTTTGTGATTTGGACACTGGTGAGTGCTACACTCTAAGAATGAAAGATGGTTTGATTGAAAGAGTGGATAACACAATGAAACAAAATAAAAAAATTCAGGTCGAGACTATGACCGGAGTTAAACAACTTTTAAACGGTTAATAATATGTCAATCGATAAAAATATTTTAGAAGAAATTAAAAGGTATAACAATATCAATAGATATATAATGGAGCAAGATGTTCCACCTCCGCCGGCTGAAGACCCGGCGGCCGCATTACCACCCCCTCCTGGTGACCCAGCGGCGGGAGCTGCGTTACCCCCACCTCCTGGCGACCCAGCAGCGGCAGGAGCACCACCGGCACCACCAGCAGCGGCGGCTGAACCACAACCTGTAGATGTTGAGGCAGACCCTGATGTTGAAAAAGTTGGTGGTGAGAAAGATAAAGGTAGTAAAGAACTCGAAATAACAGACCTTGTTAAGTCACAACAAAACGTTGAGAAAAAACAAGAAGAATATTTTGATAACCTATTCAAACATCTTGAAGACTTAGAATCAAAACTTGGTAATATGGATTCAATTGTTAGTAAATTGAATGACTTGGAGGCGAAAGTTGAAAAGTATAGACCAAAAACTCCTGAAGAAAAATTGGAACTTAGAAGTTTGGATTCAGGACCATTCAATCAAAAGTTATCACAATTCTTTGAGGACAAACAAGAGGAACTTGAAAAAACAGGAAAAAACGATTATGTTTTAACTGCGGATGAAGTTGAGGGTTATTCTCCGAATGAAATCAAAAAAAGTTTTAGAAACTTTGATGATGAGAATGAGGATGATATTCAGGATTTTAAACAAATTAGATAATAAAAAGGGGTTTAAAAGACCCCTTTTACATTTGACTACACTACGGCTGACACTTATATTTAGTAAACAATTTAAATTTTTATATTATGGCGACAAACAATTCCTTAGACGCTGTACTTGCACAGTATGAAAAAGCAAGTCAAGGTGGCTCATCTAACACCTCAAAAATGTCACAAGATGAAAGAATGAAAAAGTATTTCGCGGCGATTCTCAAAGACGGCGAAAAACAAGGTCAAAAACGACTCCGTATTCTCCCAACAAAAGACGGAAGCTCACCATTCAAAGAAGTATGGTATCACGAAGTTCAAGTTGATGGTAAGTGGAATAAAATCTACGACCCTGGAAAAAACGATAACGAGCGTTCTCCTTTGACCGAAGTTTATGAAGAACTTATGTCAACTGGAAAAGAGGCGGACAAAGAACTTGCAAAACAATATAAGCCACGTAAGTTTTATATTGTAAAAGTTATTGACCGTGATAACGAACAGGACGGTGTTAAGTTCTGGCGTTTCAAACACAATTACAAGAACGAAGGTATTCTCGACAAAATCATTCCGATTTGGAGAGCAAAAGGTGATATTACTGACCCCGATAAAGGTCGTGACATCATTCTTGAAATGACCAAAGCAAAAACTCCAAAGGGCGCGACTTATACAGTAATCCAAACGATTATGTATGATGACCCAAGTGCGGTACACGAAGATAAGAAAGTATCAGATTCTTGGGTTAATGACGAACTTACTTGGGCTGATGTGTATTCTAAAAAGCCGGTAGATTATTTGGAAGCAATCGCTCGTGGTGAAACTCCACGTTGGGATTCAGATGCTGGAAAATATGTTTACGGCAATTCAGTTGAAGAAACTATGTCTGTTGGTGGTGGAATTTCTGACCCACAATCCGAAGACGAACCCGATGGTGATTTACCATTCTAATAAACTTTGGCGTGGACACTAGAAAAGACATAGTGTCCATGCCTTTTTAAAACTTTTATTTTATGAAAATTGCGGAAAGTATGTTCAAAGCTCTCGTAAAAAAATACGAGGCTGAAATCGCAGAGGCGGAGGCAACATTATTAATCTATTTTAACAATCCTGTTGGTATCGGAGAACATCCACAACACTTGGAGGAAATGGATAAATTTTTGGATAAGTATGCCAATGCAAAAGACAAATTGGAAATCATCCAAGCACTAATTAAAATTGATAACAATGGCAATTAAGAAAAAAGAATTAGGTTTAGATTCAATCAAATCTAAATTCTCTACTTCGGCAAAATATAAACCTCAAAGGTATTTTGATTTGGGTACAGAATTTTTGGATGCGGTTGGAATACCAGGGCCGGCAATAGGACATATTAATATGTTCTTGTGTCACTCTGATACAGGTAAGACCACCGCACTTGTAAAGGCTGCGGTTGATGCTCAGAAAAAAGGAATTCTTCCTGTATTCATTATCACCGAACAAAAGTGGTCATTCGAACACGCCCGTATTATGGGTTTTCAGTGTGAGGAAGTTGTAGATGAATCAACAGGTGAGATTGATTGGGATGGTTTTTATCTGTTTAACAATAACTTCGATTATATCGAACAAATTACGGAGTATATCAACAACTTGTTGGATGCTCAGGAAAAAGGTGAATTGGATTACAGTTTGCTTTTCCTTTGGGATTCTGTTGGTTCAGTTCCTTGTAAGATGACCTTTGAGGGTAAGGGTGGAAAACAACACAACGCTTCGGTTCTTGCCGACAAGATTGGTATGGGTATTAACCAACGAATCTCAGGTAGTCGTAAAGCGGATTCAAAGTTTGAAAACACACTTGTTATTGTTAATCAGCCTTGGGTTGTATTACCTGATAATCCATTTGGTCAACCAAAAATTAAGGCAAAAGGTGGTGAAGCAATTTGGTTGAACTCATCTTTGGTATTTTTGTTTGGTAATCAAAAAGGTGCTGGTACTACAAAGATTACCGCCACAAAAGATAAGAGAACTGTTAAATTTGCAGTTCGTACCAAAGTATCCGTGCTTAAAAACCACATCAATGGTTTGGGATATGAGGATGGTAAAATTATTGTAACACCACATGGATTTATGGCTGGTAAAGAACCGGCCGAAGAAAAGGCATCCATTGAAAGTTACAAAAAAGAACACGCCGAATATTGGAAAGATATTTTGGGTGTATCTGACTTGGATTTTGATTTAAAAGAAGAAGTAGAACCTTAACCAAATAAAAGGTGACCAAAACATTATTAATTGACGGAAACAATTTATTAAAAATTGGATTTCATGGTGTGAAAGATTTCTTTCACGAAGGTAAACACGTTGGGGGTATTTGGCATTTTCTAAATACTACCCGACGATTTATCGAAGAAGAAAACTTTGATAAAGTAGTTGTGTTTTGGGATGGAGAAGGTAGTTCCCTTGCAAGAAAAATAATCTATCCACAGTACAAGGAGAACAGAAAACCTGGTTATGACTTTAAAGAAGAATCGTTTTACGAACAAAAACATAGAGTAAAACAATATCTTGAAGAGATGTTTGTTCGTCAGGTTGATATTAACAACAATGAGGCGGATGACCTTATTGCTTATTATTGTCAAATTGCAAACAACGAGAATATAATCATTTTCTCGAGTGATAAAGACCTAACACAGCTTATATCACAAAACGTGTCTATATACTCACCTAGTAAAAGATTAACCTATAAAAAAGGTGATTTTATTAAACTACACGAGGTTGAGATACCCCACTATAATGTTAAAACTTATAAGATAATATCAGGTGATAAATCAGATAACATTGACGGTATCTATTATTTGGGTGAAAAAACTTTAATTAAATTATTTCCTGAGATACTTGACCGTGAGGTTTCTTTTAACGATATTTTGACAAGAGCCGAGGTATTATTGACCGAGGACAAAGAAAACAAAATTTTACAAAACTTACTTTCAGGTAAAACAAAATCAGGTATTTATGGAAATGAATTTTTTGAGATTAACAACAAAATCGTGGATTTGTCTAATCCGTTAATCACAGAGGAAGGTAAGGAAATCGTTAAATTATATTATAGTGAAACATTAGACCCAGAGGGGAGAGGACACAGAAACCTAATCCGTATGATGATGGATGATGGGTTCTTTAAATTTCTCCCAAAACACGACGAAGCGTGGGTAAACTTCGTAAAACCGTTTATGAAATTAACAAGAAAAGAAAAAAAGCAATTTAAAACCAAAAAGTAAATTTTTATGAAAGAGCAAGATTCAACCAAGTTGGAGTTTTTGATGATGGTTAATGATAACATCATCGTTCAGAGATTTTTTAATGTTAGAGATTACAATTATAATGCGAAGTATTCGGCGGAATTGTTGGAGTATCTCAACGAGTTTAAAGGTATGTTCCTTAATCAGTTGAAGATGAAAACAATTGATTACATGCTTGAAAATTCTTATGAGATTCAAAGTAATCCTTCACTCCTCGACACGTCATATACTGACGGCCCAGAGCATTTCAACATCTTTATTAGACAAGGCGATATGACAATTTGTCAGCATCATATCGACGCTAAAATTTTCCCACCTAAAATAAGATACACCGTAGACATCCGTCCTCACATAAAAAGTTTGCTTTCGACTTTGACTGACATTTTTTCGTCGAAAAATTTAACTTACGAGTACGCTGGAATTACTCTGAACCCCTAATATTTATCTAACACAACAATTTATTTATTATGGCGTCAAACAAAAATTTCGATTATTTGGGCTCTTCATTTCAGGTACAGCTAATAAACCAGATTATCGTTGACAAGGATTTCGGAAGGTCAATAATTGACGTTATAGAACAACAATATTTTGAAAATAAGTACTTCAAAATCATCTTGCAAATGATTAAGGAGTATTATTCAAAATACGAACACGTACCAACATTTGATACGTTAGAGCAAATAACCAAATCAGAATTACAACAAGAACTGGCATCCAAAATTGTATTAGATACTATTACAAAAATTAAAGAATGTGCAATCGAAGGGTCTCAATTTGTACAAGAAAAGGCGCTTAAATTCTGTAAACAACAAGAACTTCAAAAGGCAATTACAAAGGCTCAAAAAGTTATTGATGGAGGTGAGTTTGAGAGTTATGACAAACTAGAAGAACTAGTTAGAGAAGCTCTACAAGTTGGAGAACGAGAAGATGGAATGGCCGATGTATTCTCTAATTTGGATGATGTACTTAACGAAGACTATCGTCACCCAATCCCAATGGGAATACCGGGAATTGACAGATTGTTAAAAGGAGGTTTGGCAAAAGGAGAATTAGGCGTTATCTTAGCCCCCACGGGTGTAGGTAAATCTACATTCTTAACCAAAATTGCAAATCACTCATTTAATTTGGGATACAACGTACTTCAAATATTCTTCGAGGATAACCCAAAAATTATCCAACGTAAACACATCACACTTTGGACAAAAGTCCACCCTGATGAGTTATCAAATAAGAAAGATGAGGTAATGGATAAGGTCAGAGAGATACAAGGTAAGATGGAAAACCGTCTTATTTTAAAGAAACTACCATCGGATACTTTGACAATGCTTCAAATCAAAAATCAACTTCGCAAAATGATTGCTGATGGAGTTAAGTTAGATATGGTAGTATTAGATTATATCGACTGTATTGTACCTGATAAGAATTTGGGTGATGAATGGAAGAGTGAAGGTTCAGTTATGAGAGGGTTTGAGGCGATGTGTCACGAGTTGAATCTAGTTGGGTGGACGGCAACACAGGGTAATAGAAGTTCTATTTCATCTGAGGTTGTAACAACCGACCAAATGGGAGGGTCAATTAAGAAAGCCCAAGTTGGTCACGTTATTATCTCTGTTGCAAAAACACTACAACAAAAAGAGATGAAACTCGCCACAATTGCAATAACCAAATCAAGAATTGGTGATGACGGTATTGTGTTTGAAAATTGTAAGTTCGATAACGGTATGTTAGAGATTGATACTGAAAGTTCGGTAACATTCTTGGGACTTGAAGAACAAAAAGAGGAAAACAACAGACAGCGAATCAAAGATTTGCTCGAAAAAAGAAAACAAAGAGAACAACAAAATAATTAATTAATATGGAAAAGATTTTAGTAGAGAACCCTAATAGGTTTGTAATATTTCCTATCGAACATAACGATATATGGGAATATTATAAAATGCACCAAGCGGCATTTTGGACAGCTGAGGAAGTTGATTTGTCGGGAGATATCCGAGATTGGGAAAACTTATCTGAAAACGAACAATTCTTTGTAAAGAATGTTTTATCATTCTTCGCAGCGTCGGATGGTATTGTTAATGAAAACTTGGCAGAAAATTTCTACCGAGAAGTGCAATATCCCGAAGCTAAATTCTTTTATGGAATGCAACTAGCGATGGAGAATATCCACAGTCTAATGTATTCACTTTTGATTGATACATATGTATCAAATCCAAAAGAAAAAGACGAATGTTTCAATGCGATTGATAGACTTCCAGCAGTTCAGAAAAAAGCAAAGTGGGCGCTCGAATGGATTACCAATGCATCCTTCCAAGAAAGACTTGTAGCTTTTGCCGCGGTTGAAGGAATATTCTTTTCAGGGTCATTCTGTTCGATATTTTGGTTAAAATCACGAGGACTTATGCAAGGTTTATGTAACGCAAATTCACTTATCTTTAAAGACGAGAATCTTCACTGTGATTTTGCAATTCACCTTTTGAATAACCACTGTGAGGACAAACCAAGTGAAAAGAGAATCAAAGAAATTTTATTGTCGGCCCTTGAAATCGAAAAGGAATTTATCACAGAGTCACTCCCTGTTTCACTAATTGGAATGAATTCAAACTTAATGAAACAATACCTTGAATTTGTTGTTGATGGATTACTCGTTAAGTTGGGTTGTAAGAAACAATTTAATGTTGAGCAACCATTTAAATTCATGGAACAAATTGCCGTTGAGACCAAAGGTAATTTCTTTGAATCAAGAACGGTTGAATACCAAAAAGCAAAGTTGAATGAAACTTTGTCCTTTACCGATGACTTTTAATTTGTTATTTTTATAAACTATGATGTCACTAAAAATTAAAAAAAGAGGTGGGGAAGATGCGTCTTTTAACCCACAGAAAATATATCACCGTATTAAACGAGCGGCGAAAGGTCTGAATGTAAATTCAGATGAAATCTTTATTAAGGTGATTACTTCGGTACCAACCGAAGGAGAAATCACCACAAAAGAATTGGACAAATTAGTCTATGAGATAGCCGCGGCTTATACAGGAAGTCATCACGATTATTCTCGTCTTGCTTCATCGGTGGCGATATCATCATACCATAAAGAAACTAACCCAAGTTTCTCAAACACAATGCACACATTACATGTGGATGGTATTGTGAATGATAAGTTTATGGAAATAATTGAGAGTTATGGACCATCAAACATTGATGAGGTTATTAATCACGACAATGATTATAACTTTGATTATTTTGCTTGGAGGTCACTACAAGAGATGTATCTTTTGAAACTACCAAGTGGTAAGACAATCGAGCGTCCACAACATATGTACATGCGTGTTGCGATTTGGGTCACTAAATCATTTGAGGAGGCGGTTGAATATTATAAGTCATTATCAAGTCAACTTATTTCACCGGCAACACCGATTATGATTAATGCCGGTACAAAGGTTCCACAACTTGCATCTTGTGTTCTTCATTATAATGATTCAGATTCACGAGAAGGACTATTGAATACGATGAAAGATATTTCAACTTATTCATCTGACGCTGCGGGTATTGGTCTGTCTATGTCAAATATTCGTAGTAAAGAGAGTCGTATTTCATCATCAGGTGGATATGCTGGTGGACTTTTGAAATACCTAAAAATTGTTAATGAATCACTTCGATTCTTTAACCAACAAGGTCGTCGTCCTGGTTCTGCAGCAATTTACTTGGAACCTTGGCACAAAGATATTTTTGACCTTTTGGATATTAAAAAG
>JACCDX011325728.1_pt1 | contig 20307 bp, 23 predicted proteins | sample 7449681 | NCBI WGS metagenome assembly JACCDX01 (sample SAMN15323450, study PRJNA562643) | freshwater metagenome | isolation source: river surface water | place: USA:Blue River Watershed | collected 2017-08-18
CCGCGCAAACAGAATCCGAGCGTCATCGCTGGATTAAAGTGCGAAGAAATATCGCCCAGAAAATACACCGCAGCAACCAACCACAATGCCGCAATCGCCGACAGGATGAATGCAAATTGGTATGGGGCAAGGGTCGCGCCGCCATACCCAGCCAGAATCGCGGCACCGCCAGACAAAACAAATGTCAAACCTGAGGTACCAATAAACTCAGATAGCAGACGTCTTGCCCGATGATCGTTACTCTTCCAATCAGCATAAAAACGATCGCCGACTTGCTGACGTAACGCTTGCTGACCGGTAACAGGCTGATTTGCACTCATCGTCGCACTCCAATTAAGACTTAGCGGGAATATCTGCAGAACCGGGCTTGGTCATGTTCAACGGAACCACGACTCGATCGTACAGCGCCTCATCCACTCCGTTTGCGAGTGCCGCTTCCTTGAGCGTCAGGTTGTGATCGATCGCGTAGTGAGAAATCACCGACGCCTTATCGTACCCAATCACAGGTGACAGTGCTGTCACCATCATGACCGAACGGTCAATATTTGATTTGAGTTGCGCTTCGTTCACGACAGCGCCTTCAATCATGAATTCACGGAAGTGATCGCACATATCAGCCATGATCAACGCTGAGTGCAAATAGTTATTAATGATGATTGGCCGGAACGCGTTTAATTCAAAGTTACCCTCTGAACCACCCATCTGGACCGCAACGTCGGAACCCATGATTTCAATACAGACCATTAGCATCGCCTCAGCCTGTGTTGGGTTGACCTTACCCGGCATGATGGATGAGCCTGGCTCGTTCGATGGGAATGTCATCTCCATCAAACCCGTGCGCGGACCGGAGCCGAGCCAACGCATATCGTTAGCGATCTTGTACAAGGTGACAGCAGCGCCCTTCAAACCAGCGTGTGCCCGCACCATACGGTCAAGCGTCCCTTGCGCCGTAAATTTGTTTTCCGCAGTCTTAATTGCAAACCCGGTCAACTGAGCAAGTTCTGCAGCCACCGCGTCACCAAAACCAACCGGTGAATTCAAACCTGTGCCTACCGCGGTACCACCCATTGCAACCTGCAACAGACCCTCGGTCACGTACTCAACGTTAGCAATCGAATCATCCAACGCTCCTACGTAACCAGACCACTCCTGCCCCACTGTTAAAGGCGTTGCATCTTCAAGATGGGTACGACCGATTTTGACGATATTGGCCCACTGTTTGGACTTCGCGTCGAGCGCATCACGTAAACGCTTGAGCGCAGGGATCGTTTTTTCGGTTGCCATTTTGTATGCTGCAATATGCATGGCAGTCGGAAAGGTGTCATTGCTTGATTGACCCATATTCACATGATCGTTCGGGTGGACGGGCTCTTGTGACCCCAAGGTACCACCGACCAATTGAATACAGCGGTTGGAGATCACCTCATTGACGTTCATGTTTGACTGTGTACCAGAGCCTGTCTGCCAAACATAGAGTGGAAATTCACTATCGAGCTTGCCGCTGATTGCCTCGTCGGCCACTTGCTGGATCAATTGTCCTTTCCAAGCTGGCAAGCGTCCAGCCTTCGTATTGACAATCGCTGCAGCCTTTTTGACGTAACCATAAGCGTGATACACCTCTTTAGGCATCTTATCGTTGCCAATATTGAAATGAATCAGGCTACGTTGAGTCTGCGCACCCCAATAATGGTTCGCCGGTACATCAATTTTGCCGATACTATCGAACTCTTGACGGGTGCCGGTTGCCGATAAACCAATAGGCAAATTAAGGATTTTGGGAGTGGTCTCATTTGTCATGGTTGGGTGCTCCGAGAGCAAGAGAATAGGTACAGCAATGTATGTGAATTTACTACACCTTAGTAAAAAGTTTCTTACGAATTTAAGCATTATTTAGTCACCTTAAACTCCCCAAAATCGTATCCCCAAATGCATCCGGAGACGCCCGCATCAACTGTTAATAGCCATCGGTGTAGCGGTACGGTATAACCTTGAATCGGACCTCTTGGAGACACAAATGCAAAGCCCTGTTTTTTCCCTATTTGGACGGACGATCGCCGCCGCAGCGCTAGCGATAAGTTCGATTAGCACAGCAACAGCGCAATCTGATTATCCCAATCGCCCGGTATCAGTCATCGTGCCTCAAGCAACTGGCGGCGCCAACGACACTATTGCGCGCATCGTCGCTGCGAAGCTGAGTGAGGTTCTTGGACAGCAATTTGTTGTTGAAAATCGTCCTGGCGCAGGAGGCAACATTGGCACAGCGGCAGCTGCCAAAGCCAAGCCTGACGGCTACACGCTTCTTCTCACCACAAATAGCACGCAGGTGATCAACCCTTGGCTCTACAAGACAACTGGCTTTGATCCACTAAAAGATTTCACGCCTGTGGGGCTGGTAGCAAGCGCGGGTTATGTACTGGTCGTGAATTCCGCTTTCCCTGCCAACAACGTATCTGAGCTCATTGCCCAAGCGAAGGCTAATCCTGGGAAAATTAACTACGCCTCTGCTGGAAACGGCACGCTCAATCATTTGATCGTTGAAATGTTCAAGCAAAAAGTTGGGATTGATATGCAGCACGTCCCCTACAAAGGTGCGTCTGCAGCCGCAACGGATGTTGCGGGCGGAACAATTCCGGTTTCTGTTCAAAGCGCACCGTCATCGCTGTCTCTGCTCGCCTCAGGCAAGATCAAAGCCCTGGCTGTCACAAACGAGAAGCGTATTGCGGCCCTACCCAACACACCATCTATCAGCGAAACCATACCCGGCTTCGGATCGACGCCATGGTATGGCATCTTGGCACCAGCCGGCACACCTGCTGCCATCGTTGATAAGCTCAACGCTGCGATCAAGACTGCCCTAGCCGACAAAGAGGTGCAAGACAAATTGATCAAGCAAGGCTGTGAAGCTCTGCAGAACACGCCGCAGCAATTCGCAGCGCTCCTAAAAGATGACCTGGCGACTTGGGAAAAAATCGTGAAGGATTCGGGTGCGCGAGTCGATTAATCTACTAGGCTGTAATGCCCGCTTCTTTAATTAGCTTTTCCCAGCGGGCCATTTCCTCCAGCACCATCTTCTGCGCTTCGTCGCGGCTATTGCCAACAGCATCGAGTCCCTGCTTGCTCAATTGTTCTTGTGCGGCAGGAGACTTCACTACAGCAACAATTTCCTTATTCAATTGATTGAGCACTACGCTGGGAGTGCCTGCAGGTGCGGCAAAACCTATCCAGAACCGCATCGCCATATTAGGTAGCCCCACATCCACCGCAGAGGGGACCTCGGGTAATGCAGGCGATCTCTGCGTGTCTGTAACGAGCAGTGCACGCAACCGACCCGATTTGATTGATGGCAACACTGTGGGCATCGAGGAAACCAATGTTTGCACCTGACCGCCGAGCAAATCTGCCAGCACTGCGCTCGCCCCTTTGTAGGGTACATGCGTCATATTGATACCGGTCAGACTCTTCAACAACTCTCCGCCTAAATGCGTGTTCGTACCAACACCGCCGGAACCAAAGAACATCTTGTTTGGGTTCTTCTTCACTAGCGCCACAAACTCTTCAAACGTCTTAACAGGCAAATCTGTATTAACCACTAAAACGTGCGGCACTGACGCGGCAATCGTGATCATTGAAAAACTTTTTTTCGGATCAAACTGCAAATCTTTAATTAATCCAGCAGCGATCGAAAAAGATGTTTCAGCAGTTAATAGTGTGTAGCCGTCGGGGTTGGCGCGCGCGACCGCGTTCCAACCGATGGTTCCACCACCACCAACGCGATTCTCAACGATCACTGGCTGCTTTAAACGTTCGGTTAAGTGCTGGGCGACGATACGAGCAACAATGTCAGTACCGCCACCCGCTGAATATGGCACAACTACATTGATAGGCTTTCGCGGATAACCGCTATCGGCATGAGCAAATCCAGCCATGCTCAGACTACCAAGTGCTGCCAAATATTGATTAAATTCTCTGCGTTGCATATTTTGCTCCGAACTATTTTTTTGTTAATTGTTATCAATAAATTTACGATATACGAAATTCACTTATCTTGAAATCCAAACAGGTGCATCTGTGCCAAAGTTAGGAGCAGGCCTCTCCCATCTTGGAGCAGTTTCCGACATCATTAAGACCGGGCCAAGCGTCAACATGCGTCCGTGGTTAACAGTATCGGTTCTGACATAAAGCTGTTCTACCTCAGCGTCTGTCATGGAGCCAGGCGCAGCATCGAATCCCTCAAGAAGTCCGCGGCGCTGAATAAACATGGCAGACTGACACAGCGAAACATTGACCTCGTAACTGCCACCCTCTTTCGCTCGGCGAGCCAATGCAAGCATGACACCAAGGGCACCCAAATACCCAGTGAGGTAATCACACATTGGGGCGAACACAAGCTTGGGTTGACCTGCCCCGATGGATTCGCCGTATGTATGACAGATCCCTGTCACCGCCTGGGCGACTTGCTCCCATCCGGCACGATCCTGAAATGGTCCACCGCTGCCGAAACAGCTCACCGATAAATGAATAAGTCCCGGACACAGATCAAATAGCTGCGCTCTGCCAAGGCCCTTGCGTGTCAAAGCTCCTGGACGATAACCATCGATAACTACATCGGCAGTCTCGACCAGGCCACGAAATATCGCAGCTTGTTGCGGCACGTCAAAGTCCAGAAAGCAGCTGCGCTTTCCATGACTGGTATCGCGCACATGCTCAGCGACCTGCGGCAGATGTGGTGCAGTCACCATCAAAACGTCAGCACCATGCTCGCCGAGCGTACGCCCCGCAATAGGTCCAGCAAGAATACGGGTGAGGTCTAAAGTACGGATGCCATCCAGGGGGCGCGTCCCGCCCACCAACCGTTTGGGCGCTCCGTCCCTCACCTTACGGATTTCAATCACGGGGCGCGAGCTCAAATACTGGCCTTGTGGATGCGCGAGCCACTCGGCGGGCGTTCGAATCAAACCGCCACAGGCACCAGCGTCTGCGATCGCTTGCTCCAGATCCTCGCCTTTCCAGCGACCAACACTAGATGAAACACCATCAACGGTATTCTCACACTGCAAGACACCAAGCACTTTTTGAGACAGACTTGGTAAATTAAGGTGTGGCAAAAACCACCTGCCATCCTTGGTTGCCCAGGGCTGTGTCACCGTCAACATTTGTGCCATTGAGTCAGACGGCGGTACAGGTGCGTATTGGCCGTCAGTTTTTTGCTTGCGCGTGTAGTCAACGGTACGCAGGGAAGCAGCCGCATGGGCAACCTCTACGGACAAGTCTTGCCGTCTTCCGTGGCGTAACTCCCAAATATCGTTTGCCGCGATACCGATTGTAGATAGCACCGCCGAGACCGACTCCCCAACCCTAAACGGCGTTTTGTAAAAAGGATCTGCTCCTGACACCGCGATGGTTTCGCTCGGGTCAGCAAGACCTCTGATACTCAAAAGCTCCTCAATCGCGGAGCTAAAGCCTTTCGGCTTATCGGTCAAATTAAAGCCTTTACCTACTGAAGACACGTAACAGCTCCTTAGCTTCTTTCTGCAGAGCTCATTCTAGTCTGCCTTAGGAATACGTTCGGCAACCTTAGCCCACTTTTTTGAATCCGTTTCAATCAGTGCACCAAGCTCAGTTGGACTAGAGGGTGTGACGTCCATCCCAGCCGGTGCCATACGCAATTTGAACGCGTCAGTTGCGAGTACCTTAGCCACCTCGGCATTGAGCTTGCTTACCACTGCATCTGGGGTGCCCACGGGTGCCAATAAGGCAAACCATGAGGCAACATTGAACTGCCCCAAACCTGCTTGTGCAAAAGTTGGCACAGCGGGTAGCGCTGCATTTGGTTGCGCTGATGGCACACCCACTCCGGTTACTTTGCCGTCACGCACAAAGGGCGCCGCGACTGCAATAGAAATCACTGCAGCTGGAGTACTGCCACCGATCACATCAATAATAAATTTCCCACTACCAGAGCCACCGTACGGAACATGCACCCAGTCCAGCCCGCTCTCAAGTCGCAACTGCTCTCCTAGCATGTGCGCCGTGCTACCCATACCAGGCGATGCATAAGACAGCTTGCCAGGATTCGCTGTTGAGTAAGCCACAAGTTCTTTCATATTCGTGGCCGGTATCGATGGGTTCACGACAACGACGAAAGCAACATCCGTAAGTTTAGAAATTGGTGCAAAGTCTTTGCTAGGGTTGAAAGCAACGTTCTTTTGTATAAACGGCGCAATCGTTAGCGTTCCATCAAAACCTAACAGCAAAGTGTGTCCATCGGGTTTTGCACGCGCTACCTCAGTTGTACCAATCACCCCGGTCGCACCGGCCTTATTCTCAACTTGGACCGGCTGACCGAGGCCTTTCGACAAGCCTTCGGCCAACACCCGAGCCAGCATATCGGCAGAACCACCCGGTGCGAACGGCACAATAAGCTTCACAGGCCGTGAGGGATACGGATCAGATTGCGCAAACGCCGCGCCGGTGCATAAGCCAAATAGCAAAACTTGAAAAGCAATCACAGCGCATCGGATGGCATGAATCATGTTTCTTCTCGCGTGAAGTTGTAGTCCTAAAGTATTGCCTCTATCCTCACCGGCACGTGCTAGGGGTATCCCTATGGCGAACTATCTTAATAAGAACGGCTCCGTAAGCGAAACAGAACAAATACAATCGACAGAAATCATCCAACAAGTTTGGTCACTCACCAGATTGACACAAGAGTCATTCACGATGAAAGAAGTTCGCGTTTTATCTGCTACTGGAATGCTTGGCTCAGGCTTTAAAGAAGACACCATCAAGCGTGCGATGACCCTTAAGCCACACTTTATTGGCGCAGACTCTGGCTCAACCGATCCCGGACCACATTACCTAGGCTCAGGTGACAGTATGTTCTCTAGCGCCGCTTACAAGCGCGATCTGAGACTAATGTTACTTGCCGGACGAAGCGCCGGCATTCCCGTCATTGTGGGATCAGCCTGCACCTCGGGCTCTGATATTCAACTCGAACGCTTACTTGAGATCACCCGAGAAATCGCGCGCGAAGAAAAGCTTTCGTTCAAACTCGCAGCAATCCATAGCGAGCAGGATAAAATCTACCTGAAGAAAAAACTGCGCGAAGGCAACACCACACCCCTTGAAAACGCACCCCCCTTAGATGAAGAGGTCATTGAACGGAGCGCACACATTGTGGGGATGGCGGGGACTGAACCATTTATTGAAGCACTCAATCATGGCTGTGATGTGATCATCGCCGGCCGCGCAAGCGACACCTCTATCTTCGCGGCACTACCGGTCATGCACGGCATCAATCCGGCATCCGCTTGGCATGCCGCGAAGATCATGGAATGTGGTGCGGCATGCATGGTTCAGCGCAAATACCCAGACTGTAATTTTGCGATCGTCCGTAATGATCACTTCATCATCGATCCGCCAAACCCTGATTTCTATTGCGATCCTGATAGCGTCGCATCGCACAATTTGTACGAGAACGCCTCACCCTACGAGTTAATCGAACCCTCGGGAATACTAGATACCCGTCAAGCGCGCTACGAAGCCATCTCCGATCGCGCGGTACGTGTTTCAGGCAGCACGTTTCGCAAGTCTGAGCGCTATACCATCAAGCTTGAAGGTGCAGAGCTTGCTGGTTATCAATCCATCCTCATCGGCACTGTACGCGACCCTCTGATTCTGCGACAGCTTGACACCTGGCTCAGCCAATTAATGATGACGGCAAGACAACGGATCGAAGGAATCTATGGTGCAGGTATTGAAAAGAAATATCAGCTTGATGTGCGTGTGATTGGGAAAAATGCAACGATGGGTTCCATGGAACCAGAGCGCACAATCGGACACGAAGTAGGTCTCCTTTTTCAAATCACCGCAGAGACACAAGCTCTCGCGACGGCGATGATGAAATCTGTCAGCCACATCGCAGTCCACTTCCCCATCCCTGAATGGAGCGGATTGATCACCTCAATTGCCTACCCCCACTCTCCGGCAGAAATTCAGCGCGGTCCAACCTATCGCTTTAACATGAACCATGTCGTCGCACCGGCCACACCGCTAGAGATGTTCCCCATCGAATACTCGGACGTGAGGTTCTAGAATGAAACTATGGGAAATGACGAGGCTAATTCGCAGTAAAAATGCAGGCCCCTTCGAGCTGACTTTCGATATCATCTTCAAAGATGTAGCTGGGTACACGAAGGTGAGCGATGCAGGGTTAATTAACACAGAGTGGGTGGCAAAAACCTACGGCGTGGCTGAGTCCTTGGTAAAGGTCATCAACTATCCTGCTGCTAACGCGATTAAGGTGACAATTCCTCGACCAGTCATATCCGGTGACTTGCAGGATTCAGACGTCTATGGCGGTCAGCAACATGGTCCATTTGTTGAGCTTGAAGTATAAAAATCAGGAGACAATATGAATATCCACACTACTTTATGCACACTGCTATTTGGTTGTTTATCGATTGCTGCCGGGTCAAGCACCTACGCGCAGTCGCTAGATAACTACCCCACACGCCCAGTCACCATCGTGGTGCCTTTTCCCCCGGGGGGCGGTACTGATGTAGGTGCGCGACTCGTCGCGCAAAAGCTATCACTAAAATGGGGGCAACCGGTAATCGTAGAAAACCGCGGTGGTGCCGCGGGTCGTCTTGGTGCCGACTTAGTCGCCAAGGCAAAGCCCGACGGATATACGCTCCTTGTCGGGAATGTCGGCACACAATCAGTGAACCCGGCCCTCTACAAAAAGATGCCGTATGACGCTGACAAGGCATTCGCACCGATCGGAATGATTGCTGAGCTGCCTTTAGTGATGTTAGTCACACCTACTTTGCCGTGGCAGAATGTCAAGGATGTCGTTGAGGCAGCAAAAAAAGAGCCTGGAAAAATTACGGTGGCGAGCTCTGGTGCAGGTGGAGCACCTCATTTGGCCGGAGAAATCTTTCAGCAAGCATCGGGCACAAAAATGCTACACATTGCTTACAAGGGCGGTGGCCCCGCCGCTTTAGACTTAATGGCTGGGCACGTGAATATCTACTTTGGGACAGTGCTAGAGTCCGTCGGTCACGTGAAGTCAGGCAAGCTCAAGGGATTAGGTGTGACGAGTGCCAGTCGTTCCCCTGCCTTACCAGAGTTACCCACCATTGCTGAGAGCGGCTATGCCGGATTTGATACAGGTTCTTGGATTGGGATGCTGGCGCCAGCCGGCACGCCTGCCGCGATTATCAATAAGGTTTCTGCGGATCTACGAGAAGTCTTAGCGCTACCAGATACGAAAAATACTCTCATCACCCAAGGCGCCACCCCTTGGCCAATGACCCCTGAGCAATTTGCCGCGCGTATCAATAGCGATCGGCAGCGTTACGGCAAAATCATCGAGGAAAATAACCTTAGTGCAGATTGAGTAATGAGGCTCGGAGGTTTGCATACAATAGATCTCATGCAAACCTCCTTGTTTGAAGCCACCACGGAAGAGCCTTCGCCATCCAATAGCGGAATAAGCCTGCTCTCCACTGACGGTAATGCGCTATACATCCCCGGAGTCTTCGACGAAAGCAGTTCTGTCTCCTTATTCGCTTTATTAATGAAGACGATTGATTGGAAGGAAGATCAGTTAATCATGTTCGGGAAGTTAATCACCACAAGAAGAAAAGTGGCGTGGGTTGGAGATGCAGGTTGCTCTTACACATACTCAGGTATCAAAAAGTTTCCGCAAGCTTGGACACCCGCCTTGTTAGAGATCAAACAACGAGTCGAAGCGCTCGCACAACACCCGTTCAATTCTTGTCTACTCAATTTGTATCATGATGGTAGCGAGGGCATGGGCTGGCATAGCGACGACGAAAAAGAATTGGATCAAACCGCTCCCATTGCATCGATCAGCTTTGGTGGCGAACGTAAGTTCGCGTTTAAACACAAATTTGATAAAACCAGTGTATCTCTTCCGTTAGCAAACGGTAGCGTATTGCTCATGTACGCACCGACCCAGCAGTATTGGCAGCACAGTCTCACTAAAACCAAGCGTCCCGTCGCCCCGCGCATCAATCTCACATTTAGAGCCATCAAGAATGACCATGAATAACCAAGCAAGCAAATCAATTGCAATCATTGGTGCTGGGATCGCAGGCCTAAGCTGCGCGACTCGCCTCAGATCACTTGGACACCATGTCGAGCTTTTTGAAAAAGGTCGCGGTCCTGCCGGTCGCATGAGTACAAAGCGCGGCGATGATTGGACCGCAGATCATGGTGCTCAGTACTTCACCGCAAGAGATCCGCTCTTTATAAAGCAGGTGGACCAGTGGTTAGCGGACGGGGTAGCAGCTATGTGGAACCCAGTACTCAAGGTCTTCGAGGCTGACCAATGGTCGACCTCCTCCTCCAACGATGTTCGATATATCGGTATCCCTGGGATGAATGCACCCGCCAAGCAATTAGCGAAAGATTTAACGATTCACCCAAGTCAAACCATCGAGGGGCTGACTTACCGAGATGGTAAGTGGCACTTACGGAGCGCGGAATCTGGTGATATCGCACAGGCATTTGATGAACTAGTCCTTGCAATACCAGGGCCGCAGGCCTCAGCTCTCGCACAACATATTCATCCAGATATCAAAGCGCTCACTGAAGCATCCAATATGAAAGGTTGTTGGACAATCATGGCCCGCTTCAAAGAAAAGCAAAACGTGCCGTTTGATGCCGCTTTCATTAACAAAGAGATTGTCAGTTGGATTGCAAGGAACCTGTCTAAACCTTCCCGCAAAGGACTAGAGTCATGGACGATCCACGCAAACGCCGATTGGAGTCAAGAGTTTATTGAATTGAACAAAGAACAGGTTGCAGAGCAAATCCTCGCCTGCGCAAAAAAACTAGGTCTCGATTGCGCCAATGCTGACGTCTCAATTCACCGTTGGCGCTATGCGAGCGGTGCTACAGCCTCAGGAATCGGCTCTTACGTTAACCCAACATTACATATTGGCTTGTGTGGCGACTGGTTAAACGGTGGTCGCGTAGAAGGAGCTTGGTTAAGCGGACATCATTTGGCGAACCGGATTTCGCAGTGACAGCTGCGAACACTCGCCGACTCTCGATCTGCTTGATCGTTGTATGTCAGATCGCGGCAATGGCCCTATGGTTCTCCGCCTCGGCAGCTGTTCCGAGCCTTTTAGACTCAGAGCAGATCTCTATCGGCACCGCCGCCGCCTTGACCTATGCGGTTCAACTGGGATTTGTCGCGGGTACGCTGACAAGTGCTTTATTCGGCTTAGCGGACCGTTTTGATCCTCGTAAAATTTTTTCTGCCGCTGCCTTGATTGGGGCACTACTAAATGGCGCTCTACTGATTTACGAGTTTGAGCACCCGACCGCACCTTTCCTAAGATTTGCGACCGGTGTTTGTATGGCTGGTATATACCCGGTTGGTATGAAGCTCGCAGCGGGCTGGGCCGCGGGAAACATGGGCTTATTAATGGGATCTTTGGTTGGGGCGGTAACACTTGGGTCTGCGATGCCCCATCTGTTTTTTTTCCTAACAAACATTAGCTGGCAAGTCCCAATATCACTCGCCAGCTGCTGCGCTTTCGTTGCCGCAATCTCTATCCACTATGTTCATCTGGGACCCAAGCATTCAAAGTCGACGACGTTTCGCTGGTCCGATCTCAATTCCCTCCTACATAACAAGCCAATTCTTTTGGCACAAGGAGGCTACCTAGGTCATATGTGGGAACTCTATGCCATGTGGGCATGGCTCGGCAGCTTTCTCGTGTGGGCACTTCCTGCCTCTGGTATGCAAGTGGAGCTCGATCAATCTTCAATATCACTTATTACGTTTTTCATCATGGCTGTTGGCGCTTTGGGTTGCCTAATCGCGGGGCTGCTCGCAGATCGCGTTGGTCGCACGCTAACAACTATTGGAGCTCTTGTGCTGAGCGGTGGCTGCGCACTCCTCATTGGATTTTCAGTTGAGTTTGGCCCGATAGCAGCTATCGTGATCGCAGTGATTTGGGGAATGACTGTTGTCGCTGACTCGGCGCAATTTTCAGCTGCAACTGCTGAGCTTGCTGACCCACGCTTAATTGGAACCGTATTAACAATGCAGACGAGTCTTGGCTTTCTGCTGACTGCCGCATCAATCTGGTTGATCGGTCAGGCCGCTGAGCTTGTAGGTTGGCGATACGCTTTCATTGCGCTCGCGATTGGCCCGTTATTTGGTGCGATTAGTATGCTGGCGCTGCGACGACAACCCGAGGCACTGAGAATGGCTGGCGGTCGACGCTAATATTCACCTACAAAATAAATTTTGGTGGGCGGTACAAGGTTCGAACTTGTGACCCCTGCCGTGTGAAGGCAGTGCTCTACCACTGAGCTAACCGCCCAATCCGGAACGCCAAATAACCTGCGGATTGGTGTACTAAAAAACACGCAGCGTGAATTATACACAGCGCGCTCGGTAGCTCTTGATAAGGCCGAAACATTATTTAATCGACTTATCCTTAAGCTCTAAACATAAAGTAGACTGCTCCCAAAAGGCAAAGACCCGCCCAAATATAGTCAGTCTTAAATGGCTCTCCCATATAGAAAACCGCAAACGGGACGAAAACGCTCAGCGTGATCACCTCTTGTGCGATTTTAAGCTGCCCTAAAGAGAAATATTGAAATCCAATTCGATTGGCCGGGACCTGAAAGACGTATTCCAACAAAGCAATTGCCCAACTAACAAATACTGCTATCCACCAAGGCTTTGAAGATAGATTCTTAAGATGAGCGTACCAAGCAAATGTCATAAAGACATTTGACAGAATAAGAAGACTAACAAATGAAATCTGCCCGAAAAAGTTAGATAGATTCGTCATAAACCAAGCCTCACTAACAAATAAAATGTCCTCCGATGTCAAAATACGCATGATTAGTCGCTGCCCATGGTGCGAAGGTTTCGACCTATACCGCCAATACCATGACACAGAATGGGGCGTCCCACTTTACGACAGTCGGAAGCTATTCGAATTACTTATTTTAGAGGGTGCCCAGGCTGGCCTTTCTTGGTCAACAGTCCTGAGGAAACGAGAATCCTATCGCGAAGCATTTGACAATTTCGATCCAAAGAAAATAGCCAAATATGACGACAAAAAGATTGCTGCGCTATTAGCGAATCCTGGAATTATTCGAAATCGCCTGAAAGTTGCAGCTAGCATTAACAACGCCCAAGCGTATCTCGCCTTAGAAAAAAATGGGCAACCCTTTAGTCAATTTCTTTGGTCATTTGTTAAGAATAAGCCAATTCAAAATAAACGCGTCTCTATGGATGATGTGCCGGCAAGCTCACCTGAATCAGATCAGATGAGCAAAGCATTATTAAATGCCGGCTTTAAATTCGTGGGGACAACAATTTGTTATGCATTTATGCAAGCGAGCGGGATGGTGAATGACCATCTCGCTTCTTGTCATCGATACAAGGCAATAAAAAAGAATATAAAAAAGTAGGGAACAACAAACGTTTTTACTCTTTTAGCATCTTTTATTTCCTTCAATGAGGGATCGGCTACTTACAACAACTGCCGCTATCTTTACCGCACGAGTTGATTCCTACCATTGGATACAGGGGACAAAATCTAAACAGCCCTGTCGCTAAAGGAACGACCCCGATCCAACCCCACACGCCGACAACATGCGTTGCGGCTAACCCTATCAGAACTAGCCCTGCAACAATACGCAGAGCGCGATCAATACCACCGACATTACATTTCATTTCATCACCTCAATTTTTTTGTATCAACAAGTTAGCCGCAGTTCTTACCCGACATTCTGTGTGAACCATGTCCTGATGGCAAAGTGATGCCTTTTTCTTTGGCACGTTTTTCCATCTCAGTGCGATTAGCATTCATGATTGAGCGGCGTTCTTCGGGGGTCTTTGCATCCATCATTTTATCCATCATGGAAAGCCTCTCAGCGGAAGTCATAAGCTCACGCATTACTTTCATATGGGACTGTTTTCCCATCGATTCCGCTTGCATCATTTGACCGTGCATCATACCCGGGCCCATTCCGCCACCCATTGGCCCTTGCTGCGCGTGGACAGCAGAAATTGTCAACCCCGCTCCTAATAAGGTGACTACACTAAGTACTATTTTTTTTACAGATTTCATTTTGATTTCCTCGTTTGATTAATGACAACAACAGCTTGAACCACTTCTACATGAAACACGTCCTTCTTTGCCAACTGCGTCTGGACTAACTGTCGCAAGATAGCCTTCCTCTCCCAGCGCCTCAATAATCTGCGCCACATTTGGAGCGATACGGCTTTGTATCTTTACCGCACCTGAGGTCAGCTCTACAGCAACGCCCTCCACTCCAGGAACAGCAGAGATTGCTTTTTCAACGTGCTTCACGCACGCACCACATGTCATGCCACTTACGGTTAAATTGATTGTTTCCATAACAGACTCCTTTATATGAGTTCATTATTGGACAAATTCTTTGAAATACGTATGATTTAGATCATATGGATACATATATTCCTGAACCACTGAAGAGCATCCTATCGAAAGATCTGATGGATGAATGCAAGTCGCATCCTTTTGAGAAAGGCGAATATCTTTTTCACCAAGGCGAGACGCCTCAGCTCATGTTTTTTATCGTCTCTGGTGAGGCGGTTCTGACCAGAGCGAGCAGTCATGGCGAAGCGATCATCTTGCAAAGGTGCAAGGGTGGCTTCGTTAGTGAAGCGAGCTTATTAGTGGATGCCTATCACTGTGATGCCATCGCCACTCACAGCGGCGTAGCCATCACGCTTCCAATCGGATCTCTCAGAGCCGCACTGATCGATACAAAATTTTCAATGCAATGGGTACAGCTTCTTAGTAAAGAAATCATGCGACTCAGGACGCAATCTGAACGCCTAGGACTCAAAGACATTCGCAGCAGACTCATTCATCTGATTGAAACTGAAGGCAAGCATGGCGCATTGATGCTTCAGGCCGACCTCAAATCGATCGCTTCAGAGATCGGAGTGACGCATGAAGCGCTATACAGAGTCATAGCTTCGCTGGAAAAGGAAGGACTTTTAGAGCGAGGCACCGATTCGCTGAAGTTGATTCGTGCCTGAAGCAGACCGGTTCGACGTGTTTAGCTACCTCAGGCTCGGGAGCAATATTGAAATGCATAACCCAAATACGCTGGCACACATGGTAGCGAGCCCGCCCCCGATCCAAAGAACGTACTTATGCGAGTTGGTTAAAACCGCCACATCAGCTCGCAGTTTGGAGATTTCACTTTTGCATTCATCTGCGCTTGCCTTCATTGCCTCAGCCAACTGGTCGACCTTCTGATCGAGATGCGTAACTTTTGCCTCTAACTGATCAGTTTTCGCCTCCAATCTCGTAGCCTTGGCCTCCAATCTGTCCATCTTCACCTCCAGGCGGTCAGTTTTCGCCCAAAGTTGTCCAAATTGTATTTTCACCCCTTGACTAAGCGCTGTGAAATCAGATTTCGTCGCATACTGCTCGTGCCTACGTAAAACAACCATCGCTTTTCCTTCTCAACAGAAATTTTAAATTTAGCTTTCTGAGCCATCTACTCTGAACGAACCCAACATCAATAGCAATACAGATACCTTTACTATTACAAACATTTACAAAGTAATCACACTCTCGGTTTTCAACGCAGCCTCATGCATGCCATCCCGAGCAAAATCGGCCATAATTCAATGCAAACAACATCAATTTGAGACAAGCCGTGAAAATCACCTCCATTACCGCCACTCCCCTTTCTTTTCGCCTAGACCAAGGTAAAACCGTAACAATGGGCATTGGCAGCACCACAAAGCGCGATGCCATTATTGTTAAGGTCGAAACATCCGAAGGTATTACAGGCTACGGAGAGGCACATCCTGGGCGCAGCCCTGGCGCCGTCGTTAGCCTCATTCACAACACGCTCGCCCCGATGCTGATTGGCATGCAAGCCACTGACTGCGTTGGGGTCTGGAAGCGTGTGCACCGAATGCAATTATCTAGCCATGGTGTTGGCTCAGGGGCTTCGCTTGGCCTAGCAGGCATCGATATGGCGCTGTGGGATATTCGAGGTAAAGCGGCCAATATGCCACTGTACGAGCTCCTCGGCGGGAGCAAACGGCGTCTGCCTGCATACGCTGGTGGCATCTCATTGGGCTATCAACCAAAAGAATCCCTCGCCGAGGAGGCTCAGGAATACGTGGCGCGCGGCTATAAAGCGGTAAAGCTGCGCCTAGGTGATACTGCCGCAAAAGACATTGAACGCGTCCTGCATGTTCGCAAAGTACTCGGGGACGATATCGATATTCTGACGGATGCGAATACCGCCTACACCATCGCAGATGTACGTCGCGTATTACCGGTTCTCGCAGAGATCAAAGCAGGCTGGCTTGAAGAGCCGTTCGCCTGTAGCGATTTCGCTTCGTATCGCGAAGCCGCCAAAATCACCTCGCTCGTACCAATTGCTGCAGGTGAAAATCACTACACACGCTTTGAATTCGCACAATTACTAGAAGCCGGATCAATTCGGATTTGGCAACCAGACTTGTCTAAATGCGGCGGGATTACAGAAGGTCTTGCGATTGCGGCAATGGCCTCTGCGCATCGCATTCCGATGAATACCCACAGCTCTGCCACTGGTTTGAATCACGCAGCAACGATTCATTTCGCATCCGCAATTGAAAACACACAATATTTTGAAGCTTGCGTTTCACATTACAACCCTCTGCGCGATATGTTCGGCGTTAGCTTCGAGATTGGACAAGATGGTTGTGTAGAGCCCATCGACAAGCCAGGCATTGGTATTGAAGTAGATGAATCCATTTTTGCGAAGTATCCCCTAATCGATGGCCCTGGCTATGTTGTCAAGTTTTAATCCCGATACGTTTAATTTAGATACATAACAATCCTTGGAGAGACAGATGAACACACTACTAAAAAAAATAATGCTGGGTGCAGCATTGGGTATAACGCTGATCGCCACAAGCTTCGCCCAACAATATCCAAACAAAGCAGTCAAGATTGTTGTTCCCTATCCACCAGGTGGCTTTAACGACACACTAGCACGCATCTCTAGCGACAAGCTGGGCAAATTATGGAATCAATCCGTTGTCGTCGAAAATAAACCGGGCGGCAATACAACCATAGGTAACACCTATGTCGCCAAGTCACCTGCCGATGGTTATACGATTCTAATCACGCCTCTACCGTTCTCTGCTCTTCCTGGGTTATACGGCAGCAAGCTCCCCTACGATGCGCTAAAAGATTTTCAAGCACTCATTTGGGCCGGTTCAGCACAAAACGCGCTCGTGACGCGTAAAGGTCTGAATATTAAGAGCGCCAAAGAGCTCGTTGAATATGCGCGTGCAAATCCAGGCAAACTCAATTACGGTTCCACAGGATCTGGCTCATCGAATCATCTTTCGATGGAGCTGTTAATGAACATGACCGGCGTCAAGCTTACCCACGTTCCATACAAAGGCAGCGCGCCGGCTGTTGCCGCATTAATGGCCGGTGAGATCGATGTGTTGTTTGATAACGTGCCGAACGTGATTCAACAGATTCGTGCCGGAACCGTACTAGCAATTGGCGTGAGCGGGATCAAACGCGCAGCCCTTCTGCCAGATACTCCAACAGTTGCAGAATCTGGCGTGCCTGGCTTTGAGGTGAACGTCTGGTTCGGTATGCAAGTTCCATCGGCAACGCCCCCAGCGATTGTGAAACAAGTGAACACTGAACTGGCGAAGATTTTCCGTGAGCCTGATGTGACGAAACGCTTTAACGATCAAGGCGTAGAGGTAGTCGCAAGCACGCCTGAAGAATTCAGCAAGCTGCTTCAAAGTGAAGTTGCAAAATGGTCCAAGCTAATTAAAGACGCAAATATTCGGATTGAGTAAAAATGAAAATTCAAGATGTCACGCTGACGCTATTCAGCTGGGACGATATTCCATCCACAAGCTATGGCGCACACACGGGTCGCTTTGCTGGCGGTAGCAAACTTGGTTTGCTAAGAATCACGACTGATCAGGGGATTGAGGGCCATGCCTTTTTAGGCTCTGCGTTTTTCCCTGCCGATATGGATGGCACCAGCCTGATTCGGTACCTCAAGCCGATTCTGCTGGGGCAAAACCCGCTTGATCGCGAACGTCTCTATAAGGCGATGTGGAAGCGCGTGCGCACCACGACGGCGCGATGTATCGGCGCAGTTGATGTAGCACTTTGGGATGTCGCCGGCAAAATTGCAAACCTGCCTATTCATCAGTTACTTGGGTCTTACCGCGATCACGTGCCGGCTTATATTAGCTCGGCCGTGCTCTCGAGCCCTCAAGCGTATGCGGATGAGGCACAACACTACAAAGCGTTGAATCTTGCAGCTTACAAAATTCATCCACCTCAAGAGTGGCGTCAAGATATCAAAGTATGCGAGGCCGTTCGCAAAGCGGTTGGTGACGAATATGTACTGATGCTTGATTCGGTCTGGAGCTACGACTATCCGGCTGCCTTACGAGTTGGTCAGGTCATTGAGGACTTGGACTTTTATTGGTACGAAGATCCGTTAGCGGATGCAGATATCTATAACTATGTTGAACTCAAGAAACATCTTCGCATACCGATTATGGCAACTGAATATCCGGCAGGCGGTTTAGATTCATACGCTCCTTGGATCAAAGAGCGCGCAACAGACTTCTTACGTGGGGATGTGGCAGTGAAAGGCGGCATCACCACGCTCATGAAAACCGCACACCTTGCCGAAGCATTTCACTTGAATTACGAAGTCCATCATGGTGGAAATTCGCTCAACAACTTTGCTAATCTACATGTCATTATGGCGTTGCAAAACACCGAGCTCTTCGAGGTTCTACTGCCCTCGGAATCGCAAAAATACGGTTTGCTTCAAGACATTGAGATTGATGCTAAAGGCCTAGTGCACGCTCCAACCGGACCTGGCTTAGGCGCACAAATTGATTTTGACTTGATCAAGCGTAAAAAACTCGGCGTTTTGTCTTAGAATCACCAAGCCTCAACGTGACATACGTAGTGTGAACGTCATGCCCCCGCCGAGCCTTCGGTGGCAGCGCCCTCGTCGAGGGTACGCCACAGGCATTTACCTTTGACTGACTTATCCAGCGCGGTAAGATATTTCTCATGCGCCTCAAGTTCTTGCTGACTAGGCAAGATCACTGCCAGCTTAGCCGAATCGCTCTGACGCTTACTTGCGGCAACACCCGCTTTAGCAGGCACATCAAACTGATCGATCATCAAGCTATCTTGGCCGCGCGTCATCGCCAGCCACACCTCAGCGAGCAGGCGAGAATCTAGTAAGGCGCCATGCAGCGTGCGGTGCGAATTCAATACACCATAGCGTTCACATAGCGCATCAAGTGAATTCCGCTTACCCGGATGGAGCGTTTTTGCATGCGCTAACGAATCTGTCACTCCAGCACAAAAATTAGTCACACTGTCACGCTCTATCCGAGCAAGCTCAGCATTTAGGAATTTCAAATCAAACGGCGCGTTGTGAATAATCAACTCTGCGCCATCGATGAATTTCAAAAACTCATCCACCTGGTCTTTGAACCGAGGCTTATCAGATAAGAATTCCGTTGTAAGTCCGTGCACATCCAGGGCGCCTGGATCACTGTCGCGATCGGGATTCAGGTAAGTGTGAAAATGATTGCCAGTGACCGTACGATTAATAACCTCGACCGCGCCGATTTCAATCACACGATGTCCCTGATTGGGATCGAGTCCGGTTGTTTCAGTGTCAAGAATTATCCAGCGCATACGATTAAAACCACTTGATTAACAATAGCTACACAATGAGAGGCATCATACCTCTCACTTCTTGGCTAACGCCTCTTCCACACCTCGGTTCGCCAACAAGTCCGCCCGTTCATTTCCCGGATCACCCGCATGACCTTTGACCCATTTCCAGGTGATTGTGTGTCTCGCGACTTCCTCGTCCATACGCATCCAAAGATCGGCATTCTTGACGGGTTTCTTGTCTGCTGTGCGCCAACCCCGCTGCTTCCACCCATGGATCCACTCGGTCATCCCCTTCATCACGTACTGGGAGTCCACATGCAACAGTACTTTGCAGGGTCGCTTTAAAGCGCCGAGCGCCTCAATCACGGCGAGCATTTCCATTCGGTTGTTCGTGGTCAAGGGCTCGCCCCCATGCAGCGTCTTCTCGACTGCGCCCATTTTCAATAGGACGCCCCAGCCGCCAGGGCCAGGGTTCCCCTTGCACGCGCCATCAGTCCAAATCTCAATCACTTCTTCGTTGTGCATGAAGCCTACTTAATTATTC
>JACCDX011047942.1_pt1 | contig 20298 bp, 16 predicted proteins | sample 7449681 | NCBI WGS metagenome assembly JACCDX01 (sample SAMN15323450, study PRJNA562643) | freshwater metagenome | isolation source: river surface water | place: USA:Blue River Watershed | collected 2017-08-18
AGACTTGCAACAGTTATTGCCCATCGCACGTCAATTGCCAGAGGTGGTCGGCCATGCGGTTCCGGGCCAAGTGGCGAAAAGCGGGCGCATCACCGATCTGCACCCGGTTCCTGAATCGATTTTGCGCTCTTGATGATCAGTTGATTTTTTACAGCGCCAAGTATGTTTTTGGTGTCAGCACCATATGGCGACTTTTATCTACTGATGTCTTTTCCGAAAAGAGACAGACTTTAAATCCGCTTCGCAATATTTGGATCATCGCTCAATTTCTTAAAACCAAAGTATGGGAGAATGATGAGCTGTAAAGGGCTGGTAAAGACGCGGCAACCGTTTTTCTTCAGCGCGCATCTGCAATTAAAGACTCTGAGTTCCATCAAAAAGATCAGCTTCTTGCTTTTAAATTTTATAAAGATTAGCATCAATAACTTTCAAAATTCAGAGGTCATTGATGAAAATTGCACGCACTTTTGGGTTGATATTCGCGTCAGCTTTGACGGCTATTCCGCTGACTGCCCAAGCCCAGTTTGGTAACTTGCTCCAGCAACTTCAGCAATTGCAGCCGCCGGGTCAAAGAAATCCAACTGCAAGTCCAGCATCGCCGACAGGCAGGGGTAAACCGGGTGCACAGGCCAGCAGTGACCAGTGGTGTCAGCAGCAGGTGGCTACCTTAGGTGGGATGAAAGTTGATCCTTCCATCGTGGCCAGTGAATTCAGAGTGACCGAACTGGAGGCGTTGCAGGATCAGTTTTTGCAAGCATTCCGGCGTGACAAAATCAGCAAAACATTTCCAAGTGCCAGATTCTTTCAGTCTTCATTTGAAACCAAGAGAGTACGCGCAATTTATGATACCTTTTTGGCATTCCCTGAACCTGAAACCCTGGCAGCGTTGATCCAGATTTCACGTGCGCAAGATCAGCAAGAGCGTGCGGACGCATTGATGGCATTGACCTTTTTACATTTGCAAGCGCCCGAGCTCTCTATCCAAAAGGACCGGTGGTGGAATCTATTTCAGAGCACATTGGGAACAGAGCATTTCACATCGCTTGTCTTCAAAGCCCGCCTGAATGCTTATGGCGAGTATGGCCAGAAAAATCTTGCACAGGCCCTTGGTGATCTTGTCAGGGCGGGCAACTTGAAAGCCCAGTATTCTCAAGGTGATATCCGCAAAGAGTTTGACACGCAGAACTACCAGTTGATCCACACGTCCACCGTTAAAGATATTTTCAATAATGAACCCAACATGCCTTTTAAGCAACAGTGGCAGGGGCCGGCTCAGATGGGAATGCAGATTGAGCAAGCCCAACAGGCTTATGCACGACAATTGCCGAATACCCGTGTTGGCCGCATGTATGCCGAGGCCGAGCGCATCAATACCGAATCGATCCAAATCGGTAATCAGATCATTCAAAGAACGCAAAATGGCAACCAGTTGCTGGGGCAAATTGAAAGCTTACGCTCATTACAGTCTAATGCCCCGGGTGAAAAGCCCGTGTTTGCCGATGTAAGCCCTGAGGTGCAATCTGCGCAACTGAAGATGATTCGGCAACTGAATTCACTCGATGAAGATCAGAAAAAACTGCTGACTCAGGCGCAAGAGAAACGGATGGTGGCTCAGGGAATCATTCATCAATCCTATGGTGAATTATTCCAGGTGATGATGTCGAACATGAGTGGCAACATGGTTCAGATGGCGGCTCCTTTGCCCGCGCTGACTCAGGCCAACAATGCGCTGATTCAAAGCTGCATCATCTCGACCAAGTGGGATCAAGCAATGCGCGCCAAGGACATCCCCAAACCGGATGGAAAAAAAGCAGAGTCAGCGGTATCTGACCTGAGCAGCAAATACAAGGATTGATGGATGACGACCCAGTCAAATACCATGCGACGTCGAGGCATCTTGGCATCGCTGTCTGCGGGCCTGATCGGCACATACAGGACGGCTTGGGCGCAGCCTGCCGTTCAAAAAGTCAAGCCCAAAAATCCTCCAGTGTGGACAGGCTTTGGCCTGAACGGCGGTGCTGCACAGGCTCGTTACGATTTGTCTCGCGCTTTTGTGCGTCAGCAGTATAAGGTCGATTTGACCAGCTCTGAGGCTTTTCAATTCATGATTCGCCCCCTCCAACGCTTGTTGGCGGACCAACATGCGGGCACAGTGCAATTCAAAAACTCGGTGGAATTCGGCGAAGACTTGCTGCTTGGCTTCGTCCATGACTACGAAACCACTGTAGGCGCTCGGGTCGAAAAAGACGGTCAAAACGCAAACACATTGTTTGTCTTCATGTCTGGTGCAGGCATGATTCTGTCGTTTTCCAAATCCAGCGGATGGCGGATGGTATCTTCGTTCCCCTTCATGTTGCGCATGGAGCGACCAGGCGGTGATCTGAAGGACATTCGTGGCAAGGCCGTGGCGGTTATGGATCAGGCTTATGTTGCATATGGGCAAGCTTTCTCACATTTTTTGAAGCGATTCAACAAATGGGATCAAGGCTTCAGCAGCAATTATTTCGCGAGGTTAACCAAAGCGACCATCCACAAGGATGCACAAACCAAGCTGAACAGTTTTGGCATCGAGAGTCAGTTAACGCCTGAGCTTTTGGGTTTTTCGAGCAGTTCCGCTTTGTGCGACAACCTCGACATCCCTCTTTTGCCTTTTCAAGAAAATGACGCACTGGGAAAGCGATTTGCTGTCAAATTTTCCGATGACCTCGCCGCCCAACAACTCATTGATATTCCAGATGCAGACTTGAGATTTGAAGTCGTTTTACGCGATGTAGACAAGCAGCGCATCGACAGCACTCAGCGCGGAGTCACCATTGTGCGACGCAGCGTAGTTCTGCGCTTGATGGTCTACGATGAGTATTCCAACTTGCCGGACAAAAGGCTTCTCAATGTTTTGGCCATGTCCACTGGCGAAGACAGAATTCCATTGCAGTCGACAGAAGATGACACGCCCGAGCGGGATCTGGTCTTTTTGGACCGACTCATCACCCGTACCCTGACGCAATTGCTGAAAGGTTTGGCAACCCGCAATGCGCAGTTGCTGGGCTCTGTCGAAGTCAAACTCAGTGCCGTGGAGCCAGCTTTGCCGCGATTGCTTGAGTTGTGCATGAAAACCCGAGGATAAACCCATGATCAAGACTCCTTTCATCACCCGAACCATGCTCCATTTCTTCATGGTGGCATGTTTGGCGATCAGTGCCAATATCTGTTGGGCACAGCAAAAATTTGTCCGTGCTCAAGGCACAGACAGCTCCAAAGAAGCTGCGATTCAGAAAGCCAAAGTGGCGGCCTGGAAAAGCTATTTGGGTAGCTTGCAGGGGGCCAAGCTGGACAACATCATGGCCAATGAAAAGGCCTTTCTCTCAGACATTGACAACATCGTGGTGGATGTCAATGTGGTCGATGAAAAGTGCACCTCTGGATTTTCTTCCACATGCAATGTCAGCATCAAGGCCACAATCAATGAAAACTTGGTGGACAGCCGCCTGCGTCAAACCGCTCAAGGGGCAGGTGGCGGTAAAGCCAGTGCCCAAGACGACATTGCTTTTTTGGTCATGGCCCGAGTGGCCGATACACAAACTTCTTTTGACACCAAGGTGACCAAGCGTGCTGAGTCTACCGTGGGAACCGCTGGTTCATCGGCCAGCGCAGACGCGGTGACCGCCAATCGCTCTGGCAGCGCAGAAACCTCGGCCGATGCTGTATCTGTGACTCAGAGCTCGAAGACGGTCAGTGGCGGCTCGCAGGAAAATAAGCGCGACCGCATCAAATATACGGCCTGGCCGAACATTGATGATTTGCAAAATCGGGTGGGCGAAGCGTTGACCAATAGCCGCATCAGCACCATCCCCTGGGAGGAGTTGGTCAGCAATTGCGGTGTCAGCGATAACGATCCGTTTTCCAAAATGTACGCTGAGTCTGAGACGGGTCAGCTTCCTGCCAATTTGCGCAACGACACATTCAAGAAAATCAAGGAATGCCAACTGAGCAAGTTCATACTGGCCTCGATCGAGGTGGACGGCTATCGAACTGACCCCAACACGGGATTATGGTTAGCCAGTGGCAACATGAATATCACGGTTTTCGATTTAACCGGGCGATTTGCACGCAGCATCGGGTCGGCCAACAGAACTTTCAGCGGTCGGGCTGAAAAGTTGACCGATGCCGGTCGTGCCGCCCTGGCCAATGCCGCCAAGGTGGCCGCTGATGTGGTCATCAATCAGCTCAACTTGAAATAAATTCGGCCAGCTATGAAGCTTAAGATGAATTGGAGACCAGCATGGGCCGCGTTGGCGTTTGCTCTCCTGTTGCCTTGGCTTGCCCAGGCCCAGGTGGTCATGCGTGAAGTGGTCGCAACCGGTAACGGTGGAGATCCGTCCAGAGCCACCATCGATGCCATTGAGAACGCCATCTCACAAGTGGGGGGCATGCGTATTTCTACTGCTACCTCTTTATCCATGAGCGAGGTCACGCAAGGCAATCAAACCACCATACAAGAAGATTTCAAGCAAAACATCGAGAAAATCACTCGCGGAGTGGTGAAATCCTATACCGTCCTCGAATCGGGAACAAGTCCAGGGACCGGTCGTTCGTTTGTCAAAATCAAAGCGATGATTCCGACCTACAAAATGTCGGAACAGCTCAGACGTTTGAAGCTGGCCGTCGCCCCGATTGTGGTGACGGGACCGGCGCGGAGTCGGCCAGATTCGAGTGAATTTGCTGAGGCCATTTCAGCTTCCCTGGAGGCTTACCTCACGCAAACACGCAAATTTGCCATGATTGACCGGCGATACACGGACAAGACCCAGCGTGAATTGTCCAATGTCAATGCCCGCAACGCCCCCATTGAGGAGTCAGTCAAAATCGGCGTCCGTGTGGGTGCAGATTATTTGGTACTTGCTGCCCTGAAGGAGTTTGCCCCCCAGCAACAGCAGCAACAAAGAGTCACCGGTCGCGTGGTGATGCGCCAGTTGGTGCCTGTTGGTATCGATGTTCGAGTCATCGATGTGGCTACCGGTCAAATCAAGTTCGCTCAGTCTTATCAGCACCCTGGGCGTTTGCCTTCTTCGGTGACCTTAGGTCAATTCGCCAACGACATCGGTGCTGACATCGGTCAGGTCATCAGCACGGCCATTTATCCCGTTGCAGTTCTCAGCGGCTCTGAAACAGAAGTCACTCTGAACCAAGGCGGTGAAACAGTCCAAGTAGGCCGAATCTATCGCCTGGTCAGCCTGGGACCCAATTTGATAGACCCTTACACCCGCGAGTCCTTGGGACCCGAAGAACGTGAGGTCGCCCGAGCAGAGGTAACCAGTGTCACCGATCGCACGGCAACAGCACGCGTCATCTCCGGGCGCTTGCCTCAGCCCATCGCATCGGGTGCTTTGCTGGCTCGTGTGATCCCTGACGATGGCAGCATGGCTGTCAGTGCGCAGGTTAACCTCCCAGCCCTGCCCGGCGCAGGATCAGGGGCGGGGGGCGGCAAACCCAAATCAAAAAATGACGAAGACTGGTAAATCAAAAAAGGATCTCTGATCATGACTTTCAAAAAAACACTGACGATTCGACCATGGTGCATGGTGGCGGCTTGCTGTGTGGGTTTTCTGACCTCAGTGACAGCACAGCCGGCTAAATTGGAGCTTGAGCAAAAGCCTTTGCCTGAGCTACCCAACAGCATTTCTGGCGGTGAAACTGTGCGCTCCAGAATGGATAAATTCATTCGGGATCAAGGGTTGCGGGGCGTGAAAGACAATAAAAAAGATGAAGACGGCAGAACAGTGCTGATCGAATTCGCCACAGCAACCATCGCAGCTGCACCTGGCGACCCCAACTTTGTCACCGCGCGCATCAACGCCTTCAATAAAGCCATGCTCACTGCCAAAGGGCAGTGTGCTGAATTCCAGAAAACTGTGGTCGCTACGGAAGCCATCATGGAAACCGGAATGCCCCCCCCCGAGCGAGCCAAGGCTGAAGCTGAACAAATGCGTCGCGAGGGGCTGGCACAAGAAGGTGCCATGAAGGTGGCGCAAGCGCTGCACACCGATGTCAAGTCGCGCAACAACATGCCGGCGTCCATCCAGACCGCCGCACTGTACGGTGAAAAATTGCTCAGCGACAAAATGTCTGAGGAAATCCGAAAGAAAGGTCTGGATCCCAACAAGCCGGTTGATCAGCAAGTGGCTAAAACGATTGCCGAAACGCAGAGTTTTAAAAATGCTGTGGCTACCGTGGCTGCAGCCCGGTGCACCGGCATCAAGGCGATGGCCTCTTTTGAACAAAACCCCAGTTCTGGTCAAGGGCAGGTCGGTGTGGTCACGGTTTGGACCGAGAAGCTGCATGCGATAGCCGACGCCATTGTCACCAACCAATGGGACCTGATTCGACGTGGGGAGCCAGGCAAAACCGTTGCAGACCACATCCCTGACGATTTACGCACTTTGCTCACCACTTACGGTGCGCAGTTGGTTCGCGACGAAAAGGGCGAGTATGTGATATTGGCCTATGCACAAGCCCAGCCCAGAACAAAAAATCAGCAAAGCATTGATTCTGCTTACGAAGTGGCGAAAACTCGAGCGATGGGCTTGATTCGCTCCTTCATGGGTGAAAACGTTGAGGTCACGCGCCAATTACTCGATGCAGAAGTCTCTACCGTTTTCACAGACGAATCGACCCGTTACCAGGATGACAGCGCATTCAATAAAACGGTTCGCGCTGTGGGCGAAGCGTTGCCTATCAGCGGCATGACGGTCGCTCACGAGTGGGAAACTCTGCACCCGGCCAATAATGGACCAGTGGTGGGTGTGGTCATGCAATGGAAGGTGGCTTCGGCGCAAATCGCTGAATATTTGGCCAAGCTCAATCGCGCCAGCGCTGGAAAGGCAGCCGAGGCGGCTCGAGGCAACACGGGCGGTGGAGCCCCCCCTTCTGCGGGTCGTCCCGCAGAGCCGCGTAAATCAGACGCCTACACGGGCCAAGGTCGTGCATCACGGGACTTTTAATGCATTTCAAGAGCTGGCGTCTGGCCAAGATCCTGGCCACTGCATGTTTGGGTTCAAACCTACTCTGGGCGCAAATGCCTCAGGTTTTGCGTGATCAGTTGCAGACAGGTCAAATGGTGATTCGAGATGGCCAGGCTTATGCTATGGCCAGTGGTCCGTGGCGTGGTACCCGAGAAGGAACGCAGGAGTTGCTGGTGACTGCGGCCATGCGAGTGATGTCGCATCGCTTGTGTGGTGTCGAGCCAGCGCCAGGACGCCGTTTGGAAGCGACCTTGCATGGGGTTAAATTACTTAGCGTCGAGGCACAAGGGACTGACATGGCGGTGATCATTCAGGCTCCAGTTCAAAAGCCCGCTTGTCGGATGGTAGTGACTGCGGTCAACGAGTCGAGTGCAGATGGGGCGCCTCGCCCAATTGATGGGGCTCTGGCGCCCAGACCCTCTGAACCTGCAACGAACCGTTCCTCAGACATTGTGATAAGGAAATTCGGTGGTGAATACTGATCCTCTACGAAAAGGCAAATGGTTCTGGGCCTTTTTGCTTTCAAGTGCCTGCCTTGGATCTGCCCTTGGCCAAACGGTGCGCGAGGAGCTGGTTTTGTTGGACAAACCCGATGGAAAAATCACAGCTGTCAAATTGTCTGCGGGCAGCAGCATCAAGGTACTAAGGCGCCAAGGGTTTTGGGTGGAGATTGATGCAAGCGGCAGGACTGGATGGGCCAAAGTTTCACAACTGAATTTTGCTGCTGCAGGGTCTGGGCCCACCGCCATTGATACGGGGCGTTTAGGCACGGGTAACATCGTCTCCACCTCGGCGGCACGTGGGCTCTCAGCCAAAGACTTGCTGAATGGTCAACCCGATTTCACCGAGGCCAACAAGCTCGACGCGCTGACTGCCGAACCAGGGTTAGTTGCTGCTTTTTTGTCAGCTGGCGCGGTTGTGGCCCGCAACGAGAAAATTCAACTCTCGTCACAGCAGCCCCCTGCAGTCTCGGCTTCCGGTCCCAGTCGTCAGGCCGTGGGTGCACCTCCTGCTGCTAAAAAGAAAGGCGAAGATGATTGGTAAGAAACACCTGGCGTTGGCGGGTTTGGCTTGGGTAGCGAGCATGCCGCTCAGCGGATGGGCGCAAACCGATGAAGAAAAAGTGGGTAAAGCGGCCGCCGCTCAAGTGATGGGGGCAGCGCCGCTGATCCAAGTTGATGAAATTCAAAAATACATCAACACCCTTGGGCAAGCATTGGCTACTCAGTCCGGGAGTCACTATAAATGGCGTTTTGGGGTCATCAAGTCGGACGCGATCAATGCCTTCGCGATGCCTGGTGGTTATGTCCTGCTGTCTTCGGGGTTACTCAAACTGCTCGAAAGCGAAGATGAACTGGCTTTTGTGATTGCCCACGAAATCGCTCATGTCTCGCGACGACATCATTACCAAGTTGTGCAGCGCCAGCGCTTGGCAGATCAGGCAGCAAAAAATTTACAGACGGTGTCGCAAGATCAGGACACGGCCAAGTTGGCTCAAGCCAGCGGACAAATCTATGCGCGAGGCTTAGACAAAGGCGCCGAGTTTGAAGCCGATCGAGTGGGTGTTGAGGTCATGACCCGCACGGGATACGATCCTTCTGCGGCCATCAGTGTTCTGGAAAAACTGCAAAAACTCAAGGGCAACGACCCTCGTTCCGAGTTGTTGTTCTCAACACATCCTTCGCCTGCAGAGCGGCTTGACATGCTTTTGCAAGCAGGCATTGACAAACTACCACGCCCGACCAGCCAGGCCAACGCCACTCGTCAAAATCGATTCCAGAAAATGCTGCATGCCATTTGAGCCCTCATCGTGCCGCGAGCTTAACGCCTTTTTTCCCTGTCCGAAACTTTAATCGTCCGATCCAGCGCAGTTTCAGCAGGCCATGACTTCAGCACAACTCATACAACGACAAAGCAATGGCCCGGATTTGTCGGTCACTGTATGGCGCGAACGGGTGTCCGACGAGCCATCAGGAGCATGGGTATTCCGTAAAGTTTGGGCCTGTGGCGCTTCACCCGATGCCCAGGCTTGGCTGTCATGGGCTGAAAATGAGCATTTGATACTGACTTTATTGGGCCATGAACACAGCCCCCATGTGGTGGAGGTCTGCAGTTTGCAAAGGCACCCGGATCGGGTCGAGGTGGTCACGCGGGATGCGGGCCCCGAGTTGCGGCGGCATTGGTTAGGACATCTGACCACGCCCATGTTGTTTGAGCGGGAATCGGATGTGCTCAGACTGGCCCGTGCGTGTTTAAAGGGCCTGCTTGAGGTGCATACATGGCGAGTGATTCATGGTGATGTGAAGGCCGACAACCTTTGTATTCCTGCCGCGCCATCAAGCGGTCAAGGGCGAATCCGATTGGACCTCAGACATTTGCGCTGGATTGATTTTGCATATGCTGTGCACAGCGAACGACCCCTCAAGTTTGTCTTGCCTACTGATCCAGTTCGCCTGGATTATTTGCCCGATTTTTACCGTGAAGCGATCGTCAAGTCCCAGCAAAGCCGAGATCCATCTTGGATTCAGAGGGCGGCTTGCCCGGCGGTGGATCTGTTTGGCTTGCTACAAATGCTGACCAGCATGAGCGCGCCAGGCCGGACATCGGGATGGCATGCTTGGTCACGCTGGCAACGAGCCTGCCGGGGATGGTGTCAACCACCACGTTCTGAGGAGGATATTTGGGAGCGCCCAACCTTTGAATTGTTGGCCTACACCGAAGAATTACTGCAGGCTTTGGACGAACCTGCTTCAAGTTGGGACAAGATGGGAACCCATCTGCCCGAATCGATGCAGGAAGTCTTTTCGACGCCGCTTCTGCCAGATCACCAGACTCCGGCTCTCACCCCTTTGTTGCCGGGGACCATGGCCGGCGGTGTTCTCCCGGCGGTGTCTGAGATGCCCTCCTATCTCAGCGATAAGCCATCGATCCAGTCATCACAAAAAGGGTCAGTAAAACCCTGGCGACAATGGCTTGCTAGCGCAGCACTGATGGGTTTGTTTGTCTGGATCGATCAACAGTTTCAGCATTCAGGCCAGAGACTTTCCGATGCCGAGGTGATATCAGGGCTTTTGGCCATGGTCATTGCCCCTTTATTTGGGGTCACCAGTTTTTGGCAATGGTGGACCCGTTCGAACAAGCTCAGGTTGGCCACGAGCAGTATGGCAACGGTCTTATGTGCCATTGCGGCTTATCTGACCATGGCATTGTTTCCACAAGTTGTGTCGGCTGTCGTTGTCGCAACCATCATTGTTGCTCTTGCCATCCTGACCTGGTTGTGGTGGAGTTGAGGGAAGCCCATGTCCAAGTTGATTCAAAATACCATAGAGATGCTGCAACGCTTGGCCCAACTGTATTTGCCCGCGATTCATGGGCTCATCCAGCGAGGCGTGGGGGTCAAGACCTTGTCGATGTCGATGGTCGCCCACTATTCCAGGCGTCTCGGCACCCGCACCGTTTGGGCGGTTGGCGTCTTGGCCACGCTCTATGCCACTTATTTGTTGGGCTTGAGCTTATGGGTACCCGGTGCCCCCAAAGCCAGTCATGATGTGATCCTGAAAACTCGTCTGTCAAGCCCTGCGCCTTCACCAGACATCCTGATCGTTGATATAGATGAAAGAACCTTGGCTGCACTGTCAGCTCAGCACGGACGTTGGCCTTGGTCGCGTGATGTGTTGGCGGACGGACTACAAAAAATCACCGATCTCGGCGCTCGCGCAGTACTTTTCAATGTGCTGATGTCTGACCCGGATAAAAACCATCCTGATGCCGATGCCGTGATGGACTTGACAGCACAAATGAGCTCTCAAGTCGCCTTCCCCTTGATCCGGCTCAACCCGGATAACGACAAACTCAGCACCCTGGAAGTGGCTCAAATTCCCGGTGCTCAACTCAAGCCGGATCACGCCAAGGGAACCACCATGGCGGCGGTTTTACCAATGTTTGCCAGCATGCAAGAGCGCTTGGGCGTGGCCAATCAAAAACCGGATGGCGACGGCATTGTGCGCAAATACCCTTTACGCTGGGCAGAAACTACATTTGTCCTCCCTTCAGTGGTACAACGAACGGCAGAGCTTGCTGGAGCCCATCTGGCGGATATTCCAGATGTGATGCCTTTGAATTGGCGCAACAAAAAGGGTCGGTATGCGCGCGTTTCTTTCAGCGATCTTTATCTCGATCAATTGACGCCAGAACAAACCGCCGCTTTCAAAGAGTCGTTGGTTGTGCTGAGCTTGTCGGCGCCGGGTTTGGGGCAGACCAAGCCTACGGCGGTTATGGCTGTGCAAGACGATGGTGAAATTTTGGCTACGGCGCTGGATGATGCCCTCAAAGGTTCCTATTTGCGCACATTGCCGTCTTGGGTTGCTTTCCTCATCAACCTGCTGACCATTTGGACTCTGGTTTGGTTGAGCACAGGTCACCGCAAAGCGGGGTTGTTGAATAAAGTTTTTGTATTGGCCCAATCGGGCTTGGGTAGCATCACCATGCTGTCGGCCAGTTATACCTACTACTTGATTGATTTGTCCGATAGCATGTCGTTTGGCTTGGGTGTTTTTGCAGCCATCAAAATGGTCCAGAGCATGGATGATCGGTGGTCTCGCGCTTGTCCCGGATTCAGAAAAATCCGGCATGCCCATGCCTCTGGACAACTGTGGCTGCTCGGTTTTTTGGATCACCAGGTCACGTCAGGACGAGCCAAGGCGTTACAGGCCCAGTTGGAGCGCATCGTGGGTTTACCCAACGTGGTTCGGATGGACGACCTGTTCGCTGGTGAGAGCTTTATCAAGGCACGTTGCTCCCAGTACAAGGCCATCTTGGTTAACGTTGATCGGTCACGAGTGTCCGCAATCCAAGAGTTGTTGAGCCAACCCGAGTACGCGCGCATTGACGCCGCCTTGTTTGACATGCAAGAGCCGTGGAACACTGAGAATCCGGCATTCAGCCAAGAGGTGGCTCCGCTTGTTTTGGCCAGTGCCTCACGTTTGCTCGGTGCCGTTGACACTTGATCTGATCATGGCCCAGTCCACACCGCATCGTCACGCAGCCCACGAAGACGGAGAAAATCGGCCTGCAGCCGAACGTCCTCGGGTGCGTTTCAGCGTGGCTTCCTTGGCAGGATCCCATGCGCAGATTAATCAGGATAGCCATTCCACGCGCTCCCCTGATTTTTTTGCGGTGGCCGATGGCGTAGGCGGGGGCAGCTTGGGCGAAGTGGCCAGTGCCATGGTAGTCCGGCATTTGGCCCAGTTGGCAGACCCCGTTCCCGAGCGCGTGACCCAGAGCCTGCAAGCTGCAGATGCTGCGATTGCTGAGCGCATGCGGAAAGAGGGGCACGGTCCAGGTGCGGCAGTGTGTGCTGCGGTTTGGCGGCTTGGGTCTGGCGCCAAGACTTGGCTGACGATGGTGGTGGGTGATTGCCGGGTCGGGGTGCTTGCTCCCCAAGATGGCAGTTGGCGAGTGCGTTGGTCTTCGCCGCTGCAAACCTATCAGAGCATGGGTTGGGTCCCCCCCAAAGGGGTGAACCCTCAGGCGCCGATCAATATGGTCGGTTGTGGCATGTCGCTGCCGGCCCACTTTGAAACAATGACCCTTGTCCACGGGGAACGTCTGATCTTGTGCAGCGATGGTTTTCATCAGGTTTACCCCGATGATTTGCCGGTTGCCGACTGGTCAACCAGCGGTGATCTTTTGACGGAAGATACGGCCGCGAGTTGGTGTGCGGCTGCGCGGCAAGCCGGCGCTCAAGATGATGTCACCGTGCTTTTGGTCGAGCCGGACTTGTCACCTGACCGCTCTTTCTGGCGCTGGGCCTGCTTGGCTTTATTTGCGATCGGGGCTATAGGCTTAGGGTGGCATGAGTGGAGATGATGCATTTGCAACGGTTGATTGACTCCAAAGGCCGGCGCATGGCAGGGCTCGAATGCGTGTTGCTTTTGCTGGCTTTATGCAGTGCGTTGTGGGTCGCCCACTTGATTCAGCGTCAGGCCCAAGAGGGTATCTTCAGATGGCAGAATGATTTGAGTCAATCCATCACCGAAGCGTCGCATGAACGTGAACAAGCGCTGACGCAACTTTGGTGCGAGCGAGATCGTGCATGGGTATCTCAGCGCGGCGGTTTTGAGCCGGCGATGCGATGCCCATGGTCCGCGCGCGCCGCCTTCAAAGACCTCTGGTCCATTGTCCGGCCATCTCCTACATGGACAGCGGTCGAGCAAGCCGTGGTGCTGCAACAGTGGCAGCGAGAACTGATGGCTCAAACCCAGTACTGGCGCTCGCGTATGCAGGCGACCCAAGCCGCTCAACTTCAAGTTGCCTTGGACACAAAGTCCCCCGAACCCAACGAAAACGATGTGGCCATTTCTGGCCCTTTGACCAAGGATGTGTTGAGTTTGGAGCCCCAAGTCAGTGTGGAGATTCGCCAAATTCAGCTGCGTGGCAACGAACGTCTGCTGTTGTGGGATCGTTGGGTGGCTGAGCAGGTTCGTCCAGCGCTGATTCGACCGGCGTCTGCGGCAGATCCCCTCGAGTTGTGGGGGTTGGCCCTTGCGTTGGAGGGGCAGGGGCAAGGGGTTGGTGCGCAGTCGGTGGCGCAATTGCGCAGAGTCCAAGACCAGGCGCAGCGGGCCAATCATTCGATCCAATTGGTGACCCATTTACCCCTGTGGTTGGTGATGCATGCCTTGGTGACATGGCTCGCGACGATCTGGGTTCGCACCTCTGTGGCGACATTGATGCAACTCAATGGCTTGTTGCTGTTGGGCATGATTTTTTGGTGGGCTCAGTTTGCGTTCGGTCTGGCCCCCTCACCGGGTGAGCACCCCTTGCTGATGGCTGCACTAGGCTTTTGGATGGTGCTGTCGTGGGTGGTGACCCACTTTTTTCCGGGGCATGTGCCATCAACCCCCCCCGGCACCGTGGTTCTCGTTTCGATTTTGCCTGGATGGTGGCTGTTTACCTCCATCGGGTGGCTATTGTTGCTGGATCAGTCCTTGCATTTTCATGATCGTTTGCGTTTTTTGGCGCTGGAGCAATGGTGGGCCTGGAGCGTCGCTGCACTGTTACTGCCTTGGGCGGCCTGGGCCGCGCCTGGTCTATGGCGGGTATTAGGGACATCGGTTCGTCATCTGAATCAGCGCTGGCCGCGTTTGGCTCAGTCTATCGGATGGATGTGGCCTGCTGGAGTTGTGTTTCTGTTTGGCTTGGCTCATGAGAGCGGACTTCCGCAGTACCTGACCGGTGAATTGCTCAAGGCCGTGTTTCTGCTGGCGCTGTGTTCTTGGTGCATTTGGAAAATGCCATTGTCGGCTCAGTTGTGGCATGTCGGTCATGCCCGCTGGGCCGCGCGCGATCTTGTTCCGGTGTTTGGCGGCTTACTCTGGGTGGCCATTGCTGCTTTTTTGACGGCCGACAAGGGACCATTGTTGGTGATGGCCATGTTGGTGGCAGTATTGCTCTCCTCGGTGGTAGGCTGGATCGCCGGCATGGGATTGTTGTTGCTGGGATTTGCCAGCCTGTTTGTTTTGGGCGCAGATTTGGATGTGGTTGGCGAGCGGTTGCAGGCTTGGCGCGACCCATTCACGGCCAACCGGGATGACATGGCTCGCTTGATTTGGTTCCAAATGGAGGCTGCCCAGCACCGGGGGGGCTTTGGCGTAGGTCAGGTTCCCTGGTGCGGCACGTCCCGCCTGGATGCATGTCATGGCCTTCCTTTGCAATTGCAAAGCGACTACACCTTCAGCGCACTGATGGGTTGGTGGGGGGCGGAGGGCGCATGGTGTTTTCTGTTGTTATTCACGGGGTATGCCTATCATGTCCTGATCCATTGCGCTCGTCAGACGACACCCTTGCTCACGCCACTTGCCTTACTCAGTCAACACACGTTGGAGCGAGTCTGGTTTTTACACTTGTTGTTCCTTTTTTCTGTGATGGTGATCATGCAAACCTGGATCACGGTAGCAGGAAATCTGAGTTGGTTACCCTTGACGGGTATCACTTGGCCCCTGGTGGGATACGGCAAAACCAGCCTGTGGATCTGTACGCTGTTCATGGGCTCATGTGGTTTGCGGAGGCAACATGCTTGAACAAGCCCGATTCAGCTTGGCTCGCGCGGGCGTGATGGTAGGCTTGTGCGGCCTATTGGCTTGGGTCGGCGGTGCACTGCTCAACCCGCGCCAACTGAATCAGAAAACCCCATCTGTGCATTTCAGTGCCCAAACCTGGCAACGCTTGCAAACAGCCCTGCACCATGTCAAACCTGGTCCAATTGGTTCGACAACGAACCACATGGTCAGCGCGCACTGTCCTGCCAGCAACTTCGCCCATCATCGATTGCTGCTTGCGGCCAGGGCTTTTCAAAACCATTTGGACGAATTGCACCAAATGGGCTTTCTGAAGCAGACGTACACCTTCGATGGTGACTCATGGGTGCAAGATCCGGCTTTGCAGCAAGCCTCTTGTGCAGAGTTAGCCAAGATTTTGCGATGGTTCAATGAGCAAGCTCGTCGACAAGGCGACGATTTCTGGGCTAACCTGAATTGGAAAGAGCGTTTGCCCGCGTCTGCACAGGGACGATTCGAGCCTTTTGTTCATGTCAACTTGCCTCGCCACATGCTCACCAAGCGTTCAGCATGGGCAGGTTTGCCGGGCTGTGTGTATGCCAGTGACGCGCAGACCGGCCAGCGCCTTGTGGTGACGGCAACCGATGGCCCCACCAGCAAGTTTTGCCGTTCTCAAAAAGGGGCTGAATCCTCGCCTCGAGTGGCTTTGTCCTGGCCGAGTACAGTGCCCGGCTGGGCCTTGCTGCTGGATCCCCTCTCCCCTTGGCGCTTGCCCCAACACCCTCTTCATCAACAGGTGGTTGGAGATCAGCATGAAGTGCAATGGGCTGGCCAAATCCAAAACGTGGGTTTACATGTTCAACTCAGCATCGACCCCCGCTGGCAAGTCCGTTTGCAAGCACTTTTAGCCTGCTTCAGCGGACACAACGATCCAGCCTGCTCTCGCTATGCCATCGCTGCGCACGACCGTTACGAAAATGCTCGCGTTCGCATGGCGGGTGTTGCGGTGATTGATATCCCCAGTGGCCGCATCGTGGCGGCCGCCAGCGCCGACAGCCCATGCCATGCACATGACAAAGCCCGGCTTGGCAAAGCGCCCAGTGATTGTCCTGTGTTACCCGAAGGGACGGTGCATCGCCCCGAAACGCCGCAGACACTGAGCAACCATGCTGTGTTTACACATGCTGCACCAGGATCACTGGTCAAGCCTTTGTTGATGGCGGGGATTTTGCAAGATGCATCACCTCAAGCATCTCTGAAAGGGTTGGAGCAGGCTCTGCAACGTTCCGATTCTGCTCAATTTTTAGATGCGCTTTTGTGCCGCCAGCATTTGGGGAGAGGATCTTTTTCCGCAGTTTGTGAGCGCCCTGCCAAGGTACAGCGGAGCGCGCACCAACTCGGCTGGAACAGTGGCTGCGAGCAAGTCGGCACGGCGGGCCAGTGCGGCATGATTGATTTGCTGCATGGCGAGCCAACCATTTCTCCCGCAGCAGGTGGGTCTGTGTCAAGCCGTGCGCAAACACCCAAGCTGGCGGTGTTGATGGGCCAAACTTTGGTTCAACCTTTGCAATCTCCTGAGGGTTGGTCGGGATACGTGGATCTGTCTTGGCCACAAAATTTACCCAACATCACTCAGCGCATCGCTTGTGCGCAATCAGGGGTCAAAGGTTATGTCCGTTGCCGTGGCCCGAATCTGGGACTGGTCAGTGAAGCCTATGGGCAAGGCAATACCCTTTCAACCCCCTTGGGCGTAGCAGGCTTGTTCGCCGCTCTAGGCAGTTCGGCCCAAGGACAACCCCCTCGCTACCCGCATCTTGTGGTCGATTTGTTGCGCAGCAATGGCGAAACTGACCCACAGGCCCGTGATCGTTGGCTGTCTGCTCAAGCCAAAGGTCCTCAGGGCATTCCTCCATCTGTGGCACACCAGGTTTTGCACGCGATGGAAACCACTCACTTGCCAGGTGGCACCGCTCATGCCGCTTGCGTGCGGGTGATGGGGTCCAAAGCTTGCCAAAGACTTCAGCCTTGGGCGGGCAAAACCGGAACACCTGGCGATGCGGACGAACGCAGCCTGGATCAATTGGCAAAAAGCATGCGAGATCGGGCCGAGTGCTTGTCCCGTTCAGACGTCCAGTGTGCCATTCAGCACCCTTTGCCTCGCCCGCGTTACCGATGGTATGCCGCCGTGTTCAAATCGGCGGGTTCAGTAAAGTACGATAAAGCCTTGGCCGTTCTGGTTCACAGCAACTGGCGAAGAAGCGATGGCCGTTATGCCGACGATCAGAATGCTGCCGCCGAAATTGGTTTTTGGGCCATGCTTCAATTCCAAGAAATCCCGAGGCTTCCATGAGGCAGATCACCCATCAATCCCCCTTGCCTTGGCCGCATGTTTGGGATCAGATGCAATGGCAAATCGCCGCTTGGATGTCCAAGTATGGGCCTTGCGCCAGCGTCCGGGTGGTGTGGAATCAAACCCGCTTGATCCACGAAATAGCTCCTGCGATGTTTCAATCGAGTACTGCCGAATTCTGTGAAGCGGTAAGGCAGCAATTGGGCTCACATTTTGATTGGCAATTTGAGCACCGGGAATTGGAACAGCCTCATCGTTTGCATTTAGGCTTGATGCGGAGCCCGACTCAGGAAATCCAGACATGAAACAATATTGGACCCCTCTGGCACGCTGGTTGGGGATGACCAGCCGCAGCCAGCCCGATGCTCTTCCGGCCCACATTGGATTGAGCGACAGTTCCAGTCAGGCTCCTGCGTCCACCGGATCATGGCCTCTTTTGTTCGAAGCCCTGCGGGAGGTGGCTCTGCGCGAATGGGTGCCACGCAGTCAGCGTCATGCCGAAGTCAGTCCCGAAGAGCGCTTGGGCCTGACGCACATCCGCATCCGTGCATTAACGCTGGCTGCCGACCAATCTTTGTCAGAGTGGATGAGTGAGGCAAGCATTCCGCAGAGGATCCAATGGATGGTGCGCGGTCCATGGCGTCACGCCGACATTGACCGCTGGATCAGTTGGGAGGGGCTGCAGCACCTTGAGCGCCTTTCACCGCGCCTGGAGCCTGAGCGCAACCCTTACTCCGCTGAAGCCAGGCTAACTCCGGCAGATCTGGCGTACGAGATCGAGGTGGAGACGCAATGGGTTCCCTGGCAAGCGCCCGCAGAGCAGCCACCCGATTGGCCCGCCTTGGCATTGTCCATCGAGGACTCATTGGGTTTGCGCAGTCTCCAGGTGGTGCAAACCCTGGTGGTTTTGGGGGCAGAGAAAGTTCTTCAAGCCGCCGATGGCCAGAAAATCCGTTTGCAAGATCAATGTCCGGTGCCATGGCAGAACGAAACAGCCTGGTTCATTGCCGTGACAGCACAGCATGTTTCCGGCCTGCACTTGCTGGTGCGTCGGCAAGAGCAAGACATCCTTTTTTGCGATCCTGGCTCTACCAACGGCACCTACCTGCAAGGGCAGCGATTGCAAACCGGGCAGTGGCATCGCTTGGAGCAAAGCCAGACCTTGTTTTTGGGCGGGCCCCAAACCGACTCACGAACACTTTCCGCGGGCATCCATTTGCGTCTTGGCCAGACCGTTCAAGCTGTAGCCACTCAGCGCACGCCTTTGCGCGTGGCCACTCCCCTGGCCGCCGAGCTTCCTCCTCTGTTGCGCATGCTTCTCACGTCAGAGCCAGCCATGGATTCATGGGTCATTCTTTCACTGCCCTTTGTGGTGGGGCGCGATGTCATTTGTGATGGGGTGGTACCGGCTCACCACGAAATGGTCTCCCGCCGGCATGTGGTCATCGAAGCCATTGACCATGGGTCACAGCAAGTCAAATTGCGCGACATCAGCCGGCACGGACTCACCCAAAGCGCTCGCGGCTGGGTCGGATCACCCACTGAGGGCGTGTGGGTTGCCCTGGGTGACACCATCACGCTGGGCAAGGCCAACGGACAGCGGGGTTTTTCCTTCAGGTTGATGCCCCCCTCGTTACACAAGCGGACATGATCAAAAACGATACATTTTTTCGGCGCTTCAGACGGGGCCTTCTGGGGATTTTCGCCTGGGGTTTGTTGACGGGATGTCAGCAAATTGCAGATCGGGTTTCCGACTGGGTGGCGTTGGCATTGGCCCCTCCTGCCCCTGCTTCTTTGCCGGTCATCTTCCCCGATGCCAACGATGGCCCCAAACCCAGTCCGCCAACCCATGTGCAAGATTGCCCTGACTGCCCTCGATTGGTGATGTTGCCAGCAGGTCAGGTGCTGATGGGCTCGCCCGAAGATGAGATCGGTCGAGATGAAGACGAATCTCCACAGAGGTGGCAGGCTTTGCCAACGATGGCCATGGGTCAGACCGAGGTCACTCGCGCTCAGTGGCAGGCCTTTGAGCGGGATACGGGCTACCGCGCAGCCTCAGGCTGTTTGACACGCAGCCCCGAGGGTTACGTGCATGAACCCCATTTGGGTTGGCGCTACCCCGGCTTCGACCAGACGGGTGAACACCCGGTGGTTTGCATCAACTGGTCAGATGCCCAGGCCTATGTGCAATGGCTGAGCCGAAAAACCAAGCAAAGATACCGGCTACCTACTGAACGTGAGTGGGAGTATGCCGCGCGCGCCGGTGTTTCAGCGCCATACCCTTGGCAGGGCGGTGTGAATCGTCTTTGCGAGCATGCCAACGGAGCCGATGCCCGTTTGAGCCTTCAACGTGCCGACCTCCCAGCCCAGAACTGCGACGATGGCTTTCCATACACCGCGCCTGTGGGGAGCTTTTCACCCAATGCTTGGGGTTTGTTCGACATGCATGGCAACGCCATGGAGTGGGTTGAAGATTGTTGGACAGCTCAAATCCCCGAGGCCACTTCCCAAGCTACACCCCTTCATTGTCGCAGTCGAGTGACCCGCGGCGGCGGTTGGGATCTGACGCCGCAATACCTGCGCAGTGCATATCGTGGCAAGGCGTCTTCCATCAACCGAGGCACAGCCATCGGGTTTCGGGTCGTCCGACAGGTGCCCTGAGGGGGTCGTTGACAAGCGCATGGGAACTGCCTTCAGATGAATCCCAACAACATGCCCTGAGACCGACACCCCTCGACACGTTTCTCAGCCCCGCTCAAACGTCACCACATGATCGGCCATGACCCGAATGCCGATCCATTCGCCCAGTGTGTGATCGTGGTGGCTGGGCACATGAGCCAGCACAGTCTGACCATTGGCCAGACGCAAGGTG
>JACCDX011552072.1_pt1 | contig 20292 bp, 13 predicted proteins | sample 7449681 | NCBI WGS metagenome assembly JACCDX01 (sample SAMN15323450, study PRJNA562643) | freshwater metagenome | isolation source: river surface water | place: USA:Blue River Watershed | collected 2017-08-18
CTGACTTTGCTTATTGTAAAGATTTGGGTGTTTATCCTAATAATAGATTAATGATAGCTAGACGTTTTTTAGGAGCAATTGATGATAATATTATGGTTAATAGTAGTGGTCAATTCGGATCCGTTGCTACAATTGTAAGTTGGTTACCAGAAAATGAAGACATATTTTCAATTAATTTTGGTGAAGTTTGGACTGAGGCTGATGCTAGTTTTAGCGGAATAATTGATGGTATTGGTAATGACTTTAATAAGAAAGGATTAGGTGACTTAATGGGTGGTGGTGCAAACATCATTCCATTACCTGGTTTTACGGAAATATTACAAAGACAATTGATGGCAAAAATGGGTATAATAACGCAAGAATCTGCCACTACAATACCATCCGGTAATCCAAATTTAATAAAAGAGGCTAAAGTTAGAAAAACTATAGGTTATGATGAACCAGGATCTGGTCTTATGGGTAAATTATCATTTAAATTTACAGCTGAATATGAACTAAAATTTATATCAGGAATTGATCCAACTATTGTTTGGATGGATTTAATTGCTAATTTTTTAAGATTTGGTACATCAGAAAGTATAAAATGGGGTTTAAGTGGAACATTTGCTGCTAAAATGAAGAAGTGGTTAAATAACCCAAGTTCTTTGATTAATGATCTAGCTGAACAAATAAAAAATGCTGTTGAATCTGCATCAAAACTGATATACCAACAAGCCGTTAATTTATCTAATGCATTTGCGAATGAGCAGAGAAGTCAAACTGTTGAAAGTAAAACAGGTGGAGACGGCCCTGAAGATGATCCGGATGAAAACATAGAAGCATTTATAAAAAGTGCTCAAAAAGCTTATGATAAAACTATAAATAAAGTTATTAGAGGATTAAAAAGTGTTTTAAATGGTGTTGTTCAAAAATATAAAGTTAAAGCAATTGGAGTTTTTAATGCTTTAACAGGAGCCCCATCAACCCCTTGGCATGTTACCATTGGTAATCCACTTAGACCTATTTTTTGTAGTGGTGATATGTTAACACAAGATGTTCAAATTACATTTGGTCCTCAATTGGCTTTTAATGATTTACCAAGTAGTATGAGAGTTGAATTTACCTTAACAAATGCAAGAAATTTAGGATTACAGGAATTAATGGGTAAATTTAACTCTGGTTATCTTAGAACAGTTGATGTTCAAAAATCATTTTATGAAACTAACACTTATCAAGTTGGTACTGTCTCATGGTATGAAACACCTGGTTTATTTGAATATGAAAATCAATTAGGTGATGCTATTAAGGACGGTGGTATAGCTACTTTAGGTGATAGTTCACCTTTAAGTTCTGTGGATAATTCTGTAAGTTCTTCTAACGAAACTATTGTACCAATAGAAGAGAATAAAACAAAGAACGATAATCAAGGTAAACCACCAACTGATTCTTGGTATGGATATGATGATCCAGATATTCCTTTTGATCAAAAGGGTTCGGAAGCTAAAAAAAATTGTACAGACACGGAGAATAAAACATATGCAACTGTTAAATTGAAAAACGAGGGGCAATCGAAGATTAATAAAAATAAAAATAAAAATAATAATTCAACGCCAAAAACGGTAACTAGAAGAAAATACACATAAAAGTTACAGAGAGTAGCGGTATTGGTAATAGAAAAAATAAATAAATGAATGAATATTAAATATCTACGTAGTATTTTAAAATTTTCCAATAGTTTAAATAGATATAATTTGGAAAAGCCGGCTTACATCTACGATACATCGATAGATTTAAAAGAGTATATTGTTCAAAAAGGTGAAGAAATGAGGTTGGATTTAATAATAGAATCTATATATGGAGATATTTCATATTATGAATATGTTGATGTGATATTATACATAAATGGTATAGATAATCCATTAAATATACAATCAGGTAAAAGTATATATTATCCATCAACGGAAGTATTTGATGATTTATTATTAAAACCGGATATTGATGTTAAACAAAATGATGTTGCATTAGCATTTTCCAATTCATCTAAAGTTAGCAAAATTGATCCAAATAGAGATAAATATGTAAATAATAATTTTTCATTACCACCAGTAGTAAATAAAACTCCGACTCAATCAGTAAGAGTTGAAAATGGATTTATCAAAATGGGTGGATTGAATTAAAATCAGTATTTATTTAATTCATTTATTATTTTCTTATATGATTCTAAATTAGGATTATGTGGTTCAAAACCTCCTATCTTCTCACTCAAAATCGTAAATCCTTGTGTTGCATATATATCATAATAGGATTTAGGTGATTCATGTGTCTTATCACCTTTTTCATAACTAGGTATATTTTTTAAACCACCCCATCCCCAAGATCCAGGAACAACAACTAATTTTGCGTTGGGGAATATTTTACTTAAAAGATTTTTTAATGTTTTTGAGTTTTGTTTAGCAGTGGAATTATTATAACCATCATTTGTTCCAATAAGTATAGCAATTACTTTCATATTTGGATATTGATAACTACTTATACTATTTAATGCTGATATCAAATCACTCGAGCTCCATCCACCCTTGTGTAAAAATTTAGGATCTCCAGGAGTACTACCACTAGTATTAGACTTTAGAGTTTTAAACTTATCCTTGGTATTAAGTGATAACATATGTGTTTGTGAATCACCGATTGATAAATAAGGATTGGTTTTTTGTCTTTCTATTAAAAGTTTATTAGTATCATCGCTACTAGTATCTGAATTAGAAACAGTTTGATTTTTAGCGGCTTCTTCAGCCTTTTTTTTATCTTCTGCTTCTTTCAATTTTCTTTGTTTTTCTGCTTCTTCAGCAGCTTTTTTATCATCTTCTTCTTTCTTTTTACCTCTCTCGATTGCTTGCTTTCTAGCTTCGATACTACGGTTAGCATTATCCCAGTCCGTTTTTGTAACTAATGTATATGTAAACTTATTACCATGCATTTCTTGATGTTTATTACAGTATTTGTCGAAGAAATCATTACTATCTACACACTGATCGCCATTTATATTCCAATTTCCAACATTAGAACCTGATCCAAATTTTATTAGTCCTATTCCGAAATCTCCAAACTTTGGTTTTGTTAAATTTTTTGGTAAGAAAACATCTTTATTATCATAGAAATCATCTTCCCATATCATCTGTTTTGATTTTTTTGTTGTTATCAAAGCACTTTGACCGCCATATTTACCCAATACATATAAATCTATATATTGTGAAGGTACTAAAACTCTTAATGGAGATTGATATTTGTATAAATCCTTATCAGCTCCTCCACTATTGGGATCTTTTTTATTTTCTTGATTTGTTGTTGATGTTCCATCAGCACCTGGCCCATTAGCACCTGACCCTGTTCCATTAGTACCTGTTCCATTAGTACCTGTTCCATTAGTACCTGGTCCTGTTGTTCCTGTCACACTTGGAGTTCCTGATATACTTGTTCCTGATTTTACCGAAGCGGCAGCATCAGCGCCAGCAGCAGCGGCAGCAGCGGCAGCAGCGGCAGCAGCGGCAGCAGCGGCATCTGCTGAGCTATCTAGTGCTTTTTTATTCTTTTCGTCCTCTTTGCTTTTCTTTTCAGCATCTTTTTTAGCAGCTTCCTCTTCTTTCTTCTTCTTTTCATCTGCTTTTCTTTTGGCTTTTTCTTCTTTTGTTTCTTTTGATGACTTATCTTTGGATTTGTCTTTATTCTTTTTATTTTTAAGTATAGCTTTAAATATTCTTGTTACTGCGAATACACCAGCTCCCAAAAGAGCTAAAGTTTGAGATAGACTTAACTTATTATTCTTGACATCATTATACAACTGAGCATCTTTTATAGAATCCATATCAATTATATCCGATACTTTGTATCCATTTTCGGTCATTGTTGAGTATAGATCATCCTCTGTTATATCACTATAATTTAAATCATTAGTATTTGAATTATCTGGATTGTTATATTGATTTGTATTTGATGGGTCGTAAGATCCCATATTTGTTGAATATCCAGTTCCTGTATTTCCGGTTCCTGTATTTCCGGTTCCTGTATTTCCGGTTCCTGTATTTCCGGTTCCTGTATTTCCAGTTCCTGTATTTCCGGTTCCTGTATTCCCTGAATTTAAATTTGATCCGTTTGAATTATTGAATAGGTTATTGAAATTTTGATTATAAATTATTGAAAAGTTAAGAATCTTATTGATGGATAATCCAAATTCAATTAAAGTATTTACTCTTTTTGTAAAATCACTGAAGTTAATATTAGTCTTTTTAACTATTATTAAGTTATTTCTGATTTCAGCGATATTTAAATCATTAATGAATAATTTATTTGTATCTATTTTCTTAACATTTTCTAAATCAGAAATATTAATTACCGTAACTCCTAGTTTTTTTAATTTATCTAAATCGTTAATTAACTTTATTGGATATTTTAAGTTATATGATACTAATTTATTATAATCATTGATAAAATTCTCAATATCAACTTTTGAGTCTTTTATAGCGGTTACTTCTATGGTTGTAAAATACTTTACTAATAGTTCTTCTAATGTCAACATTAATTCTTATTTATTTTTATACAAGTGAATCGCTATTACCACCACCACCTGATATATCATTTATTGGATTTGGCAAATTTGCTTTTTTATTTGTTTCCTCATCAAATGAAGCCCATCTAACTCTTAATTTACTACTAAGTACTTTATATATTAGAACTCCTTTGGTATCATCTGAAGATTCAACTCCTCTAGCTCTTAGATAATTTATTAAATCAGTTTTTCCTTCACTATGAGTATTAAATATTTTATTATAATTACTTAAATATACTTTTGTATTATCATCTGGTGTTTTTTGTCCAGCGAAAGCAATGTAGTCATCGTCCGAAAGATTGGACCATTTGACTTTTCCGTATATCTCTTCAGGAACTGTTACTGCTGTTTGGCTATAAATTAATGATATAGAAACAGCTATATGTTTACCACTCTCATTCTTTTTTGTATAAATAATATTCTCCACATAATATTCATCTTTACCAATTAAAGAATTTTTAATATTTGATGTTATATCAATTGCATCTATAACTGTATCAGCAATACCCGAGCAAAAACAATACCTTTCATTCTCATTATCATAAAAATATCTAATTCCTCTTACTGAGAATTTTTCAAAATCTTCATTATTTAAATCTTTACTTATTTCTCTAAGTTGTTCCGAAGTTATATTTGTAATTTTTTGCAAATCAATAAATTTAGACAAATTTGAGTTGTTTGTTTGTTCGTTGTTTGTTTGTTCCGTTTTAGCTTGTTCCTTATTAAATAACCTCTTTAACCAAGATTTATCTTCTATCTTCTTCTCTTCTTCAACAACCGGTTCAGTTTTAGCTCCTTTTTTAAATTCTTTAACTGATATCTTATCTTCACCTTTTTCGATTTTTTTAGTCCAATATTTTAAACTATTATTATCTAATTTCAAAGTATCTAGCCATTCTTTGGTTAATGTAAATTCTGTTCCATTAGCAGTAGTCATTCTAAACTTTTCTGTTTTCCAAACATCTTTTTCATCTTTATATAAAACATATAAATAGTCATTTAAACCATTAGAAAACTTATCACCAACATTTAAACATTGGTTTCTAACCGCTATTATATTTAATTGAAAAGGTTTATCATATAATTTATAACTTTTCATTTTTATAATTTCCAATAAGACTTCGACATCAGGGTGTTCTTCTATTTTAGATGGAATAGACTGACTCTTTGGTATTTCTGTAACTTGTTCTGCTTTTGGTGGAGTTATTGTTTGTGATGAAGGTCCTTCTATTGGTTTAAAATCCACACTTTTCTCATCAACTTTAGTTACAGTATTTTCAATAACTGTTGATTTCCAATTATCTCCTTTTTGTGGTATAGTAACATCTGGTGTTCTTTCTTGAAGTTTAACACTTTCATTATCAACAACAAAAACGTGTTTTGATAATAATCTAGCATCTAATGTAGCAAGATATTCTTGTATGTGACTTATCAATGTTGGTGATCCTATAACTGGTGTTTGTAAATTACCCATAAAACCACCAGCTGAGATTATATTTAAAAATTTAGTAAACCATGCAGTAAAACTATCACCTAATATAACTCTTTGATCTTTTTTATTTGTGCCTATGTATATATTACTAAGATTATCTTTAAGATTTAAGTTAATACTATCTTTTGTTATATTAATATTATTAAACTTGTAGTCTATTTTTAATCCTTCTGAGTCATTTGAATATATTTGTGTTTTTTCATCAAATAACAATGTTCTCATAGAAACATAATCTAACTCACTTAACTGTTTTAATTTATTTTCTAAATTTATGTTATATGATTCAGATGCTATATATTCTGGATTCGCATTTGAATTATTACCATCAATTATAACTAAAACAACCTTACCAACATCTGGTAAAATAAACTGATTACCATTTAAATCTTTCCATGGTGATGACCAGGGTAAATTCTCAGTTTTTATATCATTTGAGTGTAATTCATTTATTCTTACTCTACATCTACCTTTTCTTTCAGGATCTTTATTATCCTCAACTATTCCAATTTTTGTTAGACTTGCCACAACCGAGATTATATATTTACTTTATATATTACTTTTTATCTCTTCCAAATTTAACTTTTGTAATATCATTATACAATGTGTTGTTTTTAACAATATCATTTAATGTTCTAGGTGCTGGATTCGTGGTAGTATTTATATTACTACTTTTTTCTTTAACAACATCATTTAATTTTTTAACACCTGTAATAACTGGGCTTGGATATTTACCAGCTTCTGATGGAAATTGATATCTAAGCATTGCCAATCCGTGTTCAACTGCTGATTTATTATAAGTTAAATCCTTTAGAGATTTTAAATCATTATCTACCGTAATTTCTTTTAGCGCGATACTATTATCTTTAACAATATCATTTAAGGTTGTTGTTGATTTAACTGGATTAGGATATTTCTGTGGATCAGATTGTCCAATTCCAAATTGATAAGAAAGAGTATTTAATCCGTGTTCAACTGCAGACTTATTATATTTTAAATCTTTAATGTCATCTAATCCTTTTATTTTCTTATTGAAATCTTCGGAACTTTTGAAAGTTGATTTATCAACAACAATATCATTTAAATTTTTAGAACCCGTAATAATCGGACTTGGGTATTTACCAGCTTCTGATGGAAATTGATATCTAAGCATTGCCAATCCGTGTTCAACTGCTGATTTATTATAAGTTAAATCCTTTAGAGATTTTAAATCATTGTCTACCGTAATTTCTTTCAAAGCCATACTTTTATCTTTAACGATATCATTTAAATTTTTACTACCTAAAGTAACTGGACTTGGATATTTACCGGCTTCTGATGGAAATTGATATCTAAGCATTGCTAATCCGTGTTCAACTGCTGATTTATTATAAGTTTTGTCTTTTAGTGATTTTAAGTCATTATCTACCGTAATTTCTTTCAAAGCCATACTATTATCTTTAACAATATCATTTAAATTTTTACTACCTAAAGTAACATCAATTGGATATTTATTAGCTGAATTTGGAAACTGATATCTAAGAACAGATAATCCATATTCGACTGCTGACTTATTATAAACTCGATCTTTTAAACTATCGGAATTTATAGTACTTGGTAAATCTTTTGTTATTTCACTATTATCTCTAACTAAGTCATTTAAATTTTTGGTACCTAGAGTAACATCCATTGGATATTTATTAGCTTGATTTGGAAATTGATATCTAAGCATTGCCAATCCATATTGAATTGATGAGTTAACAGAGTCGTTATTTTTATTATATTTTATTTTTGTTTTATCAACCTCTGAGCTAATTTCAGAATTAGATTCATTATTAATTAATACACTACTATTATTTTTAACCAATATATTTAAATTTGTTGTTGATTTAACCGGATTTGGATATTTCTGTGGATCAGACTGTCCAAGTCCAAATTGATAAGAGAGTGTATTTAACCCATGTTCAACTGCTGATTTATTATAATTTAAATCTTTAATACCATTTAATCCGTTTATATTTTCAGTAAAACTTTCCAAACTTTTGAAACTCGTGTTTTCAACTACGATATCATTTATATTTTTAGAATTTGAGTTTGCTTGATTTAATAGATATGATTCACCAACACCAAAATATTCTTTTACTTCTTCTTTTATATTTGCACCACTAGTTAATGAATCTTTCACTGTTTCTGTAATTGATTTATCTTTTTTAGAATATTTTGGACCAGTATAAATAAATGATTCATTTTCACCAATTCCCCCACTCAATTTTTCCCATTTATAGTATTTGGAAAACTTCATCAGAATTTTTTTTCTTTGATTAACTAATTTCTGATTAACATCTGATAAAATAGCACCAACCTCATTTCTAACGAATCCTATACCTACATTTAGGGCACTTAGACCAATTTGACCTATCCAACTATTATCTTCATTATCATCCTCAACTGTTGTTTTTTTGGTTTTTTTCTTTTCATTATCTTTAGCTTCGCCATTATTATCAGTTTCCTCCATTTTTTCCTTAACAACATTTACTAAACCAAGATTATTTAGACTTTCTTCTTCAAGCTCTAAATATTCGGTTAAACCCGATATTGGGTATTTTTCAAAAATTGTTGGTTTTAATACACCGTTATCTTTATTTGTATTTGTATTTGTTGTATAAAATTTTGGAACCGGTAAATAATCTAAACCAGATGATCCTTTATTACCTGCTCTCCAAAGAGCTCCGTTATTATATCCAGCATATTTTCCATAACCATCTGACCCAGGTACCCATTTCTCAAATCTTAATGTGGAATATTTAAAACTCATATCAACGTCATATCCAGCACCACCATCTCCAAACATTTTTATATTCGAAATATCGATAGTATCGTCGTGTGCATACTTACTAAAAAAGAATTGACATTCGTTTAATGTGTAAATGTATTTACTAACATTATCTTTCACTACTTCTAATGTGGGTGCATCACTACTATCACCAGTTCTAACAACTCTTTTGAAATTTCTAACTTCGGATACAACAATCACACAGTTAAATCTTAATAGATTTTCTGGAATTATATTTTTACCATTCGGAACCGACCAATAAAGTAGGTTATAAAGATATCCTAATGTTGATAATGTACCGGATACATCTTCAGAAAATGATAAAGTTAATTTGTCGGTTGCATAATTAATAAACTGAGATATTTTATCATTAGTACTCCTATTTGATTTTAATGTATCCAAACCTGTTAGTTTTAATAAATAGTGAGCTAAGTAAGCCTTTCTATTTCTTTCTAAATATGTAAATGATTTTAAATCTTTTGATCTATTATCTACATAATTTCTATCTGTTTTGGAAATTAAATCAATTTCTTTATCATCAATTGTTGGTGCGTCAGTATCAAAATATATTTTAGCATTTGTTTTGAATATTTTCTCAAATTGTTTTTTAAAGTCATAGATAATTTGTCTTCTTGCTTGTATTTCATTAACTCTTGGATAATTATCAATAAATGATTCAACCGATCCATTTAATAAAGGAGATGTTATTGAATCAATTATTAATTCAAATCCATAGTAAACAGGATCTTCATTTTCATAACCGGTTCCTTTATATGATATTAATTTTGATCTTATATTCGAACCATCATTAGCATATCTAAGGTTTTTAGAAGTCAATAATGGTGTTAATCCATCAATATAAAATTGATGTTTAAAATAATCTAATTTAAAATCGTTATAATGTAAAATACTTTTTCTAGTTGACTTAAATCTATCATCGGTTGTTTTTCGTTTGTAATTTTTTAAAAATTGATTATTCTTTAAACTATCTATATGTGAATTAAGTAAATTACCATACCAACTTGGCATTTCACCAAATGAAAATGGTGAAATTAAACTTGTAAAAACTGTATTATAAGCATCGTTTGGTGTAAAACCTGGTTTATTAACAACACCTCTATTATCAGTTAATGGCATTAACATTGGTGGTATATTATTACCGGCCTGAACTGTTCTATAAACACCAAAAGCTGTTCTTATAGCAGAACCAACATTATTTAAAGCTACATCACCAGCTCTCTCACCAAATGTTTTCCCTTTTTGTGGATTTTCAGGATCTTTATCAGTACCATCATTTATATTATTCTTTGCCATTATCTATATATTAATTTTTCCAATATCTTTTGTTATTAAGCCTGTCCTCTAAAACCGGTTTTTGATCTGAACCAATTAAATCCATCATCCAAATAAGGTAAATACCAAACTAGTAATTCTTTCATATTATATACCGATAATCCACCATAAGTAGCATAAGAAAAATCGTTTACTTTATAAGAGTTTCCAACTTTGTATTTGGGATTACCAGTGTCATATAGAAGTTTGTGAGAATAGCTAGATCCTATTTGAAACATGCTACCATATGAACCACCATTATCAGAGCAATTTAAACCATTCTCAATAGCTCCAAATATTCCAAGTGTTCTCATATTTAATAAATCTCTATTTATCTTTGATTTTTGAAGTAAATGTATAGCACCTGCAAACTGGTTATATAAATAACCATATGTCATTGGTTCACCATTAGGTGTTAGTGCTTTAACTTTTTTATCTTGCCACGGCTGAGCTTTTGATGTTGAATTCCAATTTTTATTAACAGTATCACCATATCTTTTTTGATATAACATAAATTGTATAGCTAAAAAGGTTTCTCCCAATTTTCTAGAATCATTGGCGTATAAACCTGGTAATTGATTTTTTGTTACTCCGTTTGGAGCGACCCAGTTACCAGGCCAGTTTTGAGTAAAGTGTGATAATGGAACTCCAAATTTAGACATTTCACCTTTAGAAACTTTCCATAATTGTCTAGCACCTTCATTTCCCCTTTGGTGATTCATATATAACCAGAAAGGAACATCAGTATAAACAGTTCCTGATTTATATGATGAACTACTACTATTAAGATATTTTAAATAATCTTCTTCTTGTCCTGGTGGTATTGAAAAAACTGGTGGATCGTTAACTTTTATTACACTATAATCATAAGCTGATTCTTCTGAACCACTATAATTATTTTCTCTATATTGTTCTAAATCAAAATAATCTTCATCATGATTATTTAATATTTGCTCTTCATCTTGAATATATTCATATATTTCACCTGGTCCAACCAGACTAAACATTCCTAAGCTTTCTTCTTCGTTTTTGATGGTATGATCTAATAAGCCTATGTTTCTAACATCAAATTCAAATTCACCTTCTATAATTATTTTTTTTGATTCAATGTATTTAATTTTGACGGTTTCATTTCTAGTTTTAGTTTCATTTTTTGGAATTCCAACATAATATAAATGCCAAGGTTTATCATTATATGGTCTAACAAATCCATAATTTTCAATATTATTATCTAACCATTGTTTAGGAGTTAATGTGTTTTGAAAAGATGTTGAGCTGGTTTCCAAAAATTGATTAAGCCACCAATCTATATCAACTGATAGAATATCAAAAGCCTTTCCGGTAATGTTTTGTGATAGTCCAGGAAGAGATAGAATACTTAAAATATCAGAAGTTTCTAAAATTTCATCTTCCATTAATGTAAACGTAGCATTTCCATTTTTTAAGTTAAAATGATTAGGATCATTTTTAAAATTCTCATATTCTTTTATAATTTGATCATTTGTTAAAAATCCATACACAATATCATGTACACCATACCATTTGAAATTATAAACATCTCTTTTTAAATCGGATATTAAATCTTCTAATTTATCTTCAGCTTCTGGATCAGCAGAGGTAGCCTCAACATATGTAAGTGAATTTGTCATACCTGTAAAAGATACTATATTCTGAGTCTCGGCATTTGATATTTTAAATACTTCTTTATCGGTTATTTCTGGGTATAGTTTCTTAACTTCTTCTATTTTGAGTTGAATGTCACCAGGTATGTTTAATTTTGGCTTTGATAGTAATCCCCATGTTCCCTCACCTACAATACCATCTTGTTTAAGTCCATTTTCTTTTTGAAACTTTATAACGGCTTCTTTTGTTAATTTACCAAAATATCCGACCTTTTCCTTATCCACTGGTATTCCTAAGACATTCTGTAATTCTTTAACATCATCTCCTTTAGATCCCATTTTTAATGGTAATTTCATATTAGTATTATTATTTTTATTCTCCTGTATTTGTATTTAATAATTCAGTTGATGCTGGAATTATTTGCTTCATTTGACCGACAACTTTATTACCATCATCAGATAATGACTTGATTGTTAATAAAAATCTATCACCGGCAGAGTTTTCGATAGTATAAGTATTACCAACAACATATTCTTGATTTGGTTTATAATCATAATATTCATAAAATTCCGGATTTTTATTATTTTGTTTACTTTCGACAACTGGTGATGTTTCTGAAGTTGCTTTTATTTCTTCAACAGTTTTACCAATTTCTCTTTTTGATAGTCTTATATTCTGTTTTAAAGATTTACCATCCCAATTATAATTCAAACTGGTAATGATATATTCACCAGACCATCTATTATTAACCATAGCGGTATCAGTTGGTGTTCCGGTAGGTTCTATATAATTAACTTTAACTTTTTGATATCTATAAATTGAATAATTAGTATTTACTAAATCTGCTAATAAAACATAATTATTTAACGTTTTGAAATTCTTCTCATATTGTGTTTGAGCAAAGTTGTAATTTGGATGTACATTATCTAAATTTATTCTTGAAATTGTACTAATTGATGAAAGTTTATAATCAGTTTTTGGAATTAAAGTTAATTCACCGTTGGTTGATACACCACTATATGAAAACTCTTCAAATGTTTTTAAATTTGAATTGTATGTTTTTGATACACGAAAATTTCCAACCATCTTTGATATAATTGATGTGTTATCAATTATATCAACATCATCTAAAAACAAATTAGACATATTATAACCAGGGTCATTGCATAATATTAAATCTGTCAATTTAGCACTACTTTTATCTTTACTCAATGGACCTGTTTCGACATTGACATCATTTGTTATATCTCTTTTTTCCTCCTTATTTAAATTAACAATATTTAAACAATAGTAATAGTCTATAAATATTACATGATAGTTATCTTCACCACTATATACTTTAGGTGCCATTTTATCAAAAAAATCTAAATAAGTTTGATTATCTAATGTCCAGTTCATTGAATCATTGGTCTCTATCATATTTGAATTAAATCCTAATTTTAAATCAATTGATATTTTTTTTAAAATTTCAAAAGAAGTGGCTTTATCAACTCCTAAAATTTCTTTTGTTGTTAAACTTGTTTTAGTATAAAGTTCATCTATATCCAATGTTCCACTAATAGTTACACTATCATCATCAATAGTACTTCTATCTATTCTAAACCTCATATGTATCGACTTTAAATCAGAACTATTTGATTTGATAAAAATATCAAATGATGATCCAATTAAGTTTAATAGTTTAGTTTTTTGTTTTTTATCTACAAATTTTATATCAGCTGATGCATATGGGATAATTCCAGTGTGTGATATATCCATATCTAATATATTTTTTTGATCTATAGGTAATTTTTCATAAGTAAAAGTCTTATTATCCTTACTACCCTTTTTAATATTTAATTGAATAAGTGGTGTGTTTCCCGCATTTTTAATAAGACTTTTATCATCCGCTTTATTTTTTGTTAGTGGCAATGAAATAGGGTCTAATATTATTTTTGGATCTAATATTTGAGTTATTTTAGGTCTTTCTAATTTTTTTTCCTCTATTTCTTGTTTTTTATCAGTTTCCTCGGTTCTTTCTTGAACCTCTACTTCTTTTTCTAATATGGAAACTCCAATATTTATTGGCTCTATATCTGGATTATCTGATTTTATTTGAAGAGTGTAATCACCCGCCTCAGAAAATTCTATATCATCAAATGTGACTGATCCATCTTTCAATTTTAATTTATTATTACCAATTATTGGACCTGGACCGTCTATTACAAAAATAGTTAATTCACTATTGATTTTTTTTAAATCTTCATCAATAAATCTACTTTGATCATCTGATTCTTTTTTATTCGATTGCTCATCTTTTTTTTCCTCAGTATTGGTATTTTTATCGACTTTTATTTCTTCAAACTTCAATGATATATCTATACCATATTTGGTTTTTATTTTTTCTCTAAAGAAAGAGATTATTTCATTACATATTTTATCACTAGTAGTATCACTTGGATATACATCTGTTCTTTTCTCAAAAAGAGAACCATCTGGAAATCCGTAAATATTACCAACTCCCATATAACCGGTTTTATCCCCTTCGGTTGCTGGTTTTATCTTTATAGAACCATTAATTTCTTTATCTTGTTGTGTTTGTGGGTTTTCTATAGATATAGTAAAATCAGTAATCATATACTATATATTTGATAAAAGTCTCTATCTAAAATAAAAATTAGTTAAAATAGAATTTAATATATCATTTCTTCTATTACTCAATTTTATATTATACTCTTCTTTTAGAATATTTTCTATTTTTTCACCTCTTTTAAACCAATTAAATAGATTAATACATGAAATATCTAAAACTATTCCTTTATAAACAACCATATCATTTTCATCAAATAATATATTTTTCATCTTTTATATATTAAAAAATGAATTTACAAATTGACCTTAATTATTTTAAATGGATATTTTCTTTTTTTGTAAAAACCCTCTCTCTCTAAATAATGTCTATAAAGTGCATTTTTTAAATCATCTTTATCGAAAATATCAACAAGATCAAAAATATTCACTTTGTCTTTATCGGAGTGTAATCGAAGACCCCTACCAATTGATTGTATTATTATTTGTTCCGATTTAAATGAATCAGCAAATATTACATTGAAAATTGCATTTATTGACACACCTGTGCTCAATGTACCAAAAGAAGCCACTAAAACTTTTACTTTACCATCAGTAACTTCCATTTGTTTTTTAATCTCTTCTCTTTTTCTACCACTTATTTCACCATCGATATAAAAGAATTCTTTATCTTCTATCTCAGAACTTAATTTATTAAATATTTTTTGACCATTTTCTATTGTGTGAAAGAGTAATAATGTATTATTTGAGCATTTGTCGACAATTTTTTTAATAAATTCTAGTCTTTTATCAGATTGATGTATATATGCTTTTTCAAAATCAAATGCTGATTTGCCATCTCCGGATTTTCTAATTAATTTTAATCTTTCATTAAACTCATTATCATTATGGTTCATAACAACAACTCTAATATCCATTGGTGTTATAATACCTTTCTTTTTTAATTCATCTGCGCTTACTTCGGTTATTTTTGGACCTAATACAGATTGTATTGTTAAAATCTCACAGGTATCATCATTTGGAAATGTTCCCGAAACTCCGAATCTACAATAAGCATGACCAAAAGTGCTTTCTAATATAGATGTTATTGTTTTTGCTTTAGCTCCGTGTGCTTCATCAGTGGCGATTGTATGAAATTGTTGAAAGAATTTTTTGGGCCATTTTTCCAAAGATTGGTATGTTCCTATATAAATATTTGGGTTTTCAGTTCCTGTATATTTTCTTGGTCGATCAGACATAACTTCTTCAACTCTAACTTCACAAGGTCCCATATCACTGTCTAAAATTTGACCTAATTTCTTATCTCTCATCTGCTCTAAATTATTAATTCCATAATTATATTCCACTATATTGTCATAGAATTGTGTAACAAGTGTAATTGATGGAACTATTATTAAGAATTTAGCATCTTCTTTAATCTTCTTTAATGTGTAAAACATTACGATGGATATTATAAGAGATTTACCCCCTGAAGTAGCAACTTCTGCCATACAATATCTATTTTTAAGAATTTTATAAGCTGCTTCAATTTGATGATCATAAGGAGTAAAAGGTATCCACTCACCTTCTTTATTTCTAACCTTATGGTTTTTAAAAAATTGTTTACAGAATTCTGTTACTTTTTCCAATGTAACATCTCTATTTAATGGAAACTCCTCTTTATTTTCTATGTTAAATGAAACTTCAATTTCTTTACATCCTTTATAGGCTTCTCTCCAAAGGCCTAAGTTTATTCTACCATTTTTAAAATATGATATTTTACCATCCCAGACTCCCATTTTAACAGCAGGATTAAATCTCCAACCTTTTACATGACGAGTCAACCACAATTGCATTTGGTGATATTCAATTCGAGTGGCTTCTGATACAACTAATTCTTCTTTTTGTTTATCATATTTAAACTTCATATTAAACTTATATATTAAAAAAAATATAAGTTTTTTCGGTTTTTTAAAGAAGGAAGAGATATCTGTTTGATATATAATAAAAAAATAATAAAAATTATGAAATTACTAACGTTCTTAAAAAATCTTTTTAGTTCAAAAGCTAAGGTTGAAAACGTAGAGGTTGTGGAACCAGTAGCTCAACCAGTTGAGCAAATTGAAACAATTGAAACTACTAAAGTAGAAACAGTTGTTGAGGCTAAACAATCAGTTGAACCAATTGTAGAAAGATTAGCTGAAGTTTCTGAAAAAGCAGAAAAAGTAACAGCTAAAGAAATTAAATCTAAAGCTAAAAAAGTTAACCCAACTGAAAAAACTGAAACGGTTTCAGAAGAGGTTAAACCAAAAAAGCCTAGAAAAAAACAAAATAAAAAGCCTAAAACTGAAGAATAAAAAAAATCACTCTTTTTAGAGTGATTTTTTTTTATTTATTATTTTCATCATTATATTCGGTATCATCATTTTGAGTATCTTCTAATTCACCAGTCACTTCTTCAAGACTTTTTTCTTTTTGTATTTTATTTATTATATAACCAGCAACGGCAAATTCCGCTGAAGCCCATAAAATAAATTCACCCATTGATAGACTATCATATTTTACTGCTAAAAAGAAAATCATACCAACTTGAGCAATCAAAAAAGATATTCCAGACTCAATTCTTTTTTTAGAGAAAAATGAAGGTTTATTTGAATAGATAAGAACTAATTCTTTAAAAAACCATTTAACTTTTTTCATAAACTTTTTATTTTTATATATTAAATTATAAAAATAAATTTTAGAAGTATTTATTGAAATTGTTAAACTTTTTATTATAATCTGAATCGTCGCTTTTAATCTTTTTGGATCTTTTTGGTATCCATTTTAAATCTAAATCATCTTTACTAAAGAAATTAAATAACTCTAATTTGCTATAAGGGTTTTGAACTAGTTGTGCTAATTTATTAATATCTTTAACCTTTGATATCCTATGCATTAATTTATAAGGATCATCTGATTTCTTTTTATCTACGATATCTTCAAATAATTTCTTCCAGAGAAATACAGTAAATCCTTCTTTTATCTTTTCTTCGGATTTTATAAATCCGGCTTCATCATTATCAAAAAAATATTGTATATCAGCTCCGCTATTTTCAATCAATTTATAATCCGTATTTACACCAACTAATCCTATTGAATTCGGATAAAAGAGAGAATCTAAATAACCCTCAAATATCGTTATAACCTCAATAAAGTTAACATTTAAAATATTAAAATAATAAGATAGTTTATTATAAATAACCATTTCATTTATATCAATCTCATAGGGATTTTCTTTTACTAAATTTGCCCATTCTAGAATATTTTCATAATTGTATATTTTAAACATTCTTCTTTTACCCTCTTTTAGATTCCGTATTTGTATTCCTAAAACCTTATCATCTCTTCTATTTAACATAACAATTATCCACTCACTTTCGTCTTCATTTTTCCAATATTTAGCTTGGTAAATATTTTTATGATAAGCAGGTTCTATTCCCCTACCAACTAAATATTTATAAACACCACCATTGACTTGTATTGGTTTAAAATCAGAAATTGGTGTTAAATTCATAGAAAAAACTTTTTCTAAATCCACTAAATCTATTAAGTTTTCAAACTTAGCATCGGATACATTTGATTCATAATCAGAATAAGTCATAACACTGTTAAGGTGTTCAATCATTTCTAATTTTTTATCTGGGTCTATTTGCTCATTAAAATGTTTACACATTTTATCAAATGATGTCTTTTTATCACAATTGAAGCAAATAAATAATAATTTATTTAAATATAGATTTCCTCTTTTTTTGTATTCATTTTTAGAATCTCCACAATATGGGCAAGCTACATTAAATCGATCTATATAATCAACTACTTTTCTTTTATTTGAGTTTGAAAACTCTTTATTTAGTATTTTTTGAAGTAAACCTTTTATATACGACTTATCCATATAACATGATATAAATTTTTTTAAATATTGTTTGTATATCTAAAAATTATTTGTAATTTTGTAGACACAAATTAGATATATAAATTAAATTAATATAGAATATGAAAGCAAGAAGAAAAGCAATCTCAGCTGAATTAGTTAGAGAATCAAAAGACAACCCAGGTTATTTTAGATATAACATCGAAATTGAAGAATTAGACGGAACTAGACACACTGTTCCGGCATATGGTAAAGATATGCAAGATGCCATTTCACGTTTAGTTTGGAATGAAAGAGCACATACTAAATTAACTTCTGTTATAGTTGGTTTTGTGTTGTTTATACCATTTTTAATCGGCTGTATATTAGGTTCTATGAAAGATAGTCCAATTTTAGCTCTATCCGGACTTGGTTGTTCAGTTGTTCTAAGTTTTTTGATAAATATTATTGAAAAATTTTATTTATCAAAGTCCTAAAATAAATGAATTAATAGTCCAATTAAACCACCCATTAGAGTCCATAGTAAGTCCCACCAACACCACTTATGTAATGGACTCCAATGGTCATATATTTCTTTACCAATTGCTGCTATAAAACAAACTCCTAATCCTATTAGGTCACCAAAAATTAAAGTAGTTATAAAATAAATAAGCAAACCATAAATAAAATGGTTTGCTTTATCTTTATCAATTTCAGGGAGATTTTCAATCATATTAAAAACTTAAATATAAGTACTTCTTATATACCTCATCTCCAAATAAAGTTGGATTAATTTGAGAGGTTAATGAAAAAATATTTGGTCTATTATATAGATTACCTAGTCTTTCTTCTAACCAATCTTTAATATCTTTCTTTTCTGATTTTTTATATTTCATTTTATCAACAATATCTATAACAGATGATTTGTTATTACCTAAATATGTAATATTTTCACCCATTACTTTAGATTCTTTTATACAATAGAATATGATAGGTAAATAATAATACCAAGGTTTATCAAAGTTTTTATAAGCTGATCCACGCTCATTAAGACGTGATTTAAAACCATCTCTCAATTCCTTAATTTTCTTTTTAACTTCTTTTGACTCTGGCATATTAATTAGTTGATCTAAGAAATCCATTTGAAAAACTTTCAATTCTGCAGTAGTTCTAAACCTATCTGGTAGATTTAATTCTTCTTTAATTTTACTATCTAAATAAACTTCAAATTTTTGACCATCTACAATTTCATTTCTAAAATGATATTCGTCCGTATAAGGATCTTTAATATAATTTTTAACAGAGTAGTATTTACCATCAACTTCAAAATAAAAGCTCTTATATGATTTTGGTATATACCCAACAACTGGGCCAGATTGATCATATTTAACATAATACTCCATTATATCACTACTATACTCAGGATAATACCAATCTTCTGTTTCTTCATTTTTATAAACATCACGAGTTTCAAAATACTCATTATGAAATTCACTAAATTCAACATCACATCTGTCAGATACATAAATATCTCTATATTCTAACCAGTAAGTACTTTCATAATAGACATATCCATCAACATCTTCACACCAACGAGCATCATCTTCATCAATCCAATCACCATCAATATCTTGAACTCTTCCCTCATTAGACTCATAACCACCTTGTGTATCTTGTAATTTAAGTGAGTTATCCATATTATCTTCCGATAAAACACCATTTTGATCATCAAGAAAAACAAACGTATCCATATAAGGATATTTACTAAAATCAAGATTTTTTAAATGTACTTCACCACCAACGTTATCAAGATTATCATAGTGTTTAGTAATTCCATTTTTAGCACCCCAATCTTTAAATATATTTTTATCAGAATCATCTATTGTGTACATTCTATCAATATATCTCTGACCATCACTTAAAGTCCATAAAAGAGCTCTACCCCTAACTTTTCCATTATCATCTCTTAAAACGAGTAATTTACATACTTCTGGGTTTTTAACATAGATATCTAAATA
>JACCDX010486670.1_pt1 | contig 20284 bp, 9 predicted proteins | sample 7449681 | NCBI WGS metagenome assembly JACCDX01 (sample SAMN15323450, study PRJNA562643) | freshwater metagenome | isolation source: river surface water | place: USA:Blue River Watershed | collected 2017-08-18
CTGGTAGCGTTCGGGGATGACGGTTTCTGCTGGCGACGCAGGAATTGGATTGCGTGCGGCCTTTATCAGTTTGGGTCTTGCTTCGAGCCATTGCCGATATTTTTCTCGATGCAGGCAACCGATATCGGTGCCGGCATAGTAGGTGTCGCCGAGGGTCGTGAAGTCACCCCCGCGAATTTTGCTGCGAGCGGCTGTTGAAGTGAAGAAAAGTTCACAGATCGCCGCCAGCTCATCGAATTTGGGAATATGGGTCAGTGTTTGGCAGACGACTACCTGCAGGACCTGGGCCAGTTGATCGGCGGTATGATCGCGGATATCGGATGGGAATGCGCTCAGAATTCTCTGGATCGCTTCACTGACATTGGAAGCATGCAGAGTGGCAAAGACGAGATGCCCGGTCTCAGCAGCATTGAGCGTCAGCTGAATGGCCTCGCGATCTCGCAACTCGCCAACCAGAATCACATCCGGATCCTCGCGCAGAGCATCTTTAAGGCCTTGCTCAAAGCTGGGTGTGTCGCGCCCCACTTCGCGCTGGCGAATCAAACAATTCTGGTTGGAGTGAAAGTACTCGATCGGTTGTTCGAGCGTAACGATGTTCAATGATTTTTTAACATTCAATTCATGAATCAACGCCGCCAGCGTCGTGGATTTACCAGAACCGGTCGGGCCAGAGATGATCACAAGGCCATGCTGAAGCTGGAGTATTTTTTCAAAGTTGGGATGCAGATTCAGTCCCGCGAGAGTCGGCTGTGATTGAGCCAGCAGACGAATCGAATAGGAAAGCCCGCGCGCACTGTAAAAGATGTGAATGCGGCATCGGGCTCCCCCAAGCTGTTCGGAAAAGTCAAAGGAACGTTCCGCTTTCAAGGTCTCATAGCGAGGTCCCAGAAGGTCGATCGTCCACTGCCGCAGTTTATCAAAACCGATCGGCCCGCCTTGATTCTTGATCTTTCCGTCACAGCGGAAATAGATGTTTCCTCAAGATTCCAAATGGATATCGCTGGCTTGCATCTTTCTTGCGTTCTGAACTAACTCGCTAAGGCTATTCATGTCCCATCCTACTCCCAAAGCAGTCGATACTTTTTTACCGGCGACTGTCTGAGAGTATCATAAGGACCAAAGCTTAGGGAAACATGCCGGCCACGATGGAATTGAGAGCCGCTTTGAGATAGGGCACCACGTCCTCGGGTATGCTCTTGTCCTCGGGACGCAATTTGGAATCGTAAATCATGAGCCATTGACTCGAATCATTACACCACGATAATTTCCCGCAGTCCACCACATGCATGTTGCCGATATGATAGTCGAGCCCTTCCGCCTTGAGAAGCGGTTTACGACCCTCGGGGACCGGCACCGTTCCACTGAGGTCGACAAAAAATTCGGTCGAAATTTCAGCACCTGTGAAGGCGCGATCCAAAAGTCGATGCATGGTGACATTGCGGATGGGAATAAAGCCGGACGCTTTAGGCGAATTCGTTTCGTAATCCACATAGTGCCGCAGGAATGTTCCAAATTGGGTTTTGACGGCACGCATGCGAATGGATTCGTGGAAGATCAGGTTATCTTCAAAGCCCTGGGCATACTCCGGCCAACGATCGAAATCAAAGAACTGACCTTCGACCGAAGGCTTATCACCGCGCTTCAGTTGATACTGATCCTTGCTCACCAAAGTAAAGAGTCGAATCAGAGTATAGTCGTAAATGGGACGACCGCGTTCGTCCTTCTCAATCACACCATTGACCATGCGATAAACCACCCGTGCGCTGGCGCATGAGACATCGTAAAAGACTTGCGTGCGGCATTCGTCCTCGACGTCCGGCAGGATACCACTGTTGCCGAGTTGCCAGGGAATCTGACCGAAGTCCATGGTCAGTGTGTACGGCAGCGGCTCCCCGTCCGCATCCCCAGGATTTCCGGGGCCCGGCGTGGGCGTCGGCGTGGGATTGGGTTCCGGTTCTGGATCCGGCAATGGTTCCGGGTTGACGGGGATATCCGGCTTCAGATCGCAGTGGCCGCGATAGGAATAAGAAAGAATCGGCGCTTTGAGGACGAGAGTGCTGGCCGCGTGCTGCTGCGGTACTGGCATAAATGCAATGTTGCTGGCGTCGAGTTCAAGACCACAAGTCTTCAAACCTGTCAGCGGTAATTCCCGCAGAGTATCGTTCACGAGCGGCAGAAAAAGTTCATCGACCATGCTGTTGACCGCGGAACGCAATTTTTCCGTATCAAAGCCGAAGGGATTGGCCTCGGGTCCTTCCAAAACCTCCACCATGAAGTCGAGTGAATCGGCACCGCGATCAATGACAAGGCTCAAGGCCCCGACATTCTCAAAGACCTTCAATTTTCGAGGATTGCTGTAGGGTTTAAAGCCCAAGGTGCTTTTGGAACGCATGGCCATGCGTATGGTGGCGAGGTTATAGGCTCGACCATCGTGCTGTCCTTTGACTTCCATCAGCATGTCACCAAAAGCCAATTCGAACTGAGGCAGGGCGCGCCCATCGACTGTGGCCGTGACGGGTAGCAGCTGGAGCACGGGCGGCAGAAGAGGTTTTACACTCAGATTGATGATGTCCTCGCGGCCGATAGTGATCGGCTTGCCGTCCGCGGCGATAGCCTGCACGCGCGTCAGATCACTGCTCATGAGTTTGGGAATGAATTCCGCAAGCAGGATTTCCTTGCCGTTTTGAAGCTGATTCGGATCAAAGACCGCGAAGCGTTCTATCGTCCGAATGACTTTTTGATTGAGGTTCAATTGGAACATACCCTTGCGCCAAATGTCCTGCAGCGTTTGATTCAGGGCATCGACTGGCAAGGACAGAATGGATCCGGACGGCGCTGTCACACCCAGTTCTGCAGGCGTCGGAAGAGTTCCGCGACTCAGCTGCAGAACGCCGCTATCACCCACCATGGCGGGAGGTGGCTGTTGACCTGGAGTGGGAATGCCTTCGATATTCACCCCGATCCTGGCGGTGATGAAACGATTGTCCGCCGTGGAGGAAAGACCAAGGCCATCAAAGATTTGGCCCTTGATCCTGGCCTGATAGGACGCAATGGGTTCGGGCAGATAGTAAGGCAGCGGCAAGGTCAGACCCTCGCCCAACTGATGGGCTATCGTGCTTAAGCTATTGGGAGCCACGATCTGAATGATGTCACGCGCAATGCCATTTACGATCTGGGGTTTGAAGGAGTCCACTTTCTCCCGGACGGCCTGGTTCACAATATAGTTCACGATGCTGGCCCAAAGGCCGGAACCAGGATCAATTTGCTCGGGATCGTTCACAACAACATGATCATTCCAATCCTTGGTATCGAAGTAGATCGATCCGTTCTCCTGACCATTTCGCGACTGCCTCAGGTCGAAACCTTCGATACCGCGGATTTTGAGGGAAATACGGCCATTTTTGGAGTTCATGTCGGTTTTCGCGTGGGATTCGAGCAGAGGGCCATCCATGTTAAATGTGGTGTCAAAGACAAAGTAGCCCGTGGCTCCCGGAACGGAGAATCCCAAATATTTCGCTTCATCAATGCGCACAATGATTTTCAGGCGGCCATAAAAGTGCTTCACGCCCATGTGAACGGCAAGGTTATCCCGCTCGGGAACCAGCCTGGCGCTGACGTTGCCCGGGGTTTCTGCGATTTGCATATCCGAAACATAGATATCCGTCACGGCTTTGTAGTTCACCTTGCCGATCAAGCCACCAAAAATCGGTGTCTGACCCGCGACGGGCAGATTACAGAAAGGTCCGAGATTTTGCAGGTAAACGAAATTGGTGGGCGCAGCGCCATCACAGTTCCCAGGAAAAGCCTTGGGATAAACCGCTTTTTTCACGGCCATGATGCCGTTGAAATCCAACTTAGGAACGAGCTGACCATTTTCATCGACATAATCCATGGTAAAGAGACCGGCTGCGAAGTCGCTGATGAGACGCGCAAAAGCCGGTAAACCATTGTTCGCATCGAGAGCCGCATGTACCATGGTATTGGTTCGCGCGTCCGTCAGGTCCCCCCAGATGAAGGCCAGCTGCCGATAATAGGTTTCACCGCGTTGACTCGTGATGGCCCACTCATAGGCATTGACACCGGGTGTCGGAGCCAGATTGCCGTTCAGTTGAATACTGAGGCGCGATTCCTGGCAGTTGCTCTCGCAGACCTGGAGGCTGTCTTTGGATCCGAGTCTTCGCAGACTCACACGCTTCGCGTTATCAGCATCATCGAGCTGACTTTCCAGAAACGGCAGGGGGTGCTCGACCCGACTCAACTGTAAACCCTGAGTCAAAGACAGCGGAATGCCATCCACCCGATGCGTCATGCGAAAAGCAGAACCGGTCGTCAGGTCCAGGAGAAAGGGCGTGAGAGGACGTCCTTGATTGGAGATGGGCCTTTCCTGCGACCCTGCTTCCGAAAGGATCTGCACGCGATAGTTTTCTTCAGGCTTGAGTTCCTGATAAGGATCGAAGAGGAGAGTACGATTGTCCTTCCAAACCAAGGTACCCTGAATTTTCTGACCTTTGCTATCGAGCATTTGAAAGTTGCGAGCGACCTGCTCCTGGGCAAGCTGTTCGACCAGACCACCGCTGCCGCGTTGCAAGGAAAAATTCAGAGTGATGCTATCAAAGCGTGAAATGCTGCGCGGCACTGAGGATTTCCAGCAAACTTCCAGACCGGTTTTACCGAACTCAGAATCGTTGCAGAGACGACCGGTGGCCGCCAAAACTCGATCGCGGGCCGGGACGCTGTCATCAATGGGTGGCAAAGGGTTGGGTGCGGATGGCTGCGGCTTGGGAACCGGCAACAGATCGGGAGATTGGGATGGTGCAGGCGTATCCGGCCTTGGTCCCAGTGTGGGTGGCAATGGACTGGTGAGTTCAGCCCCTGTTGGTTGATCCGTATTTTGATGGGCGCTGACCTTCGGCAATTTTTTGCCTGAACCACTGCAAGCCGTGATCAGAATCAAAACCAGGGTGAACTGTCTCGTCTTTAGCATGCGTCCTTCCCCTTTTCACAAACTTCAGCCCGCAGCCAGGAGCGCAAAAGGTTGAGTTGATCCCGAAGTCGTTTTTGTCCGTCCTGCATTTGAGCATCCAGGGTCTTGATGAAATACTGGTAACTCATGGCGCCCGTGCCCCGCCACTGCACATTCTTCTCGAAATAGTGCAGAACCTTTTGCGTGGACAGCGCGAGTTCTTCCCATTCATCCAATGCGGCCAGAACCCATTCGCTTTTCAAAGACCAAAGGGCCTTCAGAACGAGCCGCAAATCGGCTCGCAGTTCAGAATCACGGAGCTGCTGGATGATGATGCCGTCCGGGCCAAGGCCGAGCCGTCTATCCTGGAGAAGATGCCAAAGCTCCGTTCCATCTTGATCATAAAGGCCAGACGTCATCCCTTTCCAGGCTCGATGCATCTGATCGAAACTTTGATCAGCTGGGAGTTTTTCCAAGGAGGCTATCATTTTCAAGGATGCGGTCAGAGTGCTATGCAAAACCGCATCAAGATTATCCTTGATGGAGGGTTGCCAGTTGTTTTGCAGATCCACCAGCGGATCCCGCAGCTGATGGGTGAGCCGGATCACAGCGATGAGGGCTTGATCGGAAAGTCCCTTTTTTAATAGATCACGCCAAAGATTAGAAAGCAGGCCCTGTTCATCGGCGCTCGCGATACCATCAATAGCAAAATGAGCAAGTTTTTCGAGATCGCGAGCCATAGCAGGGCGATCGGGGAATGCCGAGGCCGCATCCTGATATATTCTCCAAAGCTTGGGAGATAAACGATCAAAAGCCGCCACGAGTCCGAGCATCAGGCGTCGATTTTCCGATTGGAATGCGAGGCGCATGAGCTTATAGCTGGGGTGATCCCAGGCAAAATCCTCGAAAACACCAACTTTCATAGCCTGCGGGAATGTGTAGGCCAAAAGAATTCCTGCAAAGGGGTCTTCCGGCTTTTCGAGCAGCCGACTGGTGGTTTGAATCAACCGTGGATCCTGACTTATATGATCAGCCACGCGCAGGATAAAGGTCAAGGTGCTTTCCTGAGCCGCTACGCTTCCTGCATAGGTTTCGGTGATGGTGTTCAGGAGATCGAAAACAGGATTTCCCGCATCCGTGGAAAGGCGACCCAATTTTTTCAGGGCATCCGTAAACGCCTTATCGCCCACTTCATGATTATAAGCGGCGATCACATGATCGATGAGTCCTGGTGCATGCCAACGGAAGGCGGCATAGACCGATTCGCGATGCTGGAGTCGAGCGTTCGCAGTGGACACCCACAAAGGAGCGAGTTCATGAAAGCGAACGAATTTCTGATAATCACCCGGCACGGTTTGAATCTTGATGCGACGGATGGCTTCCGGCAATTGCTGCAGAGATGCCTTCAACTGAGGATTGCGACCCATCTGAAGAAGGGTCAGCCAATTCCTTTCCCATACAGTGGCGGGAATGCTCCCGGATAAAGGCTTGCGACCGGCACAGAGTTGGGCGAGCTGGGCCGGGCTATCCTGAAATCCGAGAGCATCACGCCACTGCTTTTGAAAGTCAACACTGAACAGCGAACTGCTGACGAAAGGGCAGAAATGATCAAGCACACGTTCTTCCATGAAACGGCGCCAGCTGGCAAAGCTGTTGACCGTGAAAGGACATTCACCTACGCCTTGTCCATTCGCACAGTAAGCATCATAACCTACCGCAGGCACAAGTTGCTGCTGGCCGCGCGATTGATAGAGGGAACTCACGGCCTGCAACTGCACGAGGAGTTTTTGATGGGGGCTGAGCTTCTCGCGGTCGATGACATTCAAACGTCCCTGCGTGAGAATCTTGGGACTGCGTGCCGCTTCCAGATATTCTTCGCGAAGGGCCGACGCGTCCTTGGGGAGAGCCTCCAAAAGTTCTGCAAGACCCGATTGACCTGAGAAAAATCCGCTGTCAAAGGCCCAAAATCCAGCCCAACTTTGACTGGATCCAGCCAGGACGGGAATACCTAGAAAAACCTGTGGCGCACGATCCTTGGTGAAAACTGGAGTCAAAGGTTGACTCGCAATTTTGCTGCCGGTCGGAAGCGTGGCATGCGCGCCAAGCCAATTTTGAGCCGCAAATAACGTGAAAAGACGCACGTCAGCCGATGAAAGTCGATCGCCTTCGAAAAACTCCCAGGGCAGTGTTTCGTGGTCCGCACCCCATTCCTTTTGAAGAGCGAGAGCCCAGTTCGCGAGATAGTGATCCTGAATCCAGGCTTCCAGTTTTTTAGCGCGTGAAGGATCGGACGCAGCTGTGAGAAGCGGCAACTGATCGCGATAGCGGGCCTGCATCATCCAACCATCGGCATGATCCTCGGTGAGATGCGCCAGGGCATAAGGCTGCACCTGACGTGCGATCTGACCATTCGGAAGAAATGCCAGGTGCGATGTAATACTTCCAGGCCATTCCACAGTAATTTTTTCTGTCTCGGGTTTGATGGAGACCCCAGGATTTTTGATCATACCCGCGATTTCACGGGTCGGGTTAACGATCTGGCTGAAGTTGGCTTCATCCAAAACTCCGGGCAGAGACTGGTCCAGTTGTTGCCAGGCTTCACGCAGAGGAAACGCTCGAGCGGAAGCTGCGTCCAGAGTCCCGAAGGCATAAAGTCCAAGGCTTGCCCGCTGAAGCTTGAGGTCGCTATTTTTTTGGTACCAGCCCTCGGGATTGCGCATATCGGGCCAGATATCTCGAAATTCATCCGGCAAGGTATTGAGTTTTTGCAGGACCAATCCGTACCAGGATTCCAAAAAGTCCTTTTTCAATAAGGCTTGAAAACGCGGATCTGCGTTCAGTCGTTGATCCAAAGCGACAAGGTCCGCGACGCTTGAGGGAAGATTGTCTTGCCAGAAGGTTTTTAAATGTTGAAGAGTGTCGATATCAAGCGGACCATAGGCCAGTTGACGGTTTTTCAAACGATAAGGATCGGTACGCAGTTCTTTTTCCAACCAATTCCAGGCGAATTTCCCTAGTTTTTGAAGATCCTGTGCTGCAATCGGCGCTTCGGCCTTCATCCAAGCGCGGCCGCACATCCCCGTGCGGCAATTGAGACCCAATGTTTCATCCAGATAAATGAGGAGAGGCACCCGGCCCTGGCACGCCGACTGGGGTGTGAGAAGGGGCAGCAACAGGGCACGCGGATTATCGAGCTCTGGCTGTGTTTTCAAACCAGCAAATTCCATGCTGCAGCTTTGCAGGCGACCGCCTTCCCAAAGAAAGTCTTCGACCAATTCATGAAGATAGGTGGAGCCGGCTTTTTCTTCGAAAGCATCGCGATAGCTAGGGTTTTCCTTGATCTGATTCAAACCCTTCATGGCCGGTTCCAGATCCTTGAGGCTGGTATCCAGGGACTGATGCAAAAGCTCGCGTAGATCGCTTAGAAAATATTTCTGCCGCAGCGCATAGGATCGAAAAAGTTCGTAAAGATCATGGGTGCGGCGCAGGAGTTCATCGATCTGGGTTTCCAGACCCATCCTCAAGAAAGCCGCCGCCGTATGAGCCCAGCGCTTTTGTTCTTCCAGCGATGATGCTTCCCAGAAATGTCGCATGTGACCCAGAAGGGTTCGTGGTTCCGCAGGACCATTTTCTGCGCCTTTCCAGGGATACAAGCGTGGTTCCCAAAGTTTTTTCAGCCGCTCGGAAAAGATAGGATCATCCAGAGTTTCTCTCTGCAGATTCTGCAAATCCTGTCGCACGGAGGCATCGGTCAGCAGTTTATGCGTTAGGCCGGAAAGGGCGGCCGGGGGCAGCGCATCACTCCAGGCCATCAGCTCTACGATAAATCCATCGAGTGCATTCACGTCTTCCAAAGCCATAAGGAATTGGAAGAACGGTCGCGGGCGCACGTCGCTCAAAGAATTTTGCAGGGTATCCCAGCGGTTTTCTGTACCCGCCAGTGGCAGCCCGCGTTCGTCGTGCACGCCGCGATCCATCAGGGTAATGACGGCACTCAAATTCGGATAAACCTGGGATGACGCGCGATCCATCCTGGGCTCGATGAGCAAGAGATCCATGGCCGTTTGCAAACGATCAAGACCCATGCTTTCGATCAAGCGCAAACTATGGTCGAAGCTACCCTGCTGGCGTTCATCCTGAATCGCCGCACAGCTGATAAATTTGTGAAGGAAGGTCGCGGTCCAGGCCGCATCGCGGGCCAGGTTGAGATCCGCACAGGCGGCACGGGCTGCCTCTGTTTTATTTTCCGGTTCCGGTGCCTTGGACAATTTGGCCTTTTGACAGGCACTCAGTCCACTCAGAACCAGAATGATCACCGCGATCAGTGTTCGGGAGTTGCTCATGATCACCGCTTATCCCTTGATATTAATCTGGCTAATCCTATTAACAAGAATAATGGGGTGAGTCTATTTTTATATCAAGGCCGCAAACCCATAAGATGCGCTGAGTTCATGGGATTAAACGCAATTTAAGATAATGAGTTGTGGCTTCAGGGGCTTGCTGGTGAACTTCTGTAGGCTGGGAAAACCTGGCGTAAAAAATTGCGAAAGCTTGGAAAGAAGCACAGCTAATAGAACCGAGGAGTAGTGTCGAAGTGACTTAAGGGGTGGCGAACCACCCCAAGGGTCTCTGCTTAAAAATCCTGAGCGATAATATGCGCAATATTGCGCTCGGCCAAAGCTGAAATCGTAAACGAGGGATTACAGCAGCCCGACGCTCCTGGCATGAGTGAGCCGTCATTCACATAAAGCCCTTCGTAGCCTTTCACACGACCATGGAAATCGCAGGCCTTGCCGATGACGCATCCTCCCAGTGGATGATAGCAAATATCATCTTTGACCTTCTCACGCAGATAGGTCAGCACAGAACTGGTCCAGCCTCCATTGGCTTTGTTCAACTGAGCGAGGACATCCAGCAGGACCTGATTCACAATTTCCTGACCTTCATCGTTCTTCGGCCAGTCGATCACCACTTCATCCCGCTCAGGAACATAGCGGAAGGTTCCCCGCGTGGGCGTGATGCCGATGCTGAAATACATCAATGCATGCAAATCAACACCGACGGGAAATTGCGGATGCTCGATAAATACAGGAGTCAGAGGATGATCCAGAGCATTCAATCCGAGCGCAGGTGGCCCACCTTGGACGCGACCGGTTGATTCCGGGATGCCGAGACGCAGGGCATAGGCGTTTCCATTATTGCCCCAACCCTGACCGACTTCATCGTTCAAAAGAGGCAGCGTGCCTTGGGCCTTGGCTTTCACCAAAAGGCTCGTGGTGCTGATGGAACCTGCGCTGAGAAAAAGCTTCTTGCAAAGGATGCCCCGCAGCGCGATCACATCACCATCTTCGTTGAGTTCTTCCAGGGCTACGCGATAAAGCCCGTCATCGTTCTGGGCAATATAATCGACTCGATGCAGTGTTTTCACTTCCAAAAGGCCTGTGGCTTCGGCTTCTTTCAGATAATTGCGATCGAGGCTGCCCTTGGCTCCACTGTTGACGCCATACACGGCCTCACCGGCGGTTAATGAGGCGGGAATATCACCATTCAATTCCTGCCGCACGATATTCCAATCCGTGGAGGTCGGGACGTCCTCGGACTTGATTCCTGCTTTTTGATTATGGGCTTTGGCGACGCGCACGTGCCGATAGCAATCGGCGTCCGTCACATCAGGAGGAAGCGTGCTGCGGTTGAAGCGACGACCGACTTCGTCATAATAGGGCTGAAGTTCCTCGAATGTGATCTCTTTTGGGAAAACCTGTTCGAAAATTCTTTTCTCAGGTTTCACCATGACTCCGCCCCAGGTGATGGATCCACCACCCCAGGCGGCCCCGTTCAAGACCATCTTGCCGGCGAGTTTGCGGCCTTGCAAAACGCCAGTGGTCTTGCGGATGGGTAAAGGTGGTCCCAGGGGAATCACCGTTGTCGAACTGAGCCAGGTCGAACGGCCATCAGGGTAGAGATTCTTGGAGAATCGTTGTTCGCCAGACGCAAGCGGCTGATCCCAGCGGCGACCCTGTTCGATAATGGTCACAGGTTTTCCACTTTGCACAAGACGCAGAGCGGAAATTGCTCCTCCGAAACCGGAACCGATGACTACGATTTCGCGATATTCATCGGCAAATTTTTTGGGAGCTGATTTGAAGGCCAGAGCCTCTGGGCCTTGCACAAGTGCATAGGTCCCGGCCAGTCCCGAGAATTGCAGGAACTTACGCCGATTGAGTGACTTTTTCGTGGGTGAGTTTTCTGAGTTCATCGACATCCTCAAGTGTGTTTGGACCCTGAGTCTATCGGTATTCTCACAAAGATCAAGCTGCGCCTGCATTGCACGCTATGAGGGGAGCGGAAGGGCTGTCACCCTTCCGCCTTGATTTACAGGGATTCTTGCTCTTCAACCTGTCTCAGTCGTTCCAGAACGCTAAAGTCCTCCAACGTCGTCATATCACCTGCAGCATTACGACCTGCAGCGATATCCCGCAGGAAGCGGCGCATGATTTTGCCTGAACGGGTTTTCGGCAGAGATTCGGTGAAACGAATATCGTCCGGTCGGGCCAGGGCTCCGATTTGCTTCACGACGTGCTGAATCAATTCATTTTTCAAATCCGGCGTCGGCTGACGCTTGCCTTCCAGAGTGACAAAGCAGGAAATGCTTTCCCCTTTGATGGCATCCGGCCGTCCTACGACCGCGGCTTCTGCGACCGCATCATGGCTGACCAGAGCGCTTTCGATTTCCATCGTGGACAGGCGATGACCGGAGACATTCAACACATCATCGATTCGGCCCATGATCCAGAAGTTACCATGTTCGTCGCGGCGCGCGCCATCACCCGTGAAGTACATGCCTTTGATGTGTGACCAATATTGTTTGCGATAACGATCATCATCACCATAGATGGTGCGCAGCATGCTCGGCCACGGTTTTTTAATGACCAAAAAACCGCCTGTATTATCGGGAACCGACTTGCCGTCGTGATCCACAACATCGACGTCAATGCCGAAGAAAGGTCGCGTGGCGGTACCGGGCAAGGTGGGAATCGCTCCAGGAAGCGGGGCGATCATGATGCTGCCGGTTTCCGTTTGCCACCAGGTATCGACGATCGGACAACGTCCTCCCCCGATTTTATTGCGATACCACATCCAGGCTTCGGGATTGATCGGCTCTCCCACGGTTCCGAGGAGGCGCAACGAGGACAGATCGTGCTTATCAACAAACTCATCGCCCCACTTGACGAAGGAACGGATGGCGGTTGGAGCCGTGTAGAAGATAGTGACCTTGTACTTCTCGATGATCTGCCAGAAGCGTGAAGCATCCGGATGATTCGGTGCGCCCTCATACATCACCACAGTCGCGGCGTTGGCCAAAGGACCGTAGACGACATAGGAATGGCCTGTGACCCATCCGACATCAGCCGTGCACCAGTAAACATCGTCTTCGCGGTGATCAAAAACATCGGCGAAACTCATCGTCGCACCGAGGAGGTAGCCTCCTGTGGTGTGCAGTATGCCTTTCGGTTGCCCCGTGCTGCCCGAAGTATAAAGCAGGAACAGTGGGTGCTCGCTCTCCAGTTCTTCAGCTGGGCAGACCTCGCTCTGCTGATTCATCAGTTCATGCCAATCGAAATCCCGGCCTTGTATCCAAGGGGATTTCTGATCATGTTTGGTCCTTTGCAGCACGAGCACTTTTTCCACGGTCGGCGAATGCGAGAGCGCATCATCCACGTTATTTTTCAGGGGAACGACAGTGCCGCGACGATAGCTGCCATCGGCGGTGATGACGAGTTTGGCTTTCGCATCGTTATTGCGGCTCGCCAAAGCCTCGGCGCTGAAACCTCCGAAGACCACGCTGTGGGTGGCACCGATGCGGGCACAGGCCAGGAGCGAAACGACGATCTCCGGCACCATCGGCATATAGACCGTCACGCGATCGCCTTTACGAATGCCGAGCTGCTTTAAAGCATTCGCGCAACGGCACACGTCCTTCAATAATTCGGCATAGGTGATGTGCCTCGTATCACCGGGCTCACCTTCCCAGATAATTGCTGTTTTGTTGCCAAGACCTGCGGCTACGTGCCGATCCAGGCAGTTCACCGAGGCATTGATTTTCCCATCGGCAAACCATTGAGCATGAGGCTCCTGCCAATCGAGAATCCGAGTGAAATCTTTTTGCCATTGCAGGTGTTCCCTGGCTTTTTTTCCCCAATAGGCATCGGGGTTTTGGCTGGCTTCTTGTCTGGTTTGTTCATACTGCGCGAGTGAAGAGATCCGGGCCCGGGCTTGGAACTCCTTGCTGGGCAAAAAGCTGCGTTCTTCCTGCAAAACACTGGTAATCGTTTTTTGGCGATTGTCAGTCATAAGACCCCCTGCCTGAAACATTGGATTGAATTGCCCGTGACTGTAGCGGAAATCCTCGGACTTGTCGAATGTCATACATCTGGTCAACTTGCCATGCGACGGGCTTGAGGCACTGTGCTAGAACATTCGCGAAACTTAAACCCGGCTGGGAGCCTGCCATGCATCGTTTTTCCTTGCTGATCGCAACCGTTCTCTTCGGCTGTCAAAGCTCATACAGTTCAAGATTTCAGAATGAAGAAGGTGGTTTTCCCGAGCCATCCATCCTGCTGAAAAATGCTCATGGTGCGGCGCAAGCCTTCAGCTCGGTCGGACGTTTGCATGCAGCCATGACCTGCACAGCCTTTCTCTGGAAGCCGGAAGGGGCAGGCCCGGAAGCCAAAGCGTTGGCTCTTACGAACGGTCACTGCGTCATGCCTTATTCTGATCGTTCCAGCGCTTATGATGTTTGGGTGAAGCGACCGGCCTCATCCGAATGGAAGCTCGTCTTAAATTATTTTGTGGATACCCCAGAATCTCGGCGAACAATTCCAGTTCAATCCATCGTCTATGCAACTATGAAGGCAACCGACCTGGCGCTTTTGGAGTTGAATGCGAGCTGGGCGGAGCTGGAACGCGATGGACTGAAACCCCTTCCAGAGGCCCAGAAACCCGCCTCTGCCAACAGTCCGATTCGCACGGTGGGTGTTCCTTTGGGACCCTTTCCGTCCGCTGAACAGTTTTTGCGCGAGGCCCATTGTGTGGAGGAAACCCGCGCTTCGATCGTGGAATGGTACTGGACCTGGTTTGATGCGCATCGGAACAGTTGTGCTGACATCCATGAAGGCAGCAGCGGTTCCCCAGTTGTGAATGCTCAAGGTGAAGTGTATGCGATCCTTAATACGACGAGTGCGGGATCCATCAGCGACAGCTGCTATCTTGGCAATCCTTGTGAAATGCAAAGACCCGGCGCGTTTATGGTCGCCAACAAAAATTATGCGCTGGACCTTACTGATCTTTCGCAGTGCTTTCAGAATCAGCTCTTAACATTCGGCCCGGACTGTCCTTTGCCGCCACCTGAAACGGTTGCTTATCGTAATGCTCCTGTTATACCCACGGGTCCACTGGACAAGCAGGGACAGCCCATTCGTTGGGCGGTGGAAGCTCAGGGTGCTCTTTGGAAGCTGGGACCTGTTGGTGAAATCGATTGCCGCGATGATGATGAGTATCGAAGTGAAGCGTTGCCCAGCGGTCCACTGTCTCAGGATAATGGTGTTTATCTGCTCTGCCTTCAAAAAAAGGATGCCGATGAACGCTTTCCCACAGTCGTTGTTTTGAGTCTGGATACGCGGGCTCCGACGTTGAAACCTGAACTTTCCCTCCACTCCTCAGCGCAGTTCTTGAGTTTTGAGCCGATATTTCAGGTGCCGGAGCTTTCGCTTTACTGGGTTGGCTTTGGTCCCAAGGGTCAAACGAATTGCGAGAATCTGAAGTTGACTCCCTATCGGCGCATTCCCGTTCGTATTCCTGCGAAGGACCTGCCCGCGCGTATCTGTGTGCAGGGTGAAGATCACGCTGGCAACCGCGGGCCTATCTTTGCCTATGATGTGCAGGGCGAAGATAGTTCCAGGATGCTTCCGCGCAAAGTTAATCGCAAGGTATCGACAGAGTGAGGCTCTTGAGTCAGCTGATGGTCATGCCTTTGATATTGATTTTTTAAATTGACGCGGGCCATCACCGATCCTTTCGCACAATATGCGGTCCCAGTCGCCCTGTCAGAAAGCGAAAGAGCATGACGTAATCCGCAAGCAGCGAATAGAAAGGATATTGAAAAGTCGCTGGCCGATTTTTTTCCACCAGGAAGTGACCAATCCAGGCCGGTCCATAACCAGCGGGGATAGCCGCAAGAAAGAGCAGTGCGTTTCCACTCATGATCCCGCCCAGCACCAAAGCGAGGGATACCAATGAACCTCCATAATGCAAAGCGCGGCAGTGCCGGTCCTGATGCTGGCTCATGTAAAAAGGCCAAAATTCAGCGAAGCTGGTAATTCGTTTTTCTTTCATGGAGCCTCCATGGTAAAACATTAGGACAAATATGATCCATTGCGGAGGAAACGCATGCGGAGACAAAAGGCTCAGCGAGGCGGACTGTTATGGTCCCTCTTCATCCTGGGATTGGCCTCAGCCTGCACTCATCTCGGCGAAGACTCAGTTGAAAAAATCGTCAAGGGTCAAAGAGTGGAACCCGAAGATCCCGTGGCTTCGCATACGGTCTCGATTATGGATCCGGATCCCGAGATTGGTCAATACTGTAGCGCCGTGGTTCTGGCCCGTGATGTACTTTTGACAGCAGCGCATTGCTTTAATGATAGGAGTCGGCGTGCGTATGCTTTTTTCGGTACCGCCTATAACCCCAAATTAAGCATAAAGCAGCAGTCGCTGGTTAAGATTCGTCGCATTGCGGTGCATGCCCAGTATAGCCAGGATAAAGGTGATAAGTATGATAGAAAAATCGTTGACGCCGAGCGCGCGGAGGATCTGGTAAGCCCCGGCCGGCCGCTCTATGATATTGCGCTTGCCTATCTCGATTCCAGAATTCCGGATAGCTATCAGCCGACGCCGCTTGCGGGTGGTGCTGTGGATTTGGTCAATGGAGAGATCACCACCGCGGGTTACGGCTGCACCACTACGCTGTGTCGAGGCAAGACCAACATCCTGCGAAAAATTCCCATGCGTTATGTGAAGACCTTTACCGAAGCCGGGTTGGTGGTGTTGACTACAGGCCAGCGGCAGGGGACCTGCGCCGGTGACAGCGGGGGACCGGATTTTATCGATGAAGGTGGAATTCTGCGGGTTTTTGCCTTGGTTTCCACGGGGCCCGATGCCTGTGAGGCAGGTCTTTCCGTGGATACTTTAATCGAACCTTACAAGGGCTGGATCGAACAGGCTTTAAGTGCTGTTCGATCCGGGCGCCGTGGATCGAGCTATACTCTGACTGAATTCTAAGTTGGATCCCTGCGTAGCCGATTATTGATCAGAATGACGATAACGGCAAAGACGCCAATTCCCATGGCCATGCTGCTATTCCAAATAGCCCATTTCTGAACTCCCAATTGATCGATATTGAGAAAGGGATAAGGGTACCAGCCCCGCATGCTGCCCAGCAGCATAATCCCCGCTCCATAGACAATGGGGTAGATGAGCCAGATCACAAAGAAGCGCTTGCACATTCGCGTTTCAGGACGATGAAAGAACCAATCGACCAAAAGGACGGCCAGCGCTCCCGAATGCAGGAACATATTCGCAGCGGCCACAGTGGATGAGTTGAAGCGGACCAAATGATGAAGGAAGAGCCAATAAATGCTCGTGGTCATCATCATATAAAGAATCAAAGCACCACGCGTTCGGTCATAGACGTTTCGCGAAAGAGGGCGCCCCATTCCATGCAGGGCAGCTTCGAGTATGAAGAAGAACGCCACGAGCAGATTGCTTTGATTGGTAAAATAGCAGAAGAACTTGAACGCCGAAAATTCCGGGCGCGTGCTCTGAAGATAATCCAGCAGAAGATAAATCGATAGAAACACGAGAGCGCTTAAGAGAAGTCGGAGTGTGCGCAGCCTGGTCAAACTTTTTCTCCCTTATTTTTAGCGTCCATACAGAATCCAACAAGGTAAAGAAGACCGATGATGGTGAGGACGAGCACCACCTGAACGGGCACAGAAAGTTCAGGACGCTTGATCATGAATAGCAAGAGAAAAACGAGCGCGAGGACAAAACTGCCCGATGCCAGGGCCTGCCTTCGGCTACTGACCTTGGGATCATATTTATCCCGTGGTATGAACGGAGGCAGCTGATCGCCATCCACCTCATTCCAGCCTGGCGGTTGAATGTTGTATTTGAGATTGAGGGCAAGACCTTTTCCGCGACCTTTTTTCAGGAGTTGACCCCAGGGTCCAAACTGAGCCGTGAGAGGATTCCAGCTTTGAGTCGCTTGCGTAATGCCGTATACAACCGGCTCCTTCTCAGGCTCAAACGTTCCAAACAGTTTATCCCAGATAATGAGCGAACCGGCATAATTTTTATCAATGTACTGAGGATTGCGTCCGTGATGAACCCGATGATGCGAGGGCGTATTGAAGATGGCCTCGAACCAGCGTGGACATTTATCGATCGCCTTGGTGTGAATCCAGAATTGATAGACCGTGTTGATCGCGCTGCATGTCAACGAGAGTTGCAGATCAAAACCCAGGAAAGCGGGAACGATGAGATAGGGCAAACCGTGAAAACTCTGCAGCCAGCTTTGTCGCAGGGCCACGGATAGATTATATTCTTCGCTCTGATGGTGCACGATATGTCCCGTCCAGCCGAGACCAGTGCGGTGATACATGCGATGAGCCCAGTAATAAAGAAAATCGACCAGGATAAGGCAAAGGATAAATGTCCATGGATCCGTCCTGCCTTTGAAAAAAGACAGTCCCCAGTAATCATGGACGATAGGGTAAACCGCAAGCACAAGCGCGGCTGGGATGAAGGCCAGCGTTTGTTGGAAGACTCCGGCCCCAAGGTTCGATAGCGAATCATTGAGCCGATAGTAGTTCAGTTTTTTAGCACGGGAATAGAGGAGTTCCAGGATCATGGCCAAAATGAAGAAGGGTATGGAATAGAGGATGATATCCATGGCATGACCTCATGAGTGAACTGGAAAGTCTGGGGTTGATACCGGGCCCCCGATCGCCCGGCATCACCAAACAATCTCAGGGCTTCACTAAAATGCGCTGCCTCAGTCCGGGCGCGAGAACACGCCCCTCCGGAGTCAAACGCTGATCTTCATTATTGTAGCGCAACTCCATCGTTGTGATGACCCCCACAGGCGAACGATCCCCCGAACTATCCTCGAAGGCGATGGTCAGCTGATTCGAGCCTTCAGGGTTCAGCAGCTCGTAAGGAAGAGGCAGATCATTGGGATCAAGAGACACCCACATTCCAACCTGTGGCCTTATCCAACTGCCTTGCTGCAGCCAGCCCGCATCGCTGAGCCAGCGACCCAGAAGAAAGCCGTTCAGATAAATCGTGGCTTTGCTGCTCAGTCCTTCAAGACGCAAAACCATGGGGGCATCAAAATCCTTGCGACTTGGGACTGCGTCGGTATTAAACTCACTGCGGAGCCAAAGGATATCGCCCTTCGTCAGCTGCAAGGGTTTGCGCGTGGCCGTCCAGTTTTCATCGTTATAATCGGGACGGGCGTAGCCGGCGGCTTCCCCGCTTAGACCCTGGCGTAATTCCCATTGAGTCAGGGGTATGCCTGCGATATGAGCAGGACCCATTAAACCTTTCAGACCATCGTAGGGCAGAGCCGGCAGCTGAGCCTTGAGAAACGACACATTCCCACGTCCCCACATAAAGCTGCCATGTCCCCAGATCTCGGTGCGGAATGTGATCACGTTGCGACCATTCTTCAAGAAAGGCCTGACATCCGTGAAGCGATAATCCTGGGTCCAGCTTTGATTATCAATCTCGGTTCCTACAGGTGCCACGGTCGTGATGTATTGGTCGTTAATGTAGATGCCGATGATATCGGAGGCATTCTGGACATAGAGGCGACCGTTTTTCAACTTTTTAACATCGGGTACTTCAAAGGTGCTGCGATACCACACGTGACCTTGGTAAACACCCAGAGATTCCAAAGAGCGCGGCTCGCCATCCCACCGCAGCCAGGTGCTGGTATCATAATCCAGTGCCGTTTCCTTGCGATCGGACTGGCCGCGCAAATTTTGAAGCTCAGGAAGCACTGGCCAGGGACGCAGAGCGGGGCGTTTCCAACGGCTGACTCCGCTTAGGGGATCGAAGGCTTGCCAGGGCTCAAGAGTGCTCGCATCGCGCCAAGGTTCCTGGCTCAAGGTCCAAATTTCATCCGAAGCTTCGTCGAAATCCAGACGGAAGGACCCTGCTTCGGCTTCGACATAATCAGGGCCCGCCATGACGAGATCATGACCGTCCTGCTCCAAAAACCAGAAGCTGCCGGCGCGCGTCGTGTCGGTGCTGACGATGCGAAGACGCTGACCCTCTTCGTTTTCGAGAATGGCCTGTGACCCATGCACGTGAGGATAGGTGAGCAGGGCGTCTTCGTAGGAAGATTCGCGCAGCTGCACGCCAGGATCCGCATAAACCAGCTTCAATCCGCGGCCTTTGATTTTCATCTCGCCGAACGCCTGCGTCGGTCCGTAGACGATCAGGAGGCGATCCTGATTCCAAGGCCTGAACGTCAAAACTTCACTCGTACTGTAAGCAAGTTTGAAATCAGCGCTCAGCGGCACGTTGAAGTTCATGATCTGTGCATAGAACGAGCGAGCTTCCTGAGCCAGGGGCACGAGGATAGGTTCGTAACGAGGCAGAACCTCGCTCTTGAAACGGATGGATCCGAGAGGCAGAGTCTGCTCGGCTCCGCTTTGATTCAGGAGCGAGACAAAGGCTGTTCCTTCCGCTCCTTCATGCCAGTAATGATACATGCCCCCTTCCTGCCTCACACCGATGTGAGGATGTTGGATGACAAGATCAGGATTGGCTCCTTTAAAAGTTCCGCTTCGTTGGGGTTTCTCAGAACCAGCAAAATAAGGTTCAATAGCATCCCAATAAAAATTGTCGCGACGGAACTGATAATAAAGATCCCGCAGCACACCGGAGCTGCTGATCGCGCTGTTGTAATCGACGACACCACCAAAATATCCCATTTTAGGCGCGGCGAAGCCATTGACGATGCGATCAAAACGCCCGAAATCAAAAATGGTTCCGACCCAATCCTGCGGTTTTTCGTCGGGGGCTCCCCAATGCGGCGGTTGATCTGCGGCGCGCGCGGCCAGAGTCACAGCATTCATGCGGCCGGGCTGAATCATGCCGACCACGTTGAATGCAAAGGTGGCATCAGCACCACCCATGATGAGGCGCCGCACTTCCTGAGTGGATCGGTTCACCTCCATGCTGCCCGTCGGCATATTC
>JACCDX011786298.1_pt1 | contig 20284 bp, 18 predicted proteins | sample 7449681 | NCBI WGS metagenome assembly JACCDX01 (sample SAMN15323450, study PRJNA562643) | freshwater metagenome | isolation source: river surface water | place: USA:Blue River Watershed | collected 2017-08-18
AGGCCGCTGCCCGCGAGGGTGGCCTTGCCGGCGGTGACGTTGTTGCCCTCAAGTCGGACCACGAGCGGAAGCTTCAGTCCGACCTCGCGCACGGCCTCGATGATGCCGGTGGCGATCACGTTGCAGTCCATGATGCCGCCGAAGATGTTCACGAGGATCCCCTTCACGTTCTTGTCGCCGAGGATGATCTTGAAGGCCGCGACGACCTGGTCCTTCGAGGCGCCGCCGCCGACGTCGAGGAAGTTGGCCGGCGTGCCGCCGAAGTGCTGGATGATGTCCATCGTGCTCATCGCGAGGCCGGCGCCGTTGACGAGGCAGGCGATGTTACCGTCGAGCGCGATGTAGCTGAGGTTGAACTTGGACGCCTCGATTTCCTTCGGGTCCTCCTCGTTGAGGTCGCGGAGGGCGACGATCTCGGGGTGGCGGTAGAGGGCGTTGGAGTCGAAGCTGACCTTGGCGTCGAGGGCGAGGACGTCGCCGGTCGGGGTGGTGATGAGGGGGTTGACCTCGACCATGGCGGCGTCGGTTTCCCAATACATCGTGTAGAGGTTGCGGATCAGCTTGGCGGCGTTCTTCGCCTCGGCGCCGGCGAAGCCGAGCTTGAAGATGAGCTCGCGCACCTGGAAATCGGCGAGGCCGTAGGCCGGATCGACGACGACCTTGTGGATCTTCTCGGGCGTGTCGTGGGCGACCTTCTCGATTTCGACGCCGCCCTCGGTGGAGGCCACGATGACGGGCTTCGAGGACGCGCGGTCGAGGAGGATGGCGAGGTAGTATTCCTTTTTGATGTCGCTCGCGACGGTGAAGTAGACGGTCTGGACCTTGCGGCCGGCGGGACCGGTCTGGATCGTGACGAGGGTGTTGCCGAGCATGTTGCCGGCCATGGCGAGGGCGTCGGCCTTGGTCTTGCAGAACTTCACGCCGCCCTTGAAGCCGTTGGTGAAGGTGCCCTTGCCGCGGCCGCCGGCGTGGATCTGGGATTTCACCATCGTCGGACCCTCGGGGAGCGTGGCGAGCGCGGCGGCGAATTCCTCGGCAGTCTTGGCAGCGGCGCCCTTGGGGACGGGCACGCCGTATTTTTCGAAGAGCGCCTTGGCCTGATACTCGTGGATGTTCATTTGGAAAAGAAAGGGGGCGCGCAGTTAGCCAGAGGTGCGCGGGGGGAAGCACGCAAAAAAACCGTGCGTGGTTTGCCGGAAACTGCGTGCGGACTGCCGGGCGGGCCGGCGGCCGCCGCTGACCGTCAGCGGGATTGCATTTCACCGCGTCGGTCCCACGCTGCGCCGCACATGCAATCGCACGAGGTGATGAGGGAGGTCCTGAAGAGGACCAGCGCCAAGCAGATCTCGGCCGACATGAACCTGTCGCTGTCGCTGATCTACAAGTGGGCGGAGCCCCCCGAGGACGACAGCGGCAGCGGAGCGAGCAGCCCGCTGGACCGGGTGGGGCAGTTGATCCGCATCACCGGCGATGTGCGCATCGCCCAGTGGGTCTGCGAACGGGCGGACGGTTTTTACATCCGCAATCCGCACACCCTGCCGCCGAACCAGGCCCTGATCCCGGTGACGAACGATATCGTGCAGGAATTCGCCGACATGCTCGCGACGATCGCGAAATCGTCCGCCGACAACGTGATTTCCAAGGACGAGGCGAAGACGATCCGCCGGCGCTGGGAGGAACTGAAGTCGGTGACCGAGGGCTTTGTCCGCGCGGCGGAGGGCGGCAACTACGGCGCCCCGCCCATTACGGACGGCCGGGCGCAGGGGGCGTAAGCCCGACGGCCCGGCGGCGACCGGCCGCCGGCTCAGAGCAGGCGGCGGGCGAGAAAGGTCGATTGGAGGGAGGCGACTTCCTTCAGGCCCTTTTGCGCGAGGCCGACCAGGCTCGTGAGCTGATCGTGCGAAAAGGTGGCTTCCTCGCCGGAACCCTGGACTTCGACGAACTGGCCGCGGCCGGTCATGACGACGTTGAAGTCGACCTCGGCGTCCTTGTCCTCGACGTAGGCGAGATCGAGCAGCTCGCGGCCGCCGAAGACGCCGACACTCACGGCGGCGACGGAATCGACGAGGGGGTTTTCGGCGAGCTTGCGGGCATCGAGCAGCTTCTGCACGGCGAGCCGGGCGGCGACGTAGGCGCCGGTGATGGAGGCGGTGCGGGTGCCGCCGTCGGCCTGGAGCACATCGCAATCGAGCCAGAGGGTGTTTTGGCCGAGTTTCTGGAGATCGATGACGGCGCGGAGCGAGCGGCCGATGAGGCGCTGGATCTCGACGGTGCGGCCGTCGACCTTGCCCTTGGAGCTGTCGCGGGCTTTGCGCTCGAGCGTCGAGTAGGGGAGCATCGAATACTCGGCGGTGAGCCAGCCGCCCGGCACGCGCTGCTGTTTCATCCAGGTCGGCACGTTCGGCTCGATCGTCGCGCCGCAGATCACGCGGGTCTGGCCGAAGGAGACGAGCACGGAGCCGGTCGCGTAGGGCGCGATGTCGGGCTCGAAGGTGATCGGGCGAAGCTGGTCGGCGCGGCGGCCGTCGGCGCGAAGGGCGGGATTGGACATGGCTCCGAGGGAGCCGGGCGGCGCGGGGCGACGCAAGGCGCGAGTCGGGGGGAGGCACGGCGGGCGGCTTGGACCGGGCGCCGGCGGGAGTCCGCGGCGGTCCCCGGCCGGCCGCCGTTGCCGCGCGGGAAGGGGGCGCGGATCAGTCGCGCTCGACCGGCTTGATCCGGGTGGCCGGCGGCTCGACGGGTTGCTTCGCCATGTGGGCGATCAGCTGCTCGTTGAATTTCTTCGCGGGATCGTGGCCCAGTTTTTTCAGGGACTGGGTCAGCGCGGCCACCTCGACGAGACGGGCGATGTCGCGGCCGGGGCGGACGTGGAGTTCGATGTGCGGCACCTGCTGGCCGAGGATCGGATAGAAATTCTCGTCGAGGCCGGTGCGATCCTCCTCGGCGTCCTCCGTCCAGATCTTGAGGGTGACGACGAGGTCGATGCGTTTTTCCATGCGGACGGACTTCACGCCGAACATCTCCGCGATGTTGATGATGCCGATGCCGCGGACTTCCATGTAGCCGAAATACTGCGCGCGGCACATGGCGAGGAGTTCGCGCTCGTCGATGAAGCGGGTGTGGACGTAGTCGTCGGCCACGAGCGAGTGGCCGCGTTCGATGAGGGCAAGGGCGCACTCGCTTTTGCCGACGCCGGACGCGCCGCGGATCATCACGCCGACGCCTTTGACGTCGAGCATGGTGGCGTGCTCGTAGCCGCGCGGCGCGAACTCGTTGTCGATCGCGAGCGTGGCGAAATTGATCCAGTTCATCGTGATCATCGGGGTGCGGATCAGCGGCAGATCGAGCTCGGTGGCCACCGCGAGCATCGCGGGCGTGGGCTGGTAGTTGCGGGTGAGCACGAGGCACGGGATGCCGCGCTTCACCATCTTCTCGAAGATGTCGCGCTGCTGCGCGGCAGCCAGCGTGCGGATGTAGGTCATCTCGGCGGCGCCGAGGACCTGGACCCGCCGGTGGGCGAAATACTTGAAGAAGCCCGTGAGGGCGAGGGCGGGGCGGTTGATCGTGGCCTCGTGGATGAGGCGGTGCAGACCCGCTTCGCCGACGAGCAGCTCCATCTTCAGCTTCTCGCGGTAGGTTTCGAAGAAGTGGGAGACGGAGAAACCGTGGATCTCTTTTTGCATGGGGAGGACAGGAGCGATAAACGCTGGGCGGGCGGCGGGAAGCCCCGAATTGCGTCCGGTCCGGAGCACGGCGGGGCCGGCCTCGCCGACCCGGGCGGCGCGGGCGCCGCCGGGATCAGAGATTGAAGCCCTCGCCGAGGTAGAATTTCCGCGCGAGGTCGTCGTGGACGAGGAAATCGGCGGTGCCCTCGCGCAGGACCTTGCCCTGGTGGATCAGGTAGGCGCGGTCGACGATGCGCAGCGTTTCGCGGACGTTGTGGTCGCTGACCACGATGCCGATGCCGCGGGCCTTGAGCTGGAGAATCATCTTCTGGACCTCCGCGACCGAGATCGGATCGATCGCGGCGAACGGTTCGTCCATGAGCAGGAACTTCGGCCGGGTGACGAGGGCGCGGGCGATCTCGAGCCGCCGCCGCTCGCCGCCGGAGAGGGTGAAGGCCTTCTGTTTCGCGACGTGCCCGAGGTGCAGTTCTTCGAGGTGCTCCTGCACGCGCGCGCGGCGCTCGCGGCGCGGCACGCCGACGGCCTCGACGATGGCCAGGATGTTCTCCTCGACGGTGAGCTTGCGGAAGACCGACGCCTCCTGCGGAAGGTAGCCGATGCCGTGGCGCGCCCGCTGGTGCATGCGCAGACGCGTGATGTCGCTGCCGTCGAGGTGCACGCGCCCGGAGGTGGCGGGCACGAGGCCGACGACCATGTAGAAGGTGGTGGTCTTGCCGGCGCCGTTGGGGCCGAGCAGCCCGACGATCTCGCCGGCGCGAAACGAAACGCTCACGCCGTCGACGACGGTGCGGGCGCCGAAGGTCTTGACCAGGCCGTCGGTGCGGATCTCGGAGACGGCGGGCGGGGCGGCGACGGGGGCGCTCATTTCGGGGCGACGGGGGAGGGCGAGGGCGGAAGCGGGACGGAAACGGCGGCGGGCGCCTCGGCCGGAGCGGGTTCCTTGGTCGCGTCGCCCGCGGGCTTCTTCTTCTCGGGGACCTTGTCGTAGCCGAGGTCCTTCAGGGCCGGCAGCGTGGTCTGGGGGCGGTTGGAGCCCTCGCCGACGACTTCGGCGCGCCGTTCCCCGCGGTGGAGAATCATTTTCTCACCGGTCTGCGACCAGCCGTCCTTGAGGCCGCGGATTACGGGCGAGCCGGTGAGAATGACCTTGTCGTCGTCCGGCAGCACTTCGGCGCGGGCGCAGGTGGCCTCGCGGTCGTCCTGCACCAGCCGCACCCGGCCGGTGGCGAGCAGGGAGCGCAACTTTTCCTGTTTGCCGACGGTGGCCTTCGGGTCGCCGCTGCGCCGGGCGATGACGACGAGTTTGTCGCAGGTGAGCTTCAGGTTGGTGGCGGAGACCACGACGTTGTCGAGGTAGGTGAAGGTCGTCTCCTTGTCGGTGCTCACCATGTCGAACCGGTCGCTGGTAATGATCGTGTCGGTCGGCGGCGGCGCCGGGGGCGGCGCGGCCTTGGCGGGTTCCGCGGCGGCGACGCCGGGCACGGGGCCGAGGGCGAACACGGCGGCGAGAAACAGGACGAGCGGGCGGCGCGGGATCATTTCAGGATGTCGTTGAGTTGGACGCGGAAGGTCGTGCGCACCGCGCGGTCGAGGGTGAGTTTGCGGGTCGCGTGGTCGTAGGTCCACGCATTGCCGGTGACTTCGAAGTCGTCGCGAATGAACCGCACGCCGCCGTCGCCGCTGGCGCGTTGCTCCTTGGCGAGAAACAGCGCCGACGAACTGAGCAGCACGCTGTCCACCTGGGCTTTGGCGTCGCCGGTGAAGATGGTGATGTTGAGGTCGGTGACGGCGATGTTCTTGCCGACGGGCCGGACGGCCGTGCCGCGCAGGGTCATCGACCGGAAACCATCCTTGTCGGTGAACAGCGGGAGCACCCAATTCAGGGCCGGGGCGGCGCCCGCGCTGTCCGCGGACGGAGCCGGGGTCGGAGAGGCGGGAGTCGCCGGCGCAGGCGCGGCGACGGCCGCGAACGCGGCGGCGACGAGCGCAAGGAGGCGGGCGGCGAAGAGAGTCACGGGCGGGAACCGACGGCACGGACTCGGGCGGCGAGAATTTGTTCGCACACTTCGCGCACGGCCCCGCGACCGGCGGGCCGGGCGGTCACGTAGCGGGCGGCGGCGAGGGTGTCGGGCATGGCGTCGGGCGGGGCGATGCCGATGCCGGCCCAGGCGAGGGCGGCGGTGTCGATCTCGTCGTCGCCCATGTAGGCGCATTCGGCGGCGGCGAAACCGAGCCGGGCGGCGAGTTCGCGCAGGGCGGTGATCTTGTCCACGCGGCCCTGGACGACGTGCGGAATTTTCAGTTCCTCGGCGCGGCGGGTGGTGGCGCCGGAGGCCCGGCCGCTGATCCAGGCGGTGACGATGCCGGCGCGTTCCAGTTTCTTCAGGCCGTGACCGTCGAGGATGGAAAAGGACTTCGCTTCCGTGCCGTCGGAGGAGACGGCGACCGTGCCGTCGGTGAGCACGCCGTCGACGTCCATGGCGAAGAGGCGCACGCGCGCCCAGGCGGCACGGGTGACGCGGGGCGGCGGGACGGGGCGGGAGCGACGGGACGAGGGCACGGCGGCGGGAAGGGCGGGGCGGAGGCGCGAGATCCGGGCGGGCTCAACCCATCCAGGCCGCGATGGCGTCGATGAGCTTTTCCTTGGTGGGGCGGAACGCCTGTTCGAGTTCGGGCGCGAACGGCACGGGCAGATCGAGGGCGCCGACGCGGAGCGGGGCGGCCTTGAGGGCGGCGAAGTTTTCCTCGACCAGCCGGGCGACGAGTTCGGCACCGAAGCCGTGGGTGCGGCGCCCCTCGTGCAGGACTATGAGCCGGCCGGTGCGCGCGACCGAGGCGCGGATGGCGTCCAGACGCAGCGGCGAAAGCGCGCGGAGATCGAAAAGGTCGAACCCCGCCTCGTATTCGCCGGCGAAATACTCGGCGACCTCCGCGGCGAGGTGGACCATCTCGCCGTAGGTGACGACGGTGGCGAAGTCGCCGGCGCGCACGTGGCGCGGGTTCCAGACGTCGCGGTAGTTCGGATCCCAGGCGACCGGCGCACGGCCGCGGCGGTAGAGCGCCTTGTGCTCGAAAAGGACGACGGGGTTGTCGTCCTCGTAGGCGGCGAGCAGGGCGTTGAAGGCATCCTGCGGCGTGCTCGGGTAGAGGCCTTTGAGCCCGGGCATCGAGAGCAGAAAAGACTCCAGTTCCTGCGAGTGGAACGAGCCGAAGGTGAGGCCGCCGCCGCAGGGCAGGCGCAGCACGAGCGGGCAGGCGGCGCCGGAGCGGAAGCGCATCGTGGCGGCGTTCAGGGTCACCTGGGTGGCGGCCTCGGTGGCGAAGTCGGCGAACTGGAATTCCTCGATCGGGCGGTGGCCGTTGAGGGCGAGGCCGATGGCGTAGCCGGTGCAGGCGCTCTCGGCGAGGGGCGTATTGAAGACCCGGGGACGGCCGAAATCGCGGAGGAGGTGCTCGGTGACCTTGAACGCGCCGCCGTAGGTGCCGATGTCCTGGCCGAGGACGATCGATTCCGGCCGCTCGGCGAGGATCTTGCGCAGGCCGAGGTTCAAGGCCTGGGCGGCGTTGAGCGTCTCGGGCGGTTCGGCCGCGGCGCCCGGGTCGGAGCGGAGCGACGGAACCCAGGGCAGGGGCGCGGGCGTCGGCGCGAAGACGTCCAGCTCCATGCCGGCGGGTTCGGGCCGCGGCGTGGCGAGGGAGGTTTTGACGCAGGCCTCGAGGAACGCCGCGAGTTCGGCGTCGACGGCATCCAGCCGGGCCGCGCCCAGCCCGGCGGCCAGGGTCGAGCGGAGGCGGGGCAGGGGATCGCGGGCGAAGAAGCCCTCGGCCTCGCCGGGTCGCAGATAGTCCCCGGTGTCGTAGGCGGCATGGCCGCGCAGCCGGAGCGTGTGCGCCTCGATCAGGAACGGGCGGCCCGTGGTGCGGACTTTTTCGATCGCGGCCGCCAGGGTGCGGGCGACGTGGGCGGTGTCGCCGCAATCGAGGGAAACACCTTCGATGCCGTAGCCCGCGGCGCGTTTCCACAGTTCCGTGCCCGCCGCGAACTGCTCGCAGGTCGGCGTGGAGTAGGCGTAGGCGTTGTTCTCGATGACGAACAGAACGGGGAGGGAGAGCAGCGAGGCGAGGTTCAGCGTCTCATGGACATCGCCGGTGCTGGAGGAGCCGTCGCCGAAGAAACCGAAGCCCACGGCGGGCCGGCCCAGCCGGCGCTGGGAGTCGGTCGCGCCGGCGACGTTCGAGAGCATCGCGCCGAGGTGACTGATCATCGGCAGCGAGCGGGCGGCCGGGTCGCCGTGGTGGATGTTGCCCTCGCGGGCCCGGGTCGGACTGGCGGCGTTGGCGAAATACTGGTTGAGGTGGTCGCAGGGATGGCCGCTCCAGACGAGATGGCCGCCGAATCCGCGGTGTGAAAACGAGATCACGTCGACCGTCTTGTCGGCGAGCAACGCAAGGGGGACGATCAGGCCTTCGTTGCCTTGGCCGCCGGTGACCGTGCCTTTGATCAGACCCTGGCGAAAGAGGTCGAGGATCCGGTTGTCGGCGCTGCGGGCGAACTGCATCCAGGCGTAGATGCGAAGCAGACCGTCGGGGGAGCCGGGATCGAGTTCGGGGGCGCGCACGTCGCGGACCGCGAGAACCGAGGGAAGGGAAGGAAAGGCCATGAACTTTGGCGCGGAAGGTGAGTGCCGCGCGGGAGCCCGGCAAGCGGGAGTTTCCGGCGCGCCGGGGGCCCGGGGTCAGCCCGCCAGCAGGGCCTCGGCGCCGCTTTCGTCGATCAGGAGGGACTTGAGCAGGCCGCCGCGCAGGGCCGCGGCGACGGCGGGCGCGCGCGCCGCGCCGGCGGCGACGCCGATCACCTGCGGGATGTGTTTCAGGTTTTCCAGCTCGATGCTGATGGCCCGGTGCCGCCAGCGCGAAACGCACTCGCGCCCTTTGGCGTCGAAGAAGCGGCCGCAGATCTCGCCGACGGCGCCGGCGGAACGCAACTGGGCCAGATCGGCGGCGGTGAACACGCCGCGTTCGGCGTAGACGGACTGCTCGAGCGGTCCGACCCCGACGAACGCGGCGTCGGCTTTGCGCAGTTTCTGCCAGACGGATTTGATCTGCTCGGAAGCAAGGAAGGTGTCGCGGGTCTTGCGGTCCGTCACGAAGGCCGGCGTGCTCAGGGTCAGAAACTCCCCGCCCCACAGGCCGACCAGCGCCCGGCCCTGCTCGAGGGCGTCGACCGGGGACAGGTTGGAGTCGATCGAGCCCATCGCCTGCACCACCGTCAGCCGGCGCGCCTCCCCGCGGCGCAGCCGCTGCACGACCTCGGACACGCTGCGGCCGCCGCCGATCGCGAGGGTGCCCGCCTGGGGCACCTGGGCCGCGACGAACGGCGCGCCGAAGTGTCCGACCGCCTGGCGGGCCGCCTCCGCCGAGGTCGCGCGGGGCAGCTTGATCACCGCCGCGGCGTCGACGCCGAATTTCGCGCGCAGCCGCTGCTCGAGCGCGGGCAGCCGCGGGTCGTAGTGGTCGACCGAGATGCGGACGATCCCGCGTTCGAGCGCGATGGCGAGCAGGCGCGACACCTTGGTCTGGGAGACGCGGACAAGGTTGGCGACCTCCTGCTGGCCGAGGCCGTCGACGTAATAGAGCGAGGCGGCCATGCGGAGCACGTCGTCGGTGTAGTCGGGTTTCTTCGGCATGCGCGAGGTGACGGAGCTGTGACGATCGGGTGTCGATTGGGCAAATAATTAGTCGCATAAACTTTTTACTCGCGCGACCCGGAGGCGGTGCGCTGCTTTGATTCCCTCCGAAACCCATCATGCGAATCCAACCCCCCGTCCGCGCGTTTGCCGCGCTCGCGCTCGCCCGCATGGCGACCGCCCAATCCCTCCCGCCGCCGGCCCCGACGCCCGCCGCGCCCGAGCAGCCGGTGCAGCTGGAGGCCTTCACCGTCACCGGGTCGAACATCCGGCGCGTCGACGCCGAGACCGCGCTGCCTGTTTCCGTGGTCGACCGCAACGAACTCGACGCGCGCGGGGCCGCGACCCTGGCCGAGCTTTTCGAGACGCTCGGGGCCGCGGAGATCTCCGCCATCACCGAAATCAACAACGGACCGCAGCTGGCGCGCGGCGACGTCGCGTCCGTCGACCTGCGCGGCATCGGTTCCGGCAGCACGCTCACGCTGCTCAACGGCCGCCGGGTCGCGCCGCACCCGATCTCGATGGCCGAAAACGGCGTGCCGTCGCTCGCGGTGAACATCAACACGATCCCGCGCGCGATGATCGACCGCGTCGAGATCCTGCGCGACGGCGCGTCCGCGATCTACGGTTCGGATGCCGCCGCCGGCGTGATCAACAACCTCGTCTCCCGCAGTTATGTCGGCCGCGGCCTCACGCTGAAGGGGTCGATGACCCAGCACGGCGGGGCCAACGACGTCGGCGCGACGATCTTCGAGGGGTTCAAAAAGGGGAAGACCCACGTCTCGCTCTCGCTCGACTACTACCACCGCGACGCGCTCGCGGCCCATGACCGGCCGTATTCGAAGAACTCCGACCAGCGGGCCAGCCGCGCGCTGCCGGCGCCGTGGAACGGGATTCCGCTGGCGGATCCGGCTTCGACGACCGGCGGGGTCTTTGCCCGCGACAACGATTTCCGCAACGCCAACGCGGTGAACCAGTGGGGACAGTGGCAGCGCGGCACCATCGGCGCCGATTTCCTGACCTTCACCGGTGCGCGGCCCGCGGGAAATGTCGGCATCACGACCAGCACGACGCCGCCGGCCGGCGTCGCGACGATGGCGGCGGACGGCATGTTCTACCTGTGGCCCACCGCGACCGGCGTGAATTTCAAGCAGACGGCGCCCTCGACCAACATCGACAACCCGGAGGTCGCCGCCTTCTCGAACTGGAACAAATGGAAGATGCTCGTGCCGGCGACCGACCGCGTGCAGTTCGCGGCTTTCGTCGACCGCCCGATCAACGACCGCCTCGCGGCGTTCGGCGATCTGACCTTCTACCGCGCCTACAGCCGCACCGGCCGCGAGCCGGTGAACTTCAAGAACACCGACGATCCCGGGATCTACCTGCCCGCGGCGAATCCGTGGAATCCCTTCGGCGTGCGCTTTTACCATCCCACGGGCCAACCCAACGCGGACGGCACGCCGCGTCTCGTCGGCGCGCCGGCGGACGTCTCGCTCTGGACCGGCATTTCGCCCGGCCAGAACACCGGCGGCGGCTTCAAGCCGCGCGTGACCGAAGTCCGCAGCTACGCCTGGCGCACGCTCGGCGGTCTGCGCGGCAAGCTCGGCCAGACGTGGGAATGGGAATCGGCGGTCGTGGCCTCCGGCGCGCAGTCGCATGAATTCGAGCACTTCCAGGTCCGCGAATCGAAACTGCGCCGGGCGCTCGCGCGCACCGATTCGACCGCCTTCAACCCGTTTCCGGTCACGTTCAAGATCCAGAACAACCAGATCGTGGTCGACCGCGCCTTCGACAATCCGGCCGCGGTGCTCGACGAAGTCTACGGCGACGAGGACCGCTACGGCCGCACGGAGCTCTTCATGTGGGACGCCAAGTTCAACGGCCGCATCGGCCGCTTCTTCACCGGGGGCGACATCGGCATCGCGACGGGCGCGGAGGTGCGCTACGAGACCTATCGCGACGGGCGCGCCGGCTACGTGGGCACGAATCCGCCCGGTTCCGGCAGCGAATTTCCCTTTCTGCGCGAAGGAGACAACGACCTGCTCGCGCTCAGCCCCAACGTGCCGATCCGCGCGAACCAGACGATCTACGCGGCCTACGCCGAGACGGCCCTGCCGTTCGTGACCCGCGAAAACCGCGTGCCGCTGGTGCAGGCCCTCGAGCTGACGCTGGCGGCTCGTTTCGAGCACTTCTCGATCCACGGCCAGACCACCAAGCCGAAAGCCAGTCTCGTCTGGAAACCGGCGCCCTGGCTCAAGCTCCGCGGTTCCGCCGCCGAATCGTTCCGGGCCCCGAACCTCGTCCAGACGAACATCACGCCGCTCAAGCGCCAGTTCTCGGCCGACGACCCGTATCGCTTCGACGTCACCCGTCTCACCTCCGACGGCACGGTGCAGCGCACGTCCTTCCGGCAGGGCAACCAGAACCTCCAGCCCGAGGAGGCAAAGACCTGGGTCGCCGGTTTCGTGCTCGAGGTGCCGAAAGTGCGCGGCCTCTCCGTCTCCTTCGATTACTTCAAGCTGAACCAGAACAGCGTCATCGAGAACGCCGGCGCGGCCGCGGCGATCGACCGCGACGAGGTCATTCTGGATCTCGCGACGCAGGCGGAACTGGCGAAGGGCACCCCGATCGACCAGATCGACCTCGGATCCGGCACGGCGGCCTACAAGGGCTCCAGCAAGGTCATCCGCAAGCCGGTCTCCGCCGAGGACCGCGCGCTCTTCTCCGCCTACAATGCGCGCCAGACGAGCAACAACAGCCGGCGCGCCGCGGTGGGCGAGGTGGTGAGCGTGATCGACGATTACCTCAACCTCAGCGGCCGCGACATCCAGGGCTACGAGTTCGGCGTGCAGTGGCGCGGACCGAAGACCCGCTACGGCCAGTTCTCGTTCAACGGCGACGCCACCCACTATGTGCTGCGCCGCTCCAAGGCGGACGAGATCTCGCCCGAGCTCGACGAGTTGGAGCGCAACGGGCGCACGAAGTGGCGCGCCTCCGCATCCGTCTCGTGGCGCCAGGGGCCGGTTTCGGCCGGCTGGTTCACGAGTTACTTCGGTTCTTTCGTCGACACCTCGGCCGCGACGACCGAGCCGATCTACCGCGCGCTGGGCGGACCGGACTATATCCGCGTCTTCAACGACAACGGCATCACGCGCTACCTCTACCGCGTCGAGCCCGCGATCAACCACAACGCCTGGATCTCGTATCGCTTCGACCGCGACGCGCACCGCTGGCTGCGCGGCGTGACCGTGCGGGGCGGCATCAACAACGTGTTCGACACCGAGCCGCCGCTCGCCGACGAGCAATACGGCTACTTCACGGGCAGCGCCAACGCGCGCGGCCGCCAGTTCACGATGGAGGTTTCGAAACGATTCTGAAGCGTTGCAGGCGGACCCCGTTTCGCCTGCGTTTGCCGCGCCCCCCATGAAATCAATCGCCCTCCTGGCCGCCGCCCTGTCCTGTCTGCCGATGCTTTCGGCGGTCGACATCGTGGCGCATCGCGGCGCGTCGTTCGACGCGCCGGAGAACACCCTCGCCGCCAACCGCCTCGCCTGGCAGCAGAACGCCGATGCGGTCGAGACCGACATCTGGCTGACCGGCGACGGCAAGCTGATCGTCTCGCACGACAAGAACGCGAAGCGCACCGCCGGTCGCGACGCCCTGGTCACCGAACTGCCGCTCGCCGAACTGCGCACGCTGGACGCGGGCAAGTGGAAGGGGCCGCAGTTTGCCGGGGAGAAACTGCCCCTGCTCGACGAGCAACTCGCGCTGACCCCGGCGGGCAAGCGGGTGTTCGTCGAGATCAAGGACGGGCCCCGGCTGGTGCCGGAACTGGTGCGTTGCCTGGAGCGCACCCGTTCCACCCCGCAGTCGGTCACGATCATCAGCTTCAACTACGAGTCGCTGCAGGCGTGCCGGAAACTGCTGCCCGCCTACAAGACGCAGTATCTGGTGGGCTACCGGGCGGCGGACCCGAAGGCGGCGCCGAAGCCCGGCGCGAAGAAACAGCCGACCCTCGACGAGGTGATCGCCGAGGCCAGGGCCGCCGGTCTCACCGGCCTCGACCTGCAGTCCACCTGGCCGCTCACCGCCGCCGATGTGAAGAAGATCCGCGCGGCGGGCCTCGAACTGCACGTCTGGACGGTGGATGACGTCGAGATCGCCCGACGCTGGATCGCGCTCGGCGTCGACAGCATCACCACCAACAAACCCGGCTGGCTGCGCGCGCAGCTGAAGCTGTAACCGGCCGGCGGGCCGCGCGCCCGCCGCCTCACTTTCTCCCTTCCCGCGGACGGGACGCCGGCCCGCCCATTCCACCCCGCATGACTTCCTCCGCCCCCGTCGCCGCCGACGGCATGACTCCCGAAACGGCACGGCTCTTCCGCTCGTGGCAGATGCGCACGCTCGTCGCCACGATGCTGGGCTACGCGGCCTTCTATTTCGTCCGCAAGAACCTCAGCGTCGCGATGCCCGAGATCGGGCGCGACCTCGGGATCACGAAGGTCCACCTCGGGTGGTTCCTGACGATGCACGGCCTGCTCTACGGCGTGTCGCGGTTCGTGAACGGCATGTGGGCCGACCGGGCCAACGCGCGCTACTTCATGGTCGCCGGGCTCATGTTGTCCGTCGGGGCCAATGTATTCTTCGGCTTCGGCTCGGAGGTGCTGTGGCTCGGCGTGGCGTGGATGATCAACGGCTGGGTGCAGGGCATGGGTTTCCCGCCGTGCTGCCGCCTGATGGCGCATTGGTTTCCGCCGCACCAGCTGGCGACGAAGATGTCGATCTGGAACACGTCGCACTCGATCGGCGCGTGGGCGACGCTGGGCTTCTGCGGTTTTGTCGCCGAACGCTTCGGGTGGCGGTGGTGCTTCTTCGGGCCGGCGGTGCTGTGCACGATCATCGGGTTCGTGCTGTTCGTGATGCTGCGCGATACGCCGAGTTCCGTCGGCCTGCCCGAGATCAAGGTCGAGGGCACGGCCGATACGCACGGCGAGGACAAGAACTCCGCCGACTACAAGGCCTTCGTGCGGCGGCACGTATTCGGCAACCCCGCGCTCTGGTGGATCTCGCTGGCCAACTTTTTCGTCTACATCCTGCGCTTCGCGGTGCTCGACTGGGGCCCCACGCTGTTGAAGGAGTGGAAAGGCTTCACGCTCCAGCACGCGAGCTGGGTCGTGATCGGTTTCGAGGTCGCCGGGATCGCGGGCATGCTGCTGGCGGGATGGGTGACCGACCGTTTCTTCGGCGGGCGCGGGCCGCGCACGTGCGTGTTCTGCATGATCGGCGCCGGCGCCTCGCTCTTTGCGTTCTGGAAACTCGGCCAATCGGCGGCGGCGGAGATCGTGTTTCTCGGTCTGGCGGGTTTCTTCATCTACGGGCCGCAAGCCTTGATCGGCATCGCGGCGGCCAACCTCGCGACGAAACGCGCCGCGGCCACCGCGGCCGGGTTCACGGGATTGTTCGGCTATGCCAGCACGCTCGTCTCGGGCGTGGGCCTCGGCTGGATGGTGCAGAAGCACGGCTGGGACGCGGCCTTCGGCGGCCTGCTCGCGATGGGAGCGTGCGGGTTGGTCTGCTTCCTACTCGCTTGGCCGGCCAAGGCGCACGGCTACGCCGACGTCGCGCCGGTGAAATAACCGCCCACCGATCCGCGTGATTTCCCTCTTCAAACCCGCCCCGCCGATCCCGGAACTGCCGGAAGCGCGCGTCGATCCCGAGTATCGCCGCCTCCGCTGGCAGGTCTTCGCGGGTATCTTCATCGGCTATGCCGCGTATTACCTCGTGCGCGGGAATTTTTCGCTCGCGCTGCCGGCCATCCTGAAGGCGCACCCGGAGTATTCGAAGGCGCAGCTCGGCACCGCGATGACGGCGCTGGCGATGGCCTACGGGCTGTCGAAGTTCATCATGGGGTCGGTGTCCGACCGCAGCAACCCGCGGTGGTTCATGTCGGTCGGCCTGTTGCTCACCGCGGGCACGACGGCGCTCTTCGGCGTGTGGCCCGCCGTCTACGGTTCGCTCACGCTGATCATTGTCCTGCAGTTCATGAACGGCTGGTTCAACGGCATGGGCTGGCCGCCCTCCGGCAAGACGATGGTGCACTGGTGGAGCACCAAGGAGCGGGGTCTGACCGTCGGCGTGTGGAATGTCGCGCACAACGTCGGCGGCGCCGGCATCGCGTGGATCGCGGTGCACAGCGTGGCGTGGTTCAACGACTGGGGCGCGACCTTCTACGCCAACGCCACCGTGGCGGCCTGCGTCGCGATCTTCATCATGCTGACCCTGCGCGACACGCCGCAGAGCTGCGGCCTGCCGCCGATCGAGCGCTACAAGAACGATTATCCGCCGGATTACACCGAGGGCCACGAACGCACGCTTTCCTTCAAGGAGATCTTCCTCGGCTACGTGCTGAACAACCGCCTGCTCTGGTTCATCGCCATCGCCAACGCTTTCGTCTACTTCGTGCGCTACGGCGTGCTGAACTGGATCCCGACCTACCTGCAGCTCTCCAAGGGCTTCAATTTCAAGGAAGCCGGCTTCGCCTACACCGCGTTCGAACTGGCCGGCATTCCCGGGACGATTCTCTGCGGTCTGATTTCCGACAAAATCTTCAAGGGGCGGCGGGCGCCGGCGACCATCCTGTTCGTGGCGCTGACGCTCGCGGGCGTGGTCGTCTACTGGCTCAACGGGAAGGGGCCGCTCTGGATCGACATCGCCGCGCTGATCGGCATCGGGTTTTTCATCTACGGGCCGATCATGCTCATCGGACTGCACGCGCTGGATCTCGTGCCAAAGAAAGCCGCCGGCACGGCCGCGGGTTTCACCGGGTTTTTCGGTTACGTGTTCGGGTCCGCCATCGCCGGCACCGGGGTGGGCTGGATCTGGGACCACTGGGGCACGGGCGCGGTGTTCGTGACCATGATCGCCTGCTGCGTGCTCACGATGGGTTTCAGCGCGCTGACCTTGGGCCATCGCGCCACCAGCGCCGCGAAGTGACCGCGGTTTCTCTCCTATGAAAGCGTTGCTCTGCCTCTTGCTCGCCGCCGGTGCGGTCGCGCACGCGTCCACCGTCCTCGTCATCGCCCACCGCGGCGCCAGCGGGTATCTGCCGGAACATACGCTCGAGGCCAAGGCGCTCGCGCACGCGCAGGGCGCCGACTACCTCGAGCAGGACCTCGTGCTGTCCAAGGACAATGTGCCGGTCGTCCTGCACGACATTCACGTCGACACGACCACGGACGTCGCGAAAAAGTTTCCCGACCGGAAACGCGCCGACGGCCGCTACTACGCGCTGGATCTCACGGTCGCCGAGCTGAAGCAGCTGCGCGCGGCGGAGCGGTTCAACGCGAAGACCGGTGCGCCGGTCTATCCGAAGCGCTACCCGTCGGGCGCATCGCCCTCGGCTTTTCAGATTTCGACGCTCGAGGAGGAACTGCAATTGATCCAGGGGCTCAATCGCAGCACCGGCCGCGTCGCGGGCATCTATCCGGAACTGAAGCAGCCGAAGTGGCACCGGGAACAAGGGCGGGATATCAGCGCCGTCGTCCTGCCGATCCTCGCCCGCTACGGTTACGCGACGAAGGCCGATGCCTGCTTTTTGCAGTGCTTCGAACTGACCGAGGTGCGGCGCCTGCGCGGCGAACTCGGCTGGAAGGGCAACCTGATCATGCTGATCGACGGCAAGGCGAAGAACGACGACGGCACGGATCACAACGCGCTCTGCACCGCCGCCGGACTGCGGGAGCTGGCGACCTTGGTCGACGGCATCGGGCCGCCGCTGAATCGTCTGGTCACCTGGGCCGCGCCGGGCGCACCGGCGAAACCGACGGACCTCGTGGCGCTCGCGCACGCGGCCAAGCTGGCGGTGCATCCCTACACGATCCGACTCGACGACCTGCCGCGGAATTGCGCGTCGGCCGACGCGCTGCACGCGGTTCTCTTCCGCGAACTCAAGATCGACGGGGTCTTCACGGATTTTCCCGATGCCACCGGCCGTTGGCTGAAGGCGAACGCGCCGGCGGGCAGCGCCCGCTAGGGTCGGGACGAAGCCCGAGCACGCGGGTCCGGGAAAACCGCGCCGGGGCGAGGCGGATCCCCGGCGGGAACTTCGGCCCCGGACGGTTGCGCGTCGCAAGGTGCCGGGAGCGGGGCGGCGGCCGCTGCATCCGCAAAAAAACCGGCCGCGCGGACGCGGCCGGTGGGGGCTGACGCCGGCGCCGGGGGTTCAGCGCACTTCGAAGACTTCGACGAGGGCGATCCCGGAGCGGCGGTTCACGCCGGTGACGTGGGCAGTGTAGACGCCGGGCTTGAGCGTGAGCAGGAGCGCGGAGTCGGTGGAGCCGCGGGGAAGGCGCCAGGCGCCGGCGCGGTCGCAGGCGTCGTCCATGTCGTCGTCGCGGTCGTTGTCGCGTCCGCCCCAGATCGTGTTGGCGGCGACCTCCGCCCCGGTGGAGTCGTAGACCGCCACGTGCGAGGCGCCGAGGGCGCGGCGCATGCCGAAGAGCGTGCCGAGACTGGGGCCGACGCCGCGGACAAGGACCGTCGTCGACGTGGTGCCCTTGATCGCGAAGCCGGCGATCAGCGTGTCGGCCGCCTCCGCGCCGACATGGGCGCGGGTGGAGATATTGACGATCTCGGTCGCGGGCGAGCCGGTGTCGGCATCGTAGAGTTCCGCCAGGGCGATGCCGGTGGAGCCGCGCGGCGCGGTGAGGTGCGCGCTGTAGGCGCCGGCGGCGAGGTCGGTGACCAGCGCGGCGTCGGCGGAGGCGGCCGGCAGCGGGAAGGCGCCCACCTGGGCGAAGGTGGCCGCGATCGCGGCGGAGCCACCCCAGCCGCCGTCGGTGGCGGCGAGCGCGGTTTCGCGGCCCGCCCGGTAGAGCGTGAGCCTGGGGGCGGCGAGCGCGCCGGTCACCCCGAAGTTGGCGGCGAGGGTGGGGCCGACACCGCGGACCAGCACCTTCTTGGTGCCGCCGCCGCGCACGACGAAGCCGGTGATCAGGACTTCGTCGTCCTCGCCGACATGGCCGCGGGTCGAGATGTTGGCCAGGCGTGCGTCGACCGTCACGCCGAGCTGCGCGCTGCTCGTGGCGACCGTGCCCGTCGCGTTGGCGACGTTGACGGTGTAGAGGCCCGCCGAGAGCGAGCTGACATTGTTCAGGCGCAGCGTCGCGGTGGTCTCGTCCTTGATCGGCCGGCCCTTGAACCGCCACTGGTAGGTGAGGCCGGTGCCGGCCGTCGCGACCGTGAAGGTGACGTTGGCCCCGGCCGCGACCGTCTGGTTGGCGAGGGCGGTGGTGATCACGCCGGCGGTGGCGTTGACGGTCAGGGTCGCGCCGGCCGAGGTGACGGCGCCGGCGGAGTTGGAGACGCGGACCGTGTAGACACCGGCATCGGCGAGGCGGGCGGAGCCGAGCGAGAGGGTTGCAGACTCGGCGTCGCGAAGGGCGACATCGTTGCGGAACCATTGGTAGCGCAGCGGAGCTGTCCCGGTGGCGGCGACGGTGAAGGAGGCGGTGGCTCCGGCCGTGAGCAGCAGCGAGGCGGGCGGAGCGGTGATCACCGGCGCAACGGCCGGTGTCTGGGCGGAAGCGGCGGCGGCGACAAAGGCCAGCGCGCCGACGGTCATACAGCGGAGGAGTTGGGTGGTTTTCATAGGACGCACGCGCCTGACACAGGGGCTTGCCCGGCCCGCAGACCGGTGCGGGCGGATTCGGTTCGCCCGCGGGGCGAACGGAGCGCGTCAAGATATCGTCAAATTCGGCGTCGGGCCCGCGGCGCGACCCGGCCGGCATCGCCGTGCCGGATTATCCGCGCGGCGCGGTCATCTGGCCGAGGAAGCGAGAAAAGTGGTCCTGCCCGAGGTCGAGACGGTCCGGCCCGGGGGCGCGCAGGGGCGGGGATCGTCGCCGCGGGCGGCGGCCGGGGGGGGCGGTCAGCCGGTGGTGCTGGATTTCACTTTGCCGTAGGCGTCTTGCGTGCGCTCCCACGCGAGGCCGACTTTGGCCTTCTGCTGGTCCCACGTCGCGGCGTCGGCCTTGACCATCGCATCGCCCATGGAGCGCAGCTAGGACCGGGCGTCGTCCATTTCCTTCATCGCGAAGTCCCAGTCGCGGGTGTCGGTGCCGGCGGCCATGGCGGCGCGTTGGGCCTTCAGCGCGGCGACCTGGTCGTCGACCTGCCGGCCGAGCTGTTTGATGCCGGCGAGGAGCAGGTCGCGGGCGGCGAATCCGTGCCGGTCGAGGTCGACCCAGCGGACGGGTTGTTCGGAGGCTCCGGCGGCGCTTGCGGGCAGGTAAGGCTCGGCGGCGACGAGGCCGGCGGCGTTTCGGACCGCGTCCGGCGCGACCGGCGCGGGAGCGGCAGCGGTGGTCGGGGCGACTTCGGTGCGCTTGGTGCAGGCGGCGCCGAGGAGCGCGAGGGCGGCGAGTGTGGGGATGGATCGGAAGAACGTCATGCGGCCACGGTAGCACCGCGGGCGCCGCGCGGACATGGGGCAAAACCCGGGTCGGATCCCGCGGGTCGCCGCGGAATGCCGTCTATACCCCATGCCCGCGCGCCGGAGACGAGTGTATCCTCGGGCGATGAATTCCATGCACCCGGTCGGCTCCTTGTCCCGCATCCTCCTCTGCCTGCTTCTCGCCGGTTCGGCGCTCGCGGCGGCGGGGTGCCAGACTTCCAAAGGCTTCGGGAAGGACGTCGAGAAGCTCGGGGAGAAGATTCAGGACAAATCGAAGTAACCCGCGGTCGCGCGCGTGCCGTGCCGCGATCGGCCTCAGTCGCGGGGCGCCCCCATCTGCCCGAGGAGCCGGGCGATGTGATCCTGCTCCGGACCCAGGTGGGCGAGGCCGAGCGCACGGCGGAAACTCGCGGCGGCGCGGGATTCGTCGCCCTCGCGCCAGTGCAGTTCGCCGGTGA
>JACCDX011480646.1_pt1 | contig 20278 bp, 29 predicted proteins | sample 7449681 | NCBI WGS metagenome assembly JACCDX01 (sample SAMN15323450, study PRJNA562643) | freshwater metagenome | isolation source: river surface water | place: USA:Blue River Watershed | collected 2017-08-18
CTTTAAATGCTAGGCCGTTAGGAATGCCTTCGCTTTGTTTTTCTTCTGCTTGAACGCTGTCATTGAACATGTCTGGTTGTAGAATTTCTTTACCTACTGCATGATAAGCAGTCATAAAGGAATTAAACTTTTCCATCATGTCTTTTAACAAACGCTCGTCGGCATTGATTTTAATTTTATCAACATTGCCCATTACTAGATCGTTGATGTTATCGGCGGCAATTAAAAATGAATTAGCATCACCACCGATTGTGTCTTCGTCAAAACTAGTAATAACAGATTCTGAAAGGGTCTGTTTTACAGGTTCCTTTGAGGGCTCTTTAGCAACGATACTTAGAAACTTCTTCATATCGTTGGCGCCTTCTACTTTACGCTCGGCTACACCGTCGAGAGCCTGCAGAATCTTTTTCATGTCCATATTACTTCAAGCCTGCCAAGAATTTTAAATTTTTAAGATCTGTACTTTCCATGACGCTTTCTTTCATGGAGTCTTTCTTTTCTTTGTCAGCAGCCTTATCTGCTTTTTGACTTTGCCAACCTTGATAGGTAGTGGCTTTTGTCTTAGCACCGCTTGGGAGTGTTATTTCACGTTCTTTCTTTTTAGTAGGAACACGGTCATCGGCTTCTTTAACTTTAGAATCTTTCTTAGCAAAAGGATTCTTTTTCTTGTCAGCGACTGCCTTCTTCATTGGCTCTTTCTTGTTGCCGTCTTTGTCCATGTCTAAGAAGTCTGGTTTTGCACCTTCTTTAACTTTCTTAGCCTTTTTCTTGGCGGCTTTTGTATCACTGTCGTCTCCGCCGTCATCATAGGTGCTGGACTTACGTGTGTATACTGTACCTGTACTAGTTTGCTTTTTATCAAACTTACCAGTACCCTTTTCTTTTTCGGAACGTGCTCTTGCATCAGCGACTGTTGGGAAACCCTCTTCAACTTTTTCGTCTTTCTTAGCAGGTTTCATCATTTTCTTTTTGGCACTTTCTAGCAAGGCCTGTAGTTTTTGTTCGTAGTTCATAGATTCTTTAATTCCTTCTTCGTCATCTTCTTCTGAAACTTCGCCTTGCTTTGTAGTAACTTGGGCATCCGAAGTAATGTCGTCTAGGCTAGTAGCAACACCGCCTTGACCAAACTTTGCTTGATATTCCATGTAGTGATAAACACTGTCTAAATAGTCGGCGGCCTTGGTAATCTTAGCCTGTACCCAACCTTCTAGTTGTTGTCCATCCTGAACCATTTGGAACAGTTTCATCGCATTTTTAGCACCGCGATATAGATCAGCACGAGCCATTTGGGCTTCGCTGTTATCTACTTGTGGTTGCTGAACCTGCGGTTTCATCTCATCTTGCATAAAATATCTCCTGATACGGTATTTATCGTTTGATGCTACCGCCAGTCATCAGATTTGCACCTTTGACATCTAAGGCATTTTTAGCAGTACCGTCTTTGTTTTTAAATGTTTTGCCCTTTTTATTAGGGTATACAGCGCCTACAGCCATGTTTCCAGCACTTGTAGCACCTGCTGTAGCACTTTCACCTACATGATCTGGTTTGCCTTTGTGTTTGGTAGCCGCATAATCATGTGCGGCTTTTTTAGTCATTCCCTTGGCTGCTTTAGCAACTTCTGGACTAGCAGGCTTTTCGCCTTTCTTAGCCGCATAAACCATACCCATAAACTTCTGTTGTGCTTTGCTTACGGCTTTTTCGTTTACACGGGCTTCCGCCACGCCTTTCTGACCTTCTTTTGTTCCGCCCTGTGAACCTTTTGAATTTAAAAACTGAATTGCTTTAAATGCAATTTGAGCCATAAGTTCGGGATCATCTTCAGCATCTGCACCTTTGTTTCTGACATAAGCATAGGCTTTCTTTAGAACTTCATCATCGCTGTTTTGAACAGCATCAAAATAATCTCCTAATTCGTCGGCAACTGTATCAATCATCTCGTTGCCATCTTTTGCGCCCTTGTATATTTCTAAGATTACTTCATATACAGCAGATCTTAGATCTGCGGATGTGCTTTCTGCTACACCTTTTTCTTTCTGTGCTTTTTCTGCGGCGCTGATTTGACGCCATAGATTATTCATTGGGCCTTCCATTGAACGTGCTTCACGTTCTGCAGGCGTCATGTTTTGATCACGGTCTGCATATTGCCAATCACTTCCGCCTAGGGATTTATACTTGGCTCTCATTTGTTCGTATTCTGCTTTTAGTTCAGGCAGTTTAGCAATTAGAACAGCCATTTGTTTATCGTGTTCTGCTTTTTTTCTAGCAATTATTTTATCAGCAGCCTGTTGCATACCTTTTTCACGCTTGGCTATGATTGCGGCAGCATTCGGCGCATCTTTCTTTGAACCAAACTTATGTCCTTGAACAGCATAGTGGGCTTGTCTGCGATAGTTATCTAAGCCTTTGTCGCTGATTTCGTTAACATGACTTTCTGCAAACTGCTTGGCTTTGTGTTTTGTATCGCCCTGCTTAACGGCTTTCTTTTTATCTTTGTGTTGACCAGCACCGCCCATTTTAGCGTTCTTGGCTACAAAATTACGTGGCTTAGGAGCCTCTGCTTTTTGTGTTTTAGATTCTGTGATAATTTCTAGGATTTTCATTTTTTCTTCCCTCTACGCATATTTAGTTGCCATTGTGCCATACGTCTACGTTCCCCGCTACTAGAACTAGCAATTTTTTGTAGTTGCCCTAGTGATGCTTTTTTAGGAATACCAACACGTTTGCTTAGCCCCTTGCGTCCTGGATTTTTACCATCTGCAAAGTTTTCAACTTGTTTTAATCTTTCATAATAATCAGGACGCTCTGCTAAATGATCTAAAGCAATTTCTTTAGCCGCTTGTGCGTCACTTGTGTGTTCTAATTCTACTTTAATCCCCTGGTGCATTTGTCCTAGCACGTATTTGTAACTTACTTTATGTTTTTTAGCAATGTCGCTTAGTGATGGAGTAGGCTTATCTAATGTTAAAGCATGGCCACCTTCCATAACAGCGAGTTCCATTTCAGTAAATTTTCTTTGTTCACTAACAGAGCCGCCGTCTCCACTGTAACCTGTATCCCAGCCGTACAGGCCATACGGACCAGGACCCCACACTGGAGTACCATATTTGTTTTTGCGCTTACTTTTACGTTTTCGCTTCTCGGTTAGTAGTTCTTCGAATCTCATTTCTTTCCTACCGGTGGTTCGCCTGTCATATAAGGTAAACTAAACCACAATTGAAACCATTCTGGTGTACCAGGTCTAATATTATGTTTACGCTCTAGTTCACGTTTTTCTGTTCCGCTTATAGAAACATTTATTCCTTCATAGGGTTTGTACCCTTTGAATTCATTAATGCCGGCAAGACGTTTTAAATCGTCTATGTTCATATTAATTTAAAGCCCTTCATCATTTTACGAAGTGTGCCTTTATTAACATCTTTAGTTGTGTTTTGTTTTGTGATAATACCTACACCTGCCGCATCTTCTGTTAAATCTTCTGGAGCAAATCCAATGTAAGTATCGCCGTTCTCGTCACCTGAACGTACAACAAATGCGCCGCCCTCTTCAGATTCTATTTCTCCGATTTCCCAACCTTGACGATCTAATGCTCTTTCAACTTTTTGTTGAGTATCATCATCACCGTTGTACCATATGCGAGCAAACTTACGTAATGTATCTTCTTCTCCGCTATCGCCATCATCAACGGCAAATTCTTTCACTGTACTTTCTACAGGAGCAGGTACTTTCTTCTTTGCAACTTTCTTAAGAGCACTAGCATATGGCAACAAGTATTCTGCTACTAAATCAAAAAATGGTTTGCCAGCAACAGGAGTATCTGCATCTACACCAGCAGCCTGTGTAAAGGCATCTCTATCACCTTTGCTAACTGCATCACGCAATGCTGTGGCCGAACTTAATCTAGGAGTTGGCTTCTGTGTGATGTTTTTAAAATTATAAAAACCGTGTTGGCCTTCTTTGCCGTTGTATTGCTGAATAGTTTTTGTAACCCAGTCTTCGTCTGTTAAGCACAATAGTGTAGCATCTGGATACTGTTTGTATACTTCACTGGCTAATGTTAACCATGATGTTTCGGCAACAATGTGTCCTTCCACTTCTGGCCATACTGTCTTCATTGCTTCTACTTTAACATCATAGGGCAACGGATCCTTAGGACCAACAGTACTTTGATTAGTACCTACGTACCATACAGGACTTTTACTGGCCATCTCCCAAGCGGCTCTGTGGCCCTTGTGCGGTGGGTTGAAGCGGCCAAATATAATGGCTACTTCACTTGTCTTTGCTTCAAAAAGTTGTCTTAGTCTCATTGTGGTGTCCAACGTTTACGAGGTACTAGTTTGACATTGCCAAACTGTTTTCCTTGATCAGCATAGCGTACACGACCTTCGCCATGTGTGTCCCAAATATCGCCTTGCTCGCCTTCAATTTGATCGATAATAGCATCTTTCATATTTTGAATCATCTTAACTAGAGTAAAGATGGCTTCAATGGCATTTGGATTTGCTTTTGCTTTTTCTTGAATCTTTGCCTGCTTGCCAGGACTTACTTTACTAGTAGATAACCAACCGTTGAAGTGTTTAGCACTTAGATTGTCTAGTGCCTTGGCTTTGGCTGTTTGATTAACATAAGTGTAGATAATATTCTTAAGATCACTTAGTCCAGCAGTGTCTGCTAGGAATGTATCAATTTGTTGTGCGTGTTGACTTAGATATTTTTCTACTTGCCCAACACCTTTAGTATCTACTTGTACTGGTTTTTTATTATAGATAGGGCCTAGTACAATTAACTTACTAGTTCCGTTAAACTGACTAAAGTCGCTGATAGGTTTCTGAGAACTATCAGGCATACCCCATTGTGGGAAATAAGCGTGACCTACAACCATTACGTCTGCTCCTGCTATGCGCTTTCCGAGGTCGCTGTCTTTGCGGACATGGTAGCAAGTCTGTGACTTAGGATTAGGACAGAATGTGTAGACACCTTCTTTGTCAAGTTGTGGACGCTGTAAGAACAATCCATCGGCATAAACAAAGCCAACAAAGTCCTTAGGTGTTGCACGGTCAAAGTAGTTGTATAAATTTGCAAATTGATCTGCAAACTGTTCACGTGCTTTTACTTCGTCAGGAGTTTTAGGACTACCACTTTTGTTTACAATAAAGTCTTTGATTTCTTCTGGGCTAGATGTTTTAGCACCTTTACTCCAACCGTTGTGTCCGCCTAGTAGTAAAGGACCATTCTTTGTTTCTCTGCCCCAATAGATTTGAGGATTGCCGTCCCACTTCATACGAATACTTTCAGCACCTTGCTGTGTGCTAAAGTCTTTGATATGACTTAGTGCTTCTAATGTACCAGCACTACCTTGGAAGAAAACTAAATCTTCTAAGTGATTAAAAGCACGACCTAATTGCTTAGGAACTTCTGCTTCGTTGACGCTTTCGTTTTTCTTACGACCAGCACAATGCGCCTTCTGACTAAACCCTTTAGGGTTAGAACAGTTAATGGAGTTTTTATATTTCTTACTCCACTTTTCGGAAAGAAGTTCTCTTAATCTCATAGTCCGCTCAATTGTTTAATACGTTGTAGTTCAGCACTTTCTTGTTTAACTGGAACTTCTTTCCAGTTTGGATCTTCTTTGGCTTTTGCTAGTAATGCATCTGCTTGATCTTTTGGAAGTGCATCTAGAATACTTTCGACACTGCCTAACACTGCGGAACTTTTCTTTCCTGTTAGTATTTCTGCAATAACATCTAAGTCGTCTGTGACAAACTCGCCCTTCTTACCATCAGGTGTGCGACTGAACAAACCTTGCCATGCTGACCACATATAACCTTTGCTCTTAGCAAGTATGGCCATGATCAATTGTTTGTTAACACCTTTGTAAGGACTGCCTGCTGGAATATTATGTTTGTGAAATTGAGAAACACGTTCTGCATTCTGTGACACCATGATGTCGACTTGTGCAAAACTATCTTCTACTGGAACACGAACGTGTACGTTGATACCGCTTTGTGCAGTTTGTAAACCTTTGCCAGCAATATAATCATTTAATGCTTTACGAGCAGTCTTAGCATCTTTGGCTTTGAAAAAATCTAGTACTGCCTTTTCGTCGACGATAACATCCATGTCGCCACTTTGCTTACCTGGAGTGGGTGTTGCCGCACTACCTACAGGAATAGCACGTATGCCAGTTCCTTCTAGTGAGTTGTTAACAGTTTTTAAAATAGCACCAACGTTCTTATGATCAAACGGTGTTGCGTCAGCAAATACATTGCCACCTTCTAATAAAATCATTCTTCTCTCCCATCGTAATGACCTTTAGCCATGTTCTCTTGCTCTTTGCCAAAAATACTTCTGGCAACAGCATCACGATCTACATCTGTAAACACAGACTTAGGATTATCTGGAATGTTAAACTTTTTGCAATAAAGCATTGCGGCTTTATCTACGCACGGTCTTAGGCAATCGTCTTCACAAGCCTCGCCAGATTCTAGTTTATCTTTTAAACTGATAAGTTCTGGGTGTAGTACTCGACGATAGAATTTGTCGTCGTTCATCATAAAAAACTCTAAATCGTCTAATAGATTAGAGTCTTCTAAGTTAAATTTTTCGTCTAGTTCTCTTAATAGCATATTACCATTTCCTACATGACCAGTAACGTGCTTTAGTGCGTGGTCCTGGATTATCACAATTATGTCTAGCACGGAAACTGCGTCTACGTGCAGGGTTAGATTTCTTAATCTTCATGTTAGGGTCACCGAAGTTTACCTTAACAACATTACCTTGTGGGTTGCGTACATAGACTTTAAACTTCTTAACATCGCCTTGCATAGGCTTGCCAAGCGGGACCTTGCGTCCACGATATTCTGCTTCTTCTAGAGTCTCTTCAACTTCACCGTACTGTAGGTAGAAATCGTCTCCGTGATAGGTTTCTTCTAACCAGTTTTCAGGAGCACTAAGACTTTCGAATAGTTCTTTAAAGGTTTTCATAGCATAAACACCCGTTATTAGAGTATTTATGCTATTCTGCACTTAGGTTAAATTTCCGAAACTGTACGCAGTTCGTCTATTCTGCGGATCTTGTCGCCTAGAAAGATCCTACATAAACTCAGCGTTTTTTCGTCAGCGACGTAGAAATAACCGCCTATGATGTAGTTATTTCTGGGCATGACTTTAAGTTTAGGTAACTTTGAAGCCCAATCTTTAAATGCTGTTATATCCGGAATACTGTTTACAGTAACTTTGTACTTGTGCGTGTACTCAGGACGGATAATCTTTTTAGGATTAGCCAGCAGGAACTCTTTGATTTTGTCGTTTTCTGGACGCCAAATACCTCTAAATTCGTAAGGACCATCGTATAGATCGGACACAGTATCTAGAACTGTTTCATCGTTGGTGTACACAGATAGAATACTACCTTCGATGCGTACATGATAGTTTTCTAAAGATGACAGTAAATGCCCTAGCGCAATGTCTCGTTGTACTTGTCTAAGAGTTACTTTCTTAGTGTTCCAGCGATTGCCCCAAGATCTTTCACTTTCATTTTTATGAATCATGTCATCGTGTACACGTTGTAGGTATCCCACAGTTGCACCTATATCGTTTCCACGAAATTCACTGGCCAAGTCTGTCCATACGCTTACTTTGTAAACGTACTTGTCGTAGAACAGTTTTTTAGTTAGTTTCTTCAACCTTGACATTTTCCATAACTTCCAAAGAAATTTCGCCGTTGGTTACATTAATTCTAACAGAACCACCTGACTTCAAACGACCAAACAACATTTCCTTACTCAACGGACGTTTAATGTCCTTGTCAATAACACGTTGCATTGGACGAGCACCCATCTTCTTATCAAAGCCTTTTTCTACCAAGTAGTCAATGGCTTCGTCGCTGATAGTAACATTGATGTTTTTATCTTTGACCTGCGACTTCAATTCTACTAAGAACTTGCCAACGATCTTAATCATTGTATTCTTAGTCAACTTACCGAACGTAATAATACCGTCTAAACGATTACGGAATTCAGGAGCAAAGAATTTCTTAAGTTCTTTGTCTTCGTAGTCGTTTTCTTGTGCGCCAAAGCCAATAACGTTTTTGTCAGCATCCGCCGCACCTAAGTTAGTGGTCATAATCAACACTACATTGCGAGCATCTGCTTCTTTACCATTACTACCTGTGACTTTACCATTGTCCATAAGTTGCAACAGAATAGTCGAAACGTCTGGATGCGACTTTTCAATTTCGTCCAACAACAGAACACAATGTGGATTCTCTTGCAGTTTAGTAATCAGCAAGCCAGCGTTTTCTTCAAAGCCAACATAACCTGGAGGGCTACCAATCAACTTACTAACGCTGTGCTTTTCTTGATACTCTGACATGTCAAAGCGGAGCATAGGAACGCCAAGTTGTTTAGCCAACTGTTTAGCAGTTTCTGTTTTACCAGTGCCTGTTGGACCCATAAACACAAAACTACCGATAGGTTTGTTTTCACTCTTAAGTCCTGCCTGTGCAACAAGGATCTTATCAACAACTTCGTCGATAGCATCGTCTTGTCCGTAGACTTCGCCTTTAAGATTCTTTTCCAAGTTAGCCAAGTTAGCACTTTCTTTTTCGCTGACAGTTTCTTCAGGAAGGTTAACCATCTTGCTGAGTTCGAATTGTACTTCCTTAACATCTACTACACGTTCTGCATCAGTCTTCAAGTTAAAGCGACTGCAAGCCACATCGATTAAGTCAAGTGCCTTATCTGGCAACTTGCGATCTGACATATATCTCACGCTGAGTTTAACTGCGGCTTCAACTGCGGCATCACTGATGGTAACATTGTGATGCTTCTCGTAGTACTTCTTAACACCCATCAAGATGTCCTTGGCCATTTCTGGAGTAGGCTCATCGACAGTAACACGTTGGAATCGACGCATCAGCGCACGATCCTTTTCAAAGTACTTGCGATACTCTTCCCAAGTAGTTGAAGCAACAACTTTGATGTTACCTTTGCTCAATGCAGGCTTCATCATGTTAGCAAGGTCGTTACTACTTTGCTGTCCTCCTGCGCCTGCACCACTGATCATGTGTGCTTCGTCAATGAACAACACAGTTTTGCCTTTGCCCTGTAGGGCCTTAAGAACAAGTTTGAAACGTTCTTCAAAGTCACCGCGATACTTACTGCCAGCCAACATTGAACTAATGTCCAAGTTAAACACAGTATATTCTTTTAGGAACGGAGGTACATTGCCGTGAATGATGTTATAGGCAAGGCCTTCTGCAATAGCAGTCTTACCAACACCAGGATCACCTACAAGCAATACGTTGTTCTTAGTTCTACGTCCAAGTCCTAGAGCAATTTGTTCTAGTTCTTCACTACGACCGATAACAGGATCGATCTTATTCTTCTTAACTGAATCGTTAAGGTTAGTAGTAAAGGCACGTAGGGCACGTTCTGCTTGTCCGTCTGTGGCTTGTTCTTCTTCGTCTTGTTCGCTTTCGTTGCTGATAAACTCTGCAAACTTATCTTTTTCAATGCCACCATTGCTCATATAATAGACAGCGAAACTACGCTTTTCACTGAGCATACTTAGGAACACATCTACGAGTTCAATACTTTGACGTCCGCTGAACAGAACTTGTGTAAAGGCACGATTAAGCACACGCTCTACAGCCTGTGTCTTCTTAGGTTTAAACTTGCCTGGATTTTCTAGTTTAATATCATCACATTTGCTTTTAAGGTGATGCTCTAGATTAGTTTTAATGTATTCTGAATTAGCACCGTAATTGGTAATCATTTCATAAAACTTTTCCTCGCACATCATAGCAAAGGCAAGATGTTCCAAGGTCATGTATTCGTGACTTAGTTTTTTGCAGTCTGAAATAGCCTTTTCAAAGACTGCTTGTAGTTGTTCACTTGGTTCTACCATTTAATAATTTCCTTTGTCGTTTACGTGCTAGGTCTAGTTTGAGTCTACTGACTCTTGAAGTAAAACAGATACCGTCCAAATGGTCAATTTCATGTTGTACACATTTGGCGTCCATACCCGCTAGTGTTATTGTACACTGATTATTGTGTTTGTCAAGATATTTTACAGTCACAGACTCTGATCTGTCAATTTTGACAAACAATCCTGGAAAACTCAAACAGCCTTCTTCGTCTGTGCAAGAGCCCGTGCTTTCTGTGATTTCTGGATTGAACATTCCAATTGGATCTTGTCCCTTTGGCTGTACAATCATAACTCTACGATCAAACCCTACTTGATTGGCGGCAATGCCGATTCCATAGTTTTCTTTCATTAGCCGAATCATTTCCTGTTCTATCAGCACAGGATCTAACCCGCTGGAAAAATCAAAAGGTTCTAACTTTTGACTTAACAGTGGATCTCCTTCTTTTTTTAATTCAAATATCATATTTGGCTCTTAACTTCTCTATAATAAATTTATCACCCTCTTCTGTGATGTTGGGAGTTTTAACATTGATTTTTACATACATACTACCACGAGTTGATCTTTGACTTTGTGGTAATCCGTGTCCTCTGCATATAATCATTTGCCCTGATTGTATTCCTGCTGGCACAGATATTTCTAGTTGACTGTCTGCAATAGTATTCGCCAATAGTGTAGTGCCTATCATAGCATCAAAAGCAGAAATAGTTTTTTCTATGTACAAGTCGTCGCCGTTTCTTTTAAAAACAGCATCTGGTATTTCTATAATTTGTGCAATTAAATCACCTCTTGGCAAGTTAGGAATACTGTCATCGCCCAGGCCTTGATACTTGATTTGATCACCTTGTTGTACACCTTTGGGAATTTTTATTTGTAGTGCTTGCTCTCTGCCGCTGGGTAATCTAATACTGCCAAGCACATCCTTGCCTTCGTAGACTTCTCTCAAAGTCATTCGCACTTGAATAGTGATGGATTGGTTTCTTCTACGGACTTGTTGCTGTCTACCCATTGGGCCAAATCCAAACTGGCTAAAGATATCTTCAAATCCTGCACCCATGTTGCCTGTGTTAAATCTGAACTGCGGCTGTGGTGGATTATCGTAGTCTGCTCGTTTTTGGGGATCACTTAGTGTTTCGTAGGCAGTTTGGATTTCCTGAAACTTAGCCGTGTCACCGCCCTTGTCTGGATGATGTTTGCTGGCAAGTTTTCTGTAGGCTTTTTTGATTTCGTCCTGACTGGCAGATTTCGAAACGCCTAGTATATTATAGTAATCACTCATAGATAAAAAAAGGTATAGTATTAATTATACTATACCTTTCGCAGGGTGTCAAGAAATTATTTCTTTTGCTCTGGCTTCTTTTGATCTGCTGGCTTTGTGTCTGGCTTCTTTGGATCTGCCTTCTTTACATCTTCGGGCTTAGTTCCTTCGTGCTTCTTGTGAATTTTGATCTCTTTACAAACTTCTTTGTCTTTGCCTGTCTTTGGATCTTTTTGTGTTACACAAGCACGTTTAGTCTTAGGTGCTTCATCTGCGGCCTGCAATGGCATAGAAACTGCTAATGCTAGACCTGCTACAAATAATAAATGTTTCATAATACTCTCCTTTCTTAGAGTTCAGGTTGATCAGGCTGCATTGGCATAGGTTTGCCATTACTGCTCATCATTGGCGTTGCTGGAGCACCAAAACTTGGTGTTGGACTTGGTGCGCCGAAACTTGGTGTTGGCTTTGGTGCTGTTGCGGCTGGTGCGCCGAAACTTGGTGTTGCTGGTACTGCTGGAGGTACGCTAGGTGCTGTAAAGTTGCTTGATGGTACACTTGCTCCGCCATTGTTTGCTCCATTTAGTTTTTCTTGTGTACGGCCAAATGCGGCAATACCTAATACGGCACCCATTGCAATATGGAATAATCCAGCACCTTGTAGTGTTAGTGGATTCCATTGTGTGATAGGTGTGCCTGTTGCTGTTTGTAACAGACTCCATAAGATTGGGAATACAACCATGTCCATGGTACAGACTAGCATATACATCCAGCCCATCATTGGACGCCATTTAGCATTCATCCAATCTTCTTTTTTCTTTTCTGCTTCACTCATTTCTTTATACTCGCTCATTACTCGCTCCTTATAATGTTAGAACCAAAGGAATAAACCGTTGGCTGATAATAATAACCCTACGCCTGCTACTCCAAAACTTGCCCAGAACATCGGCATACTAACTGCAAGGATACTTGCTGATAGAACAACAATGGCTAATTGATATGCTGTACTGGCATAACCAATCCATGGACTAGATTTCTTGGCTAGTTCACGCTCTGCTTCCATCTTACGTGCATTGACAGCAATTTCTTTCTTGTCACTGTCCATGCGTTCTGCTTCTGATTTAAACTCTGCTTTAAGTTTAGGATCGCTGGTTGTCTTACTGGCAATTTCGTAACTAACCAATCTATTGTTTTTTGCTTGGTATTGTGCCCAAGCATTGTTTGCGCCTAGTGTGTTGTTTAATACTGTTGAACTTAACTTGCCACCGTACCAACTGTTTACTGCTAGGAACAAGGCAAACACAGAAATTACCATACCTGCTTTGTCTTTGATCTTTGCTTCACGCTCTGAACGTGACCCTGGCGCTGGTTTAGGCGCATCTGTGGCCTTAGGTTCTTTGTTAATTAATTTTAAAATAGACTCGTGTAATGACACTGCTCGACTCCTTTATAGCATACTATTATTTATTGTTTTTGCTGTTTTCTAAAAGTAGTCGATCTCTTTCTAAGTCAAAATCACGCTGTAACTTTTTTAGCATTAGTGGATCGTTGCAATACAGATAGCCTAAATTATCTAATATATTCTTACGTAAAAGTGCCCAGTTAAAGTTTGCACTTCTAACATTCATACGTTTGTCGATAATAAGTCTAGTAAAAGAATCAAAACTTCCAGTTCTTAATTCTGCACCCATTCGTTGGAAATCTAAATCTAATATTTTCCCAAGCCTTAAGAACCTTTCTTTTACCGGTGTATATGCTTCTAACATTAATTCGGGACTAGCAGAGAATACAACTTCGTTCATCACGGGTACTCCGTCTGATATCATTACTACATCTGTGATAAAACTATTTTTAGTAAGGTTGTGAGTTTTACAAATTATATCAAAGTGATCAGGTAGTATTGCAACGTCCCAACGCCATTTAATAATTAGATCATAGTCTTTTAACTCATTAGAAAATGCTGTACAAGCACCCATGTGGCTTATCAGTCCGGCATGTTGTTCTATAAATCCGTCGCTGAGTAGACCTACAAATAATTCGTGGTCTTTTAATAAATCAAGGAGTTCTGTTCTTAGCGAATAAGGTACAGTTGCTATACCTTTGAGTTTTTTAGTTATAGATTCGGGTACGGTATCTGTACTCCAAACTCCTGCATATATGTCAATTTTATGTGGACTACGTTTTAAAATTTCTTCTAAAAAAGTAAAGCCCTGTTCTGGAAATCTAACTAGGCCACTAATGACTATAGCAATGTTCATTTAACTTCATCGAAGATTTTCTTTTGTGTTTTATACCAGTCTATCCACATGTCAACTTTAACACGGCATTCGTGATACTGTGCGTAGTTGTCTGTGACTACTTCGATTACTTTGCTGAGTTTATCTGTGCCTTTGTCTATTTGCTTTAGGTCTGGACAAGCAGTCATTAGTTCCTGTGGAACTTCTGGAAAGTTACGCTTGACTGGAGCAGTACCTAGGCAACCTGTTAGCAAAAACGCAGAAACTACAAGAACTAGACTTTTCATTTTTGCGATCCTTTGGCTGCTTGATTTAAGATATCTAAGGCTTCGTCGGGAACTCGACATTGTGCGTCAATGATCTTTTCCCTTTCAACAATTACTTCTTTGATACGATCTTGGAAAACTTTAATTTCTTTAACCTTAGTTACTATCTTTTCTTGTATCACGCTGTTGGCAGTTTTGCTCTTGGCTTCACTTTCTGCAACCTTGGCTTCTAGTTCTTTGACCTTTTCACGCCAAGCCATTTCAGTACCATAAGCACCGTAGATGTACGCACCTACAACTAATAACACCACGCCAACAACTTCAGAAAGAAGTTTGTAGCGACTGATGATAGGAAACCATTTAATTAACTTACTGGCAATGTATAAAACAAGACCAGTAGAAAATAAAAGGTATGTAATCCAAATGAAAACACTGTCTGGAATTAATCCTAGCATCCATTGGATCTGCCACATTTTAGTGTGCTCCTAGAACATGCAGTGCGTGATTGTAATGCTTGATACGATCTTCTAGTCCAATGAATCCGCCATTGATTTTGCGTGTCATTGTTTTAATATCGCCTGCATCTGCTTCTTTGTTTAGATTGTTGCTTTCCCAGAACCAGCAGGCACTTTGTACAGCACCTTCAAATGTCTGTAGATATTCGCTGGCTTCTTCTACTGGGATTTCTAAACTTGCGGCAAACCACTCATAGTTGGTTTTACCTGTAAGTTGGATTAGTCCGCGACCACAGTAACGATATCCGTCACCGCTGGCTTCGTCACCGTTGCCCATACGTGATGCATATACACGATTAGCAATGGCTTCTTGTTTGTTTGGCATACTAGCATACTGACGTGCTAGTTCATCTGTTGGGAAATACTTAGGAAAAATCTTACGCAGTGTTTCTGCACGATAGTTTAAGTTTTCCTTTAATGCACGGAAGCCACCTGACTCATGTGCGCATTGTGCTAGGAATGCCGCAACACGATGCGGTGTATCGATATTATAGTCTGGTAGAATTTCGTTAAGTGCATTGTACCAGTAATCTAGGTAAGGGTTACCTGGAATAATTTGTGCTAGTTGTTGCTTGGTAAAATCAAATGTAAAACTCATTATAGTCGCTCCAATACGATTGCTTGGCCTTCATTTTCAAAGACCAGTTTGTTTCCGAACTTTGTAATATTGTAATCCCCGAAGTACTTGGATAAGAAAATTACTTCTGCCCACTCATTGACGTTGATCTTATCTTCTAGAGATTCGATAACGCTGTCTTTCTTTCCTTGTGCTACCACTTTAAATTTTAAAGGATCAGCATAGATTTTCTTAACTTCTAAAATGTCGTTGTCATCAACACGTACACTATCAAGCATACTCTTATTAAAGAATGTGTCGTAACTTAGCAGTTTAGTTTCGTTTATAGTTTGTTCGTAGGTATTAGGATCAGTAGGAATAACTGTACCTAATGTTTCTACTACAGCCTCGTGACTGTTAAAACTTTTGTGATATCTAAATTTAAATTTATCAATGCCTGCAAGTTTGCCTACGCCGTAGAGCATGTCTACAATGTTATCTGCAACTTTTGGTGTACGTTGCATTTCTACGAACACACGATATTTGCCGTCACTGAGTTCACCTGGTGTCATGTCTGCGTCTAAGACAAACTGATAACCTTTTTCAATAAAGTTAACTAGGTCCTCTGCTGGCGCACGATGTTCAACTGTAAAACTTAGTACAACAACATCCTTGTCGTCGCCCATTTTAGATTTGTAATTGTCAACTTCAAAAATGTGCTTGACTAGATTCTTTAGGTCGCCGGCTTGTAGGCTGTCTTCATTAAGCAACATTAGCGGCTCCTTGATCAGCGGCTGGCGCTTCTTGTGCCTGTAGTGCTTCGCCTTCTGGCGGCGGAGCAAGTTCAGGTGCCTTCTGTTCGTTGGCTGGATGTAACTCGTCTTGTAGTTGCTCATGATATCCACGGAAGATATCTAGCATTAATTTCTTAGGCATAGCAATCTCAACAACCCAAATAGGACTTTCGTCAAGTTTGCCTTTCTTAGTTCCTGGACGGATGTCATCAGGAGTTTTAATTTTGCGTGGCTGAATCAAAGTATCTTTCTTGTACTTTACACCGCAGCCATACTCTGATAAACGTTTTGCCGCTTCTGGGTTTGGCATTTTATCTTTAGGCCACATGAAACTGCAAGTGACCCAATGGCGATCAACTTGTGGGCCTGATACAAGTTCACCGTCTCTCCAGTTTTCAAATACATACATGTCTAGTTCGTCAAAGACACGCTCATAGTCCTTGAGTATAGCAAGGCTACTGTTGCTGTTATAAATTGTGTTGATGTTTTCAATAATGTCTAAAATATCGGCCATTTTACCCTGTCCTTAGTCAAAGTATTTATCTTAGCAATTTTGATACGGTATCAGATCCTTTTTTTCATTTTGAGTTAAATATTTTTGTAGGACCTCTACGTTGTCCTACCGTAACATGACAACGCATCGTCCTACGCTCATAAGGAGAGCAGTTAATGACGACAAAGAGAGCCAAAAAACGTTTCCAGTCAAATGTTAACGTTATTGAGTTTCAGCAATTTCAACACACACACCAATCAAATCTCCCTCAAAAGAAACAACGAGTAACCGTTGTCCCACGCAATCCAAATCAAGAAGAATATCTACAAAAACTACATGATCAAACGAAAAACATAGTTTTCGCTATTGGTCCCGCTGGCACAGGAAAAACACTACTGGCGTGCCAAGTCGGTATTAAACTCTTCAAAGAAGGAGTGGTAGATAAGATTGTTATTACCCGTCCAGCAGTTTCAGTGGACGAAGATCTTGGTTTCTTACCCGGTACACTACAGCAGAAAATGGAACCCTGGACACGCCCTATCATGGACGTATTTTCAGAGTACTATCATGCTAAGGACCTAGAAACTATGATTCGTGAGGGAGTAATTGAAATTAGTCCATTAGCCTACATGAGGGGTAGGACGTTTAAGAACAGTTATATTATCGCTGATGAGATGCAGAATGCTACATCAAACCAGATGAAAATGTTACTGACACGTTTGGGCGAAGGCTCTAAAATGATCGTTACGGGAGATTTAAAACAAGCCGATAGATTGGAGGATAACGGTTTGATCGACTTCTGTAATTTGTTAGCAGATAAGAAGTGTCAACATATTGACATCCAACAGTTTACCATGCGTGACATTGAACGTCATCGCGCTGTCAAGGAGGTGTTGAAGATCTACGGTGATTAAAAAAGGGCCTTAGGGCCCTTTTTCTATTTGGTTTACGGTAATACCAGATTTCTTTAGAAACGTGATGCCCGCATCATCTCTATAGTTTTCACCATACCATACACGACTAATACCTGACTGAAGAATAAGTTTGGCACAGTGAATACAAGGACTGTGAGTAACAAATAAATCAGCCCCGAGACCACTGTCGTTAGACTTCGCCAATTTTGCAATAGCATTTGATTCTGCATGTAATACTTCGTCCCTAGTTACTAAACGATATCTTCTCATTGCCTGAACATCGGCTACGTATTCTTCATGCGGAAATTGTTCAGATTTTTGCTCATCAGTTAAAAATCCTGCCTTGGCCGCATTCATATATTCCTTATGCTCACATTCGTTATCCCAGCCAACAGGCATGCCGTTGTAGCCAATTGAGATAATACGATCATCTTTAACAATAATAGCACCTACGTGCAATCTACGTGCAGGACTCAGTTCAGCAAATCTGTATGCTGTGTCCATAAATGCTTTAACAAACTTCTGTTTCATTCTTCTAGTAAATCTAATTTATTTGGCTTGCCGTTCCAAGCATCGTGGTCAGGCATGGCATCTTTCTTCTTGCTGATGTTAGGCCACTTTTTACTCAATCTACGATTCAAGTCTGTCCAGAATACAACGTCAATGTCCTTGTTATTATCTGCAACAATGGCATCTACAGGACACTCTGGAACACATACTCCGCAGTCAATACATTCGTCAGGATTAATTGCTAGAAAGTTTGGTCCTTCGTAAAAGCAATCAACAGGACAAACACTAACACAGTCTGTATGCTTACACTGAATACAGTTTTCTGTAACTAGATATGTCATCGATTATTAGCCAACCTAATTAATGTTGCCGCAAGATTAATTTCTGGATCTGCACAGATAGTATGATCAACTAGTCCTTGCTTGATAATTAGCACAGCCTTGTCTTGTTGATCCTCTGTTTCACCGAACAAGTTAATGTTTGTGTACATCCAACGATAGATTTCTTCCATTTCTTCTGGACGAGCCTGACTGCACAATAGTTTACGTGCATCGCGGATCTTACCATTCTTAAACAGTTCAACCATTTCAATCTTATAGTCTGCTTCGCTGGCATCGCCCTTTTCGGGTGTGTGCAACGTACCGTCCATACTGTTCATCTGTACCATGTTAATACATTTACGCAAGTCTGGATATGTTGCTTTGACCACAGTATCTAGTGTGTCAAGATCAAACTCAACGTTTTCTTCAACAAGAATAGTTGCTACACGAGCAGTAAACTCTGTTTGATCAACACGCTCAATGTGGAAACCTTGACAACGACTATGTAGCGCAGGAATAATTCTGTTAGGGTAATTACAGGTCAATACAAATCTAGCACTGGTATGATACTCTTCCATTAACCCACGCAAAATAGCCTGTGCGTTCAAAGACAAGTAGTCTGCTTCATCCAGCAGTACAACCTTGAACTGCCCGAACGGAATCATCTGTACAAAGTTTGTAATCTTATTACGAATTGTATCAACGTCGTTGGTACGACTAGCGTTGATCTCCATAATGTCTAGTTCATTAATTTCTAGTTCATTAAAGAGAATCTTAGCCAATGTAGTTTTGCCAATACCTGCATTACCACTCAGCAACAGATGCGGAATACTACCTTCTTTGATCCAACGTTCGATTTGTTGGCGCTGATGCTCATCTCTAAACACATAACCCTCTATGGTCTTAGGACGATATTTTTCTACCCATAATTCTTTCATTCTGTTGCATTCCTTAAAAATTTATCAGCCTCGGCATCTACTACACGCTGACGTAATTCAGTTGTTGAGAAAGTATGTTCTCGCTTATTAAAGTAAAATTTAATGCCGCGATTGATGCATTCGCTACGACCAGTAAAGTCTCTGTGCTCGTATTCTTCTCCTAGTATTCTAACATTAATAGGATAAGAAAGCAAGATGTCTACAAGATCTTTTTCTGTGGCATAGACTACAATTTCGTCCACATACTTACAGGCTTGTAGTTGAACGAACCTTTCAAATATACTTTGAACTGGCTTGTTTTTTTCGTTGGGCCTATCAATCGTAGGATCTGTTTGTAATCCAACAATCAAATAGTCGCATTGTTGTTTTGCTTCTTTGAGCATTATAATATGACCCGCATGAAACAAATCAAATGTTGAACAAGTAAAACCGACTTTCATCAATGATTCCTTTTACCGTCGAATACACAGTTAAAGACTAGATCTGATTCTCCAGTGTTCCAAACTTTGTGAAAAAGTCCATCTGGAATCAGGACAATATCTCCGTCCTGCACTTCGTACATATTATCGCCGACTTGAATACTGCCACGTCCGTACATAAAGAAATAAACTTCTTCTTGGCCTTGGTGATAGTGTCCGTTTGTATTTTGTCCTACATGTAAAATAGTTTGACTCAATACAAGATTTTTAAGTGTCTTATTATCTCGTAGCGTATAAACAGCATTAGCCTTAATGATGTCGCCGCCAATATTATTGGTGTTTACTTTCATATAACTATTATAGAGATTAAAAAAGGGTCTGTCAAGACCCTTTGGTGTTATTTTACAAACGGTTTCAAATCCGGCGGAGTCCAACCAATTGGTTTGAGTACCTTGCCATCTTCGCGTTTACGAACCTTGCCAGTTTCTTTATCAATCTTGGCAAAGTTAGTTCGCATAACTTCTTTCCAACCGCCTTCCCCATCGAAGCCGCCACTATGGATAGCACCTGTGGTAACAACAATGAAGTCGAGCAGAGCGTCCAATTGCTCTACACGGTCTCCGCTGTCTAATGCTACTCGAAGTTCTTTCCATTCCTCTTCCATAAGATTGAGGTAAAGTTTGTATTGGTCTTCGTTTAGTTCGCCCACTGTTTGGTCGCAGGCTCGCATAAACTTTTCTTGATCGCGGAATGGATTTGTCATAGTACTTTGCCGAAGTCTGATAGTGATGGTTGTGATACAGATTCAATAGTTCCAACTACTGTTGTAGTATCTGGTTTTTCCTTGTCCCAAAGCATAACACAGTTAACGTCGATTAATCTAATAGTGATTTTGGTACCGTCTGCTTCTTCAACTTCAATACCGCGGCTCCAACGTCCGTGTTCTACTAGAACCCAATCACCAACACCGTAGTCGTCATTGTGTTCTGGACCAACTGCATATACTCTAGCCCAACGAGGGTGGATACCGTGATCCTTACCGTCGTCACCTAACATAACAATACCACCGGCTGAACGTTGTTCACCGAAGTTCATATCTGCCACTAGCACTTTATTGTGTAATGGTTTGATA
>JACCDX011764686.1_pt1 | contig 20276 bp, 28 predicted proteins | sample 7449681 | NCBI WGS metagenome assembly JACCDX01 (sample SAMN15323450, study PRJNA562643) | freshwater metagenome | isolation source: river surface water | place: USA:Blue River Watershed | collected 2017-08-18
CACTCTGTAGCCATATTTAAGTATGTTCTATCATATCTCTCTTGTTTCGTCATTGAATAATTTATTTATTTTATTTTTTCTAACTTCGTTTCTTTCTAAGTTCAGCATCTTCATAAGATAATTGGTAGAAAAGAAGTTATCAGGAGCACCCATTAAACTTTCCAATAATTCTACTTTACTCTGTAATTTTTTTAACTTCTTTTTCTCAGACATTGAATATCTTTTTGATTGAATTTTTTCTACGTTTATTTCTATCTGGTTCAATTCCTAACGATTTAAGAATATTTTTGTCGATTTCTCTAGTTAATTGTTCAGATAATATCTTAGTCATCTCATCCGCGACATCGATTCCATATGGAAAATCTGGTTCTGGATAATCAACTTCAATACCTTTAACCTTGTGTCTCTTCATTGAATATTCTCATTATTTTTTCTTTTCTAAAACCAGCTCTGTGTTCATTATATGTTTTTTGCATAAAGTCTGCTACAGATGTTGATGTTACAATATAATTAGCACTTCCTTTAGTCGATACCCTATGAATAGCTTCTGACGCTTTTAATAATTTACCAATCAAATCTTTATCCGACATTTATTTTTATTTTTGTTTTTACACTCCAATTTTCGGGTAGATATTTAGCATTTGTATTATCTAGAAAATGTTTTCTCCACATCTCAATGAAATCTTGGAAATCATCAATTTTATCAACAACAATCTCGCCGTGTGTTTTAGTAATCACTGATGATTTAATTCCTGATATAGTTTTAAGTTTTTTTATTGTTAGTCTCTTAACATCAAAATGAACTTTGATTTCATTCTTTAATATCTTAATTCTTCTTTTAGGAATCGAACTTGTATCTTTATAAAGTAGTGTTGTTGCTATTTTTGAGTATTTTACTAAGTCACTATTCTTAATCATTTCTCCGTTTATTGGAGCTTCATATTTTTCAGAAACTTTTCTTTTTAACTCATCTGCTCTTCTTTCATAAGAGTCGTGACAATTTACACACATAAGTAATACATCATGAAAATTATGTGACTTCAACTCTAAAGGGAAATATTTTCGATAACAGAATGGTACAACGTGATGACGTGTTAGGTAGTTTTGTGTGTTACAAACAACACAGTGATTTTTCATTTGAGATAGTCCAAACTCTTTGTTATGATTACCTAGACCTTTAGGTATAAAATTTAACCGAATAGTAGAGTCATCTACAAATTCGGCTAAATTTCTTTTAACATACCAGTTGACTTTTTTCTCATCACATCGGAACATTAATATTCCTTCGGGTGATTGAACCTTAAAATTACCATAAACCTCTCTATCTTGGTCAACACCAAATGATTTAACAAGTTTATCCACTTGACTAATTACTTTTTGTCAATCTGCATCATATCAAGTTCTACTGGAGTTTTTCTACCAAAGATTGATACAACGACTTTAACTTTTTGACCACTAATAGACTCAATAGTTCCAAACATTGAATCAAATGGACCGTCTGTGATTTTAACATCTTCACCGACAACAAAAGGATTTTCTAATTCAACCTCTTCTGCTTGTTCTTGTTGACCAATCATTTTATTAACTTCTAATAATGAAAGTGGTTTGATTTCACCAGACTTGTTGGTTAAGAAACCAGTAGCTCCATTACATCCTTTAAGAAAGTATTTTAATTCACCAATTGCTGATGTCTCAACAAATATGTATCCTGGGTAAAGAACTTTTTCTCTTTTAACTTTTTTTCCACCTTTCACATAGAAAGATTTCTCCATAGGTACAAGAACTTGAGAAACTTTTCCGATAAGTTCACCTTTTTCTACTTCTTTAAGAATTCTTTCGGATACACTTCTTTCTCGGTTAGATTGAGTTCTTACTACGTACCAATTTGTTTTTGTTGATTTTTCTAAAATTTGTTCCATTTAAATTTATAGTTTTGTTTATTTTTATATTTATTGTTTATCAAGTTGTTTATAATACTTTAGCTCTTCCTTTATAAAATCAGGAAAATTCTTTACTAAGTAATCAATATCAGACTCTTTTAATTTAAGTTTCATCATAAGAAGTTTAGAATCTTTCTCAGGAATTTCTGGTTTATCAGTTGGTGATTTAGACCAGAACCACTGAGGATAAGGTTTTCCTTTCATAAAATGATACCATAAGTCCATAGCATCTGATTTATTTGTAGTTTTAAGATTAAGTAAATAACTTTTGTCTGGATATCTTTTACTAAAGTAACGATTGAATATAAAAAAGAACTTTTCTTTATCATCTTCAGTAATTTTTTCCCAATCACTTCTATTCTTAAATATCGCATTAGCAACATCAGTTATCTCCGCCATCGTAAACAGTTTTCATTTTATCCACAATTTCTTCAGGTAAGTTATCAATTCTCAAGTCTATTAGTTTAACATTATCTTGAATATTACCAACTATATGTTCAATTTGAGTTTTACTTAATTTTTTCTTTTCACAAATTAAATCTGCTATATTTTCATATAAATCTGGATCTAGTAAATTAACCTCACCAAATTCAGTAAGATAATGATCATAAATTGATTTTGCTCCTTTAGAACCAATACCTCTTTTCTTACCATTCTTTACTTGTGACCAAACAGATGAAATGTTATCACTTTGGTCTCCTGAGATAATTTTGATTACCAAAGATTCCATAGAATCAATTTCATTTACTTCATATTTACTTAAAAATCTGTTTAGTAACAAAAGAAATTCACTGTTATCGTTTAGGTTAAAGATGTCATCATTTGGTAGTGTTGATACCTTATCTACAAATATTTGATAGTTCTTTGGTAAAAACAACTTTTCTTTGTTATACATTTCGTTAGTCATTATATTGATAAATAATGGATCTAAACCATAAGATACAATTTGTTTTATATCATGGTCATTAGAAACGATAATTGTAGAACGAGACTCTGAATTAGATTTATTACAAAGAAAAGAAATCCAATCATCACCTTCAATAGTAGGAGCCTCCAATACTTTTATTGTAGACTTCATAGATTGCTTGAACTCATCGTAAGCTGTATAAACAAAAGCCCAGTCAATATCACTATCTTTTTTTCTGTTACTTTTATAAGTTTTTGTTAATTTTTTTCTCCAAGATTTTTCTTTGGAGTCCGATACTAAATATACATTTGCAAAAGGATACCATTTTCTGTAATTAGATACAGTATTTTCTAATGATTTATGTAGAGCACCATAAAGTAGATTATTTTTATGAAGTGTAAAAACCAATCTACTCAAAATGTAGTTTCCGTCGATTATTAAATCACATAACATTAATATTTTGATTATTTTTTATTTATAGTGATAAATAAAAACTAAGTTTATGTGTTAATCTTTAATGATTGAGTTTATTTTGTTATCTCTGTCCAAAATCACTAGTCTTTCCTCAATAAAATCTTTTAATTCATCCGGTAAATAAACATTTTGTTTTTTCAATTCTTCCCAGAAAGGTCTTCCTAAAACATTTAATGTAGATATTATAATTACTAAATTACTATCAAATCCATAATTGTTAGTCAACTCAAAATCTTCTCCTAATACGTGAAATTTCCGAGTATATGATGTCACACCCAATGTTAAGTTATGACCAGATGACATCGTTGATATTACACCAGAAGTTGATATTACACCAGAATTTGTTCCAATTGTGATAGTTGAACTTGAAGTTCCGAAAATTGGAGTTTGAGTTATGTTGAATGACATAACCTTTATACCTGCAAATTATTATAAGTTTATTTTATTACAAGGTGTGGTGATGACCAAAGTGACTCAGACTTTGCGAATTTAACGATAGTTGAAACAAATCTATTTCTTTTAACAGAACTCTCAGAAAGTAACCAATCTAAAACTAAATATGACTGTAATCTTGAGTTTATTTCTTGTGTCTTAGTCTCTGATTTTAAATCTATCTTAACAAGATTATTGATATCTGGTGAATGAAAATCATGAGTAGATAAAATTTCTTTAATTTTTTCCATGTCTTTTTCTTTTCTAACCTTTTCCATAAGACTATACCATTGACTTGGAACTATTGTTGAAAGTAGAGATCCAGCTTTTCCAGACATATGTTGAGCTTTTTTAGAACCTTTTACTTCTACTGAAATAGCAGATACTGGACTTGTATCAAATGTTCTAAATTGTAACTCACCATCTCTGTAAAACTTAGAATTCTTAGAGAATCTATATCCAAATTTTATAGTAACGGTTTTAATACCGTTGGTTGATTTATATCCTAAAAACTGGTGTTGAACATCATCCTCTAACATATTAACTCTTCTTAATCTAGATTCACCAGTTTGTTGTTGTTTAAGAGAAACACCAATTAAACCATTTTTTTGTAAAATAAAACTATACAATAAATTATTTAATTCATCTAACTCTTCGATACCATTATAATATTCAGGATTATAAATTAAGTCTTTACCATCTTTAAATGCGATCCAAATATCACTTGGATTCCATTTAGATATATTCACTGTATCTGGAAATTTATACGACCAATTTTCTCTATCAGTTGGATCTAATGATTTATACCAATTTATTTCCTCATCTAAATATGTTTTAGCCATTCGTGAAATCAAAAGGTCTGATGAATTCTTATATATTGAATCAACATTAGTAACGCTTTTTCCTAGAAATTCTAATAATTTTATAGACTGACGAACCATAGAATTATATAATCCTTTGTTTGCTACAAATTCTTCATATCTTCTTCTAAACTCACCTCTTTCTTTTTCTGAAATCATTGCAAATCTTTTACCTTCGTCATTTAATAGGTAGTCCATTTCAACTTTTCCTCTGTTGGTATAAATATCAACTTTGTGTCCAGTTAATTCCCAGATGGTTGATGCAAAAGCAATAATAAATACAGTTTCTCTAAAGTGCTCAGCTCTTTTTGTTACACCTTCTCTACCTTTTTGTCTTAGTATTGTAGTCCTTGTTCCTTTTTTTACAACAGCAAATGGATATTTTTTAGAAGTAGATTCATAAATCATAACTTTGTCAATGTCAGATTCATCATTTATATTGAGTAAAGTTTTAAGTTTACCAAATTCAACAACCTTAACAGAAGATGGTCTTACATGTAAAACCTCAATATCATCATTTGGAAAATAATCTATTGGTATAAAAGTTAGGTTTGGACTAATATCGAATCTTTTAGCATAGTTTTGACCGTCTCTAGAAAACTCATATTCAATCCCAGACTTACTATCATCGATAGTAGCCTCTTCGTTAATAGAAATAAAATTGTTAAATTTATTTATCACATACTATATATAAAATTCCTTTGATTAAATTATAAAATTTTACTAATCACAATTTCTCTATACATAGTTCTAAACTCTTCTCTAATCTCTTGTTTATAAACAAAGTGCTTTTTATTAGAGTAATAATCCCAGGTCTCATATTGAACTTCTTTCAATACCTCAACATGTGCTTCTTTAATAAGATCAAAACAATCTTCTTTTTCAGACCATTTGACTAAATTGTTTATAATGTCAAAGTTAATTTTATTGAATCCATAAAAGAAATAGTCTTTAGAATAAGATAATAAATAGTGTTTTATGTTTTTATAATGAAAGTCCTCAACTCCTTTTGGACTTGAGCAATCAGGCATTAAAAAATAAAACTCTAAGTTTAGTCTCATTAGATTTTGAGTCAGTAAAATAACTTGCTTAGGAAGTTTGTTTTCTAAAAATACATAAACAATATCATCTTTAATAAAACAAAGTGGAATGTGTTCAATTTTCTTGAACATAACAAAATCTCCTTTGACTTTCCATTTAGGATCACCAACACTTAGAAATCTTTCAGGTATTAATTTATTTAAATCCATTTTCTCTTAGTATTTTGTGAAATTCTCTTTTATCCTTTTCTCTCAGTCCAGTAGATTCTCTAATTTTTTTTGGATCTCTATAATATGTAGTTGTAGAATTTGGAGAGTATTTAGTTTTATATCTAGTGTCCCATTTAGTTGTAGTGATAGTTTTACTTCTGAAATAATCTTGATTTCCTAAATAATCAATAGCTCTACGATGAAACTTTTTTGCACCATTAACGTCTTCAAATCTCCACCAAGATTCAGTTGAACACTTTCTCTTTAAGCGTTTGATTACAGTTAACTCTTCTATATGTCTGCGCCAGGCACGATCTCTCGACATAAAAGCAAATATACAAACTATTTTAGAATTTGTGAAATCTTTTCTTCTCTATCTAATTGTAAAGTATCAATTTCAAACATTGCATACCCATCAATTCTTGAGGGACCTATATACCTAACAAAAGATGATTTTCCTTCGTAATTATATGCTGTATTATCAGCCTTATTTGTTGGGTCTAAATCAACTATAATTTTCATTTCTAAAAAATCTAAATCAATTATCTGGTCTTTGTGTTCTAACCTCTCTGATTTTATTATAAATTTCACTTTAACAACTCTGTTTTTCTTAAATCCGAATTTTTACCGAACCATATATCTAATGAGTTTGTTGATACATCATCTTTAGTGATCAATGTTAACTTAGGACTGTTGATAATATCTTGGTACTCATCATCTACAAGAGCAGCCAAACCTTTTTTATACTTAATCTCCCATTGTTTCAAGTCTGTTTTAGACTCCCACTGGTTGTATTCATCTTGTGAATAAAAAAGAACTTTCTTTTTAGCTTTAGTTCTTGGAATAGCAACCACAATTGGTGTCTCTACTTTGTAAATCATTCTTCTATCAAACATATCTGGCCAATACTTATGAAAAAAGTTTATCAAAAGACCAGCGATTGAATTACCATCAACATCAGCATCAACATAAAAAAGAATACGACCATATCTTAAATCTTTCAAGTCTATTTTTTGACCTAATTTAAGACCAATAGAAGCCATTAGATTCACAACTTCAGCATTCTGTACTAATTTTTGATTAGTCATTTCAGATACGTTTACAAACTTACCTTTAAGAGCAAATGCTCCCATTGTTTGTGGATCTCTATATTTTCTAAATGCTGAGATAGCAGAGTCACCCTCAAATAAACCAATAGAGTATTTCCATCTTTCTTTACCTTTGGCATCAATTAACTTCTCAACTTTAATTTTATCAAGTTTTTTATTTAACTCTCTTTGTAATTTAGAATCTTCAGCCGTTTTCTTTTGTTTAATCCAATCTAATATAGAATTAACAATCTCTGATTTTAATATTTGTTGTATTAACTTTTGTGATATCTCAAATGTAGATCCAAAGTCTTTAATTTCAGTAATTAATTTTTCTTTTGTTTGAGATGAAAAAGATGGATTAATTACAGTAGAATCTAAAAATAAAAACATATGATTTTTTAGTTCAGATGGTTTTACATCTACTTTATGTTTTTTAGAAAAGAACTCTCTTAGTTGTGAAATGATTTGATTCATTACATAATCAACATGAGTTCCACCATCATAAGTATCTGTTGAGTTAGCAAAACTTACTTGTTGAAATCCATTTTCAGAAAGAGCAATACCTAAAGACCAACTCTTATCCTTTTTTGATTCATAGAAATAATCTTTTGTGTATAGTTTGATGTAATCCTCAAATGACTTGAAGTTTATTAATTTACCATTAAAATAAATTTTAAGAGCAGTGTTACAAGCAGCTAAGTCATAGACTCTTTTTTCAATCATTCTAAAGTGTTCTTCATCTATTCCTGTAAGACCAAATTTCTCAAAGTCTACTAAGTATTTAATCTCTGTGTGGTTCTTTGTGGATTTTTTTGTTTTAGGTACAGTTCTTTTTCTCATATTATTAGAGAAGGTTTGATTAAACTGATTCTTACCATCACAAGTAGAAATTGAAAACTCTTTTGAGTAGATATTTGTTAAAGTTGAACCAACTCCATTTGTGCCAGCCCAACTTCTTGATTCACTATCATCAAAGTTAGAACCAGCTTTAAGATTAGAAAATATCATTTCAGGAATCCACTCTTTGTGTACAGAGTGTTTTACAACTGGTATTCCACCATTATCCCAAATAGTAATGTATCCAGTAGACTTATCTACTGTAACTTTGATTGTATTTAGATTTGATTCTTGTCTTTTACTTTCGTCGACTGAGTTTGTAACAATTTCATCAAATATCTTTAAGAGACCTGGATTGTATGTAATTTCTGATTGAGACATTTTATCTGAATCTAGTAACCACTTTGTAGATTTATGTGGTTTAATAGAACCGATATACATACCAGGTCTCAAAATTACGTGGTCTATATCATCTAATTTTTTGAATTTCTTATCTACTGACATTAAAAAATGAAAATTTTAGATTATATATGAAAATTAGATTAGTTTGTTTATCACTGGTCTTTAAGTGGAATTTGTGGATCAATTCCAAAATGTTCATTTAAGTAAGATTTAAGTTCATTTTCAATATAGTTATCTGGTACCGCAGAATCTGGATTTTCCAAACTCATTTTCTCAGATAAGAAAAGTGAAAACCTTTGTAAGACTTCTGGTTTTATTGCCTCAACTAATCTATCAGATACAACAAAGGCTCTTGTGAATCTGTCTTTCTCATCAGTAAAATCTCCTTCAGCAACTCTCATTGAAGCATCAATTACTTTTTTAAGAAATGATGGATAATCATTTCCTGGTTCAGCTAAAATAGGAGCTATTACTTTGTTAAATGCTCTTGATGATCCTAAGATATAACCAACAATTGCGATTACTGGAAAGAATGGAGCGAGTGCCATTGGTATAATTCTATGAATTGCTTTAATTACACCTACTTTTATATCTGTTCTTCTTTTAGCATCTCTTGCATCCTGAAAAAGAGCATTTAACATACCAAAAGTAAATTGTCTACCATTTTCTACTAAATACTTTGCTAAATTTCCTCTATGAGCATGATATAAGTGTCTATTAATCTCATCCTCATCAGTGACACCAAGTCTTAATAATTCCGCTTTGATATTATCATCAAACTTTTCTAGAATTAAGAAACCATCGTATTTTTTTAACTTCCTCATTACTGTATATATTAAGTTGCAATTATTTAATATAAACTTAACTTATTGCTCTATAAAAAACCACAAAAAAATAGTGATAATAAGTTCAATAATTATCATAAGTTTATAAATAATGTATGAAAATAAAAACATTATTCATATCTGATGTGCATTTAGGAACCACAAAGTGTCAAGCAGATAAATTATTAAAAGTTCTAAAAGACTATGATTATGAGAAAATAGTTATAGTCGGAGACTTCATAGATTTGACATCATTAAAAAGAAAGTTCTTTTGGAATTCAGACCACTCAACAGTAATACAAAAAATACTTAGAGCTTCTAGGAAAGGAGTTGAAGTTGTTTATATTTTAGGTAACCATGATTTTTATTTGAGAGGTTTAATAGAAGAAGAAAATATAAACTTAGGAAACATACTAATATGTGATGATTACTTCTATACAACAATTTCAGGTGAAAATATTTACATATGTCATGGTGACCAATTTGATGGATTTATTAGACTTCATCCTTTTCTTTATGTGTTAGGTGATTGGGCATATGAAATGAGTTTTAAGATTAACAAATGGTATAATAAGTTAAGGAGATTCTTTGGACTTCAATATTGGTCACTTTCTCAATACTTAAAATCAAAAGTCAAGAATGCAATCTCATTTATTAATGACTTTAAGATTCTATCAATTAAAAAAGTTGAAGAAATGAACTGTGACTCAATTATGATTGGACATATTCACACACCAGCAATAGAAAAGATTGGAAAATTTACTTATTACAACACCGGAGACTTTTGTGAAACAGGTTCTTTTCTATATGAAGACTATAATGGTAAGATTAACTTGGTAATCATTGAATAAAAACAAACTTTGTCTTTTATCATATATATGTCTATGATGAGAGAAACTTCAATTACAAACTTCCTATCTAAAGAGTATAAAGAATTTGCTATGTACTCAATTGAAGGTCGTGCAATTCCTTCTGTTATTGATGGTTTTAAACCAACTCAAAGGAAAATAATTCACATATCTAACCAAGTTTGGAGAACTGGAAATGAAAAAACAAAAAAAGTATTCCAGTTAGCTGGTGTTGTAGCTGATCAAGCTTACTATCATCACGGAAATGCATCACTTGAAAATGCTATTATCACAATGGCTCAAAGATTCAAGAATAACGCACCACTCTTAGAAGAAGAAGGACAGTTTGGTTCACTTAGAAGTCCACAAGCTGGTGCTCCTCGTTACATTGGTACTAAACTTAATGAAAACTTTAAGTTACTTTATAAAGATTCTGAGTTGTTGGAATTTAAAGAAGAAGAAGGTGAACAAATTGAACCAAAGTTCTTTTTACCTATTATACCAACTGTTTTAATAAATGGTTCTTCTGGAATTGCTGTTGGATTTGCTTCTAACATATTAAATAGAGATGTTAAGAGTATTATCGAATGTTGTCAAAAGATATTAGGAAATAAGAAAATCTCAGAAGTAAAACCTTCACTTGTTGGATTTACTGGAGACTTTATTCAAGATTTAGATAATAATAAGAAATGGTTTATTCGTGGTAAATTCACTAGAGCAAATACCAGTACAGTAAAAATATCTGAGTTACCACCATCACTTACTTATGAAAAATATGAGGAGATTCTTGATAAATTAGTTGATGATAAATTGATTGTTAGTTATGATGATAACTGTAAAGACAATATAGATTACACAATTAAGTTTACAAGGTCTGATTTAGAAAAGTTAGATGATGAAAAATTAATGAAACTATTGAAGTTGGAAGAAACTTCAACTGAGATTTATTCAACTCTTGATGAGTTTGGTAAATTAAAAATATTTGAATCTACAACAGATATTATTGAATATTTTGTTAATTTCAGATTAACATACTATCATAAAAGAAAACAATTCTTATTAGACAAGTTAAACAGAGAATTAAAAATTCTTTCTAACCGTGGTAGATTCATTAAAGCAATTATTGATGGTAAGTTAAAAGTTAATAATGTTGCTAAAGCACAGATTGTAGAAGGAATTGAATCATTGGGACTCGATAAAATAGATGATTCTTATGACTACTTGTTGAGAATGCCTATCTACTCTTTAACTAAAGAGATGTATGACAAGTTAAAAGAAGACTTTAAATTAAAAAAGGAAGAGATTGTGAGATTAGAATCAACTGATCCTAAAGATATGTATTTAGACGATTTAAATGAATTAAAAAAGAAATTTAAATAATGGATAGAATGAAAAGATATGAGGATTTCAAGAATGAAAGTAATGATACTGACTACCTCACTAAAGAAGAACTTGAAAAAGTAAAGTGGACTAGATATAAAATTATAGTTCCGACTCAAGAAGATAAAGAAGAATTAGAGAAAGCGTTTGAGCACATTCACTATTCTGATATTGATACAGATAATATTGCTGTTAATCAATTAGCACATGAATATCTAACTGAAGAGGTAACAGGTGATCCTCAAACCAGAAATAATATTATAGTTGACGAAGAACTATATAATAAATTAAATAAAAACTAATGAAAAGTTTAGTAACAGGAGGTCTTGGATTTGTTGGATCAAATTTGGTTGATATGTTAGTATCAATGGGTGATGAAGTTTGGGTTATTGATGATATTTCATCGGAATCTTCTTCTCTAAAATATAGAAATGTTAGTGCGAAATACATCATTGATAAGGTAGAGAATATTCAAGAAAAACTTAAAGGTAAAAGTTTTGATAGAATTTTTCACTTAGCAGCTAAAGCTAGAATACAACCATCATTTGATAACCCAACTGAATATTTTAACTCTAATGCTTATGGTACATCAGAGTTGATGGAATTTGCAAGATTATCAAATTCTGGAATCGTTGTATATGCTACTACATCTTCTAAGAATCACGGGTCACCTTATATAACTCCTTATACATATTATAAAGTTGTTGGTGAGGGTATTCTTAAAACTTACGCTCATTGTTTTAATCAAAAATGCGCAATGGCTACTTTTTACAATGTTTATGGACCAAGAGAACCTAAGCAAGGTGAGTGGGCAACCGTTGTTGCAAAATTCGGAAGACAATGGCAGAATGGTGAAAGTTTAACAGTTGTTGGTTCTGGTGAACAAACAAGAGATTTTACACATGTTGATGATATATGTAAAGGACTTATTCGTATTAGTGAAGACAGTTGGTATGGTGAAAACTTTGACTTAGGTAGAGGAATGCCAGTTTCTATTTTAGATTTAGCCAAAATGTGGGTTGATGATGATATGAATAGAATCTCATTTGTACCACTTAGAAAAAATGAAGGTCTACATACAGAGTCTGACTATGAGAAAACATATGGTATGATAGGTTGGAAAGCTGATATAATACTTAAAGAATATGTAAAACAACAAAAACATTCTTTATTATCAGATATACATAGTAGTTAATTGAATTAATATCCATACATTTGTAAAAATTATTTAAATGATAACACGAGAAATAAAGCAGTTTGTCATATCTCAGATGAAAGAGGCTGATTGGGAAGTTGAAAAATTTAATGATATAAATCAATACAAGTCTAAACATATCAACATAAGTCATGATACTACTATTAGTCAAAAAGTGACTTTTACAATAAAAATTCCTTCTGGGTATAGTAGTTATAACGATCTTAAACTAACTCGTAGAGAGCTCGGATTAAATTATTTTTATTGTAGATTATTATTAGTATCTGTAAAAAAATCTTGTAAACGTGCTGATAAGAGAAAGAGAGAATCTGAAATTGACTGGCACTGGAAGAAATTTTTAGAAAAAAACAAAGACTTAAAAAGAGACAACAAAATAAATCAAGTATTGAAATAATGAAACAAGAATTATTAAATCTTATTGAACAAAAGTCACCTGGAGCAAGACCACTTTACCTTGTAATTCGTGGTTCACATGCATATGGAACTAATGTTGCTACTTCAGATACTGATTATGCTGGTGTATTTATTCAATCAATTGATGATATCTTTGGTATGAAATATAAAGAGCAAATCAATGATGATAGTAATGATACTGTAATCTATGAGGTTCGTAGATTTCTTCAATTGCTTGCTAGTAACAATCCAACCGTATTAGAATTACTTAATACTCCAGAAGATTGTGTTATTTATAAAGATCCTGCTTTTGATTTGATTTTAGAAAACCGTGAGAAATTTATCACTAAGATTTGTGCTAACTCTTTTGGTGGTTATGCTAAACAACAAATCTCAAAAGCAAAAGGACAAGATAAAAAACAAAACTGGGAAAAAGATAAAGTAACTCGTAAAACTCCACTTGACTTCTGTTATATTCATAAAGGTGAAAAATCAATTCCACTTGTGAATTTTATGGAACAAAAAGGTATGGATCAACGTTTTTGTGGTTTATCTAATCTACCACATAGTAGAGATACTTATGCTCTTTTTTATGACTTCAAAGAAGAAGAAACTAATGGAGAGATAAAAAATTTAGGATTTAAAGGTATCGCTTTTGAGGACTCAAACCAAGTTAGATTATCATCTATTCCGGTTGATACTCCAAAAAACTATTTTATTGGGCACATTTCATATAACAAAGATGGATATTCACAACATTGTAAAGATTATCTTTCTTATCAAGAATGGTTAGAAAATAGAAATGAAGCTCGATGGGTTGATGTTAAGTCTCATGGGCAAAAGATTGACGGTAAGAATATGATGCACTGTAAACGTCTTATGGGTATGGCTCGTGAGATTGCTGAAGGAAAAGGTATTATTGTTCGTAGACCGGATTCTGAGTATTTAATTTCTATCAGAAGAGGTGAAGTTGATCTTCAGACTTTAATTGATGGAGTTGAAAATGAGATTAAAGAAATTGATAAATTGTTTAGCGAATCTAACCTACCTAACTCAGTTGATTTAGACTTTGTACACAACCTTTTAGTTAAAATCAGAAACCAAGTATATACTACAAATTAATATATAGATTATGACATTTTTTATTTCATTGATGGTGATTATGACAGTTTTTGCAATTGGTATGAAAGTGCAAGACTCTATTTACAAGTATTCGATAGATTCAGAATTACAAAAGAAAATATCTGAAAAGAATAAAGAGTTTTCTGAAATTCTAGAAAATATACATCTTTCAGAATTTAAGAGTAGAGTAAACACAACAGTTTACATACAAAGTAAAACTAAAAGACACGGTGTTATTGACATCATTTACATGATGGATAAATTAGACATTGCAATATTTAAGAATGAAAATTGTATTTACACATCAGAGTCAGTAGATAGAGAAGTTGTATCTAAAATAATTGATAGAATCAATTTCAAGTTTAGGTCTAAAATAAATGATGTTGTTGAAGTTTTAGGATTTACTTTTTACCGAGAAGACTTTGAGAAAACCTTTGGTGGTAAATTTAAAAACCTTAAATTTGATTCATTATTACAAGACGATGAAATTGATTCTATCGTTAGTAAAAATTCTAAAAAGTTAGATGTAGATGAAATTCTTGATAAAATATCTGCTTTTGGTGTTCACTCGTTAACAATTGAGGAAAGATTATTCCTCGATAATTATGGAAAGAAAGATTAATTTAGAAAATATACTTTCATCTGTAGAATATTATGACCATTTTAGTTTGAATAAAATGGTCAATTTAATTTTTCAAGTAGAACAAGATTATTATTTTATTGAAGAAGAATTTGAGAAAGTTATTGATGTAACTCAAATGCCAATTTACATTAAATCAGATTGGTTTAAATATAATAAAAAAGAATTAACTTTATCTATTATAAATAAACACATCAAATATCTAAAAGAATCAATAGAAAATTTGTACTCAAAAAGTACAAACATTCAACAAAACATAGAAGTAGAAAAAGAAATTACGGAAGTACTTGAAAAGGTAATTTCAATTAGAAGAGAATTTATTATAAAAGGTATACTATGAAAAAGAGAATTGCTAAAAAAGATCAACAGTTTGCTAATTATTCACCGATAGGCACCGCCTTTTGTGAGAGTAAATGTGATAGAAAAGTTGTAGTCACTAAAGACGGACCAGTCATTGTTTGCAATGGTTGTATGAGAATTGTTATGGACAATAGAGAAAACTAAATACTATTTTCTTCGTATAATACATTGTAAAAGAATTGTTAAAGTCTAAAATTCTTTATTTTCAAAACAATATATAAATTATGAAGAGAACGTTATTAATATTATTAAGCACATTTACCTTAGTCAATACACTATTTTCACAGTATTGTCCATATTTAGGTCCAGACCAATTTCTACCTTGTGGTGTTGGTTCAACAACATTAACTGCTGATTTAAGTCAGTGTGGTCCCGGTGGATCAAATCCAAATCAAACAACTAACTACGGAGTAACAAACATTGCTTATTCCAATCAAACAAATACAGGAACTCAGTTGTTTATGACTGACGATTCTCAACAAGGACCATTTAATATCGGATTTAATTTTTGTTTTTTCGGAACAACATACACACAATTTTATGTTGGTTCTAATGGTTGGATTTCTTTTTCTGGTGGACAACCAACTACATTTACAACACAAACAATACCAACTGGTAATGCTTTAGTTCCTAAGAATTGTATTATGGGTCCTTGGCAAGATTGGCACCCTGGATTAGGTGGTCAAATCCGATATCAAATGTCTGGAGTAGCTCCTTGTAGAAAATTAACTGTTAGTTGGATAGGAGTTCCAATGTTCTCTTGTACGGGTAATCAAGGTACATTTCACATTGTTATTTATGAGTCAACAAATGTTATAGAAAACTACATACAAAACAAACCGGCTTGTCTACAATGGCAAAATGGAACCGCAACACAAGGTATTCATAATCTTGCTGGAACAATAGGTATTGCTGTTCCTGGAAGAAATTCATCTGCTTGGGTTGCTAATAATGACGCTTGGAGATGGACACCATCTGGACCAGTTGTTACACCAACATTAACTTGGTATCAAGTTGGAAATCCAAATCCAATTGGAACAGGACCAACGATAACAGTTACTCCTCCTGCTGGTGGTGCAAACTATACTTGTCACTTTGTTTATCCTATTTGTAATGCTGGTTGGTCTACTTGTAATGCAGGTGTCGGTAACTTAGGCCCTGATACTGTATTTGTTCAACCAGGTCCACCACAATTACCAAATCCAACTGTGGTTTTTCAAGATCCAGTATGTACTGGTGATTGTAATGGTACAATAAATGTAACACCAAATGGTGGTACTGGAATTGTTACAATTTCCTGGACAACTCCTAATAATGGATTTAACTTATCTGGTCTTTGTGCTGGAAACTATACCTATAATTTATTAGACGCCGCTGGATGTACTTATAATGGATCAGTTCTATTAACTAATCCACCGATTGTAACAGTCAGTCCAATTACTGGTTCTGATACAGTTTGTATTGGTTCTAATAGTGAGATATATTCGGTTGTAAATCAAGTAGGATACACTTATAACTGGCAAACTTTAGGTAATATTAATAACGGTCAAGGTACAAATACGGTTGATGTTGATTGGAGTAATGAGCCTGCTGGATTTATACCGGGTAGTGTTCAAGTAATTGCTATAAATCAAAGTGGTTGTACAAGTTTACCATCTGTTTTTGATTTAACAGTATTCTCAGTAAGTCCATCTATAAATCCAGAAGGTCCTTTTTGTAGTTATGATGAATGTGTTACATTATCAGCTCAACCAATTGGTGGATCTTTCTTTATAGATAATCAAAATGTTACTCAGTTTTGTCCACAAAACAATTCTTCTTTTGATACAGTAGTTTATGTTTATACACAAAGTGGATGTATATTCTATGATTCAACTAATTTTGTTGTTAATCCACAACCTAATATGATTAGTATATCTCCAGACAATTCTTTTGTAGAGTTATGTGAAGGTGATTCAGTGAGTATAGTTTATGGAGTTCAATCAACATTAAATGGAATAACAACTTGGAATATTGATAATGAAATCTCTAATGGTTCTAATACAATATCTACAACTTGGAATTCATTTGGTATTTTTGTAATCTCAGCTTATCTAACAACACCAGAAGGATGTGTTTCACCTGAGATTACAACATCACTAACTATACAAGAGTGTCCAAATACTTTAATCTACATTCCAAATACTTTTACACCTGATGATGATGAGCATAATAATAAATGGCTACCAGTTTTTACAAGTGGATTTGACCCACAGGAGGTTGAGATACTTATCTATAATAGATGGGGTGAAACTATTTGGGAATCACGAAACGCTTCTTTTGGTTGGGATGGTACTTATAATAATGTGATGTGTCAAAATGGAATTTATGTTTATAAAATAACATATGGTAATCCAAAAGATGATGGTCGTAATATTATTTTTGGTCATATAACATTAATTCGATAATAACTTTCTTATTTAGAAATAATTTTGTATATTTGTAATTATGAGAAAAGACGGCATCGAGAATATGGTGGATAAATTGATTTTAGAGAATATAAACAATGGTGTTTCTATCAGAATTTCACAATTAGAATTACAGGAAAAAATCATCAAGTTTAGAAAAATACTTGAAAGAGATAATATTGACGTTGAGTCTACAGTTCTTACCGCTAATGAAGATTGGGAAAATATACCATCTGCTCGTCATAGATTTGCAGCTTACTATATTTGTTTCGCGGTAAAGAGAATTATAGATTTAGAATGGTACTCTAATAAAAGAACTTCAGTGCCAAGTCTTAGAGATAAAGATGTTCTAAAGTTAATCAAATTCAGAGATAAATTATCACAAGAAAACGCTAAAGAGAATTTACCATTTTAACTTTTTTTTGTATATTTGCTCTCATGAAACTTAACAAATTTACTAAATCTTTACTCTGGTCAATTCTAAACAAGTATGATGGTGATAAAGAATATCTTACCTTCTGTGACTCGTTATCTCGAATTATTCAAGAGAATCCACAAGGGTGTGATTTACTAATCGTTTACAATAATCTTAGAAAAATTGATAGTTCTGATAAAGTTGATATCGATGAAACCATTGGATGTCATATAGACTATTCCTTATTTGCTATCTAAATTTTCATGCAACATCATGATCCTTATCTGATATATAAATCGACGGTTTTTTACAGTATTTAACACTGTGGATTTTTTATAGAAAAGATGATGGTAGAGTATATTTCTCAGCCTTCAAGAATTTAATCAAAAAGAAAACTAAACTTCCACCTGGTAAAATAGAACTAGCTGTAAGACCTATTGTCTTGAATACATCTTTTAACTGAGTCCAAATTTTGTTTTTTTGATTTTCAGTGAGCTCTATTTCATCTTTAGAAGCTTTAACAACTAAATCAAATGCTTCTTTTGTTTCTTTACCTTCTTTTTTAATAGCATCAAAAAAGTTTTTTGCCTTAGATTTAATCTCCTTATAAAAGTCAGAATAAACATCACCCATCTTAGCAATTGGATCAACTGGCATAAACATCATATCCATTGTTTCATTGGTAGTAAAACTCTCAAATGTCTTAAGATATTTCATAATTATTTTATCTTTCTTATCCATTCTGTAAATCTAACAACTGATTCTTGAAGTGTTTCTACAAAATTAAAGTCTTTGAGGAATTGTCCAAACTCTTCTAGATATCCTTCTTTAGACTCATCATTCGCATTTTTTAAGAATTGCCAATTAAATGATAACTGAGTTGGTGTCTTAAATCCAAAGAAACCTAAAACTTCTTTTTCTAATTTAACAGATTCTTCTCCGTTCCAGTTATGACCAACTGCTACTACTCCAACTTCTTTATCTTTCAGTAGGTTTGATTCACCTAAAGTAGTGTGTCTGTTTTCTAACCAAGTAAGTCTTTCGATAAGTGATGTGTAGATAGCATTCATCTTACCCCAACGAATTGAACCAAAGAATACTACGATATCAGCATCAAAGATAGCGTTTGCTACTTTATACATTTCATCTGATTTGTTATTTAGAGCTGCCCAACATCTAATATGACCAGTTGGATTTTTCTCTTTATCATTTAACTTAGCATCTTTAAGACCACAAGTATTTCCTCTTTTAGTAGAAACATTACCTTCACAAGGGAAAATTTTAAGTTTAGAGACGTTAATTATTTGACATCTATCACCGCCTAATTTCTTCATTAACTCTTCTGCTATAATAGAAGACTTTGGTAGTTCTTTATCACCACTCCATCTATTAGAAGTCGTAAGGAAAAGAATCTTTTTCTTTTGATTCTTTTTAAGATAGTTGTATAGTCTTTTTAGTTTGTCCATCTACTTATATATTATTTTTTATAATATTTAAAAAAGAAAAAGGTGAGAATTAATCTCACCTTTTTTATTCTTCATCACCTAAAGCGGATGGTGGTTTAGTTGTTCTTTTTAATTTCCAGTGTAAACCTTCCCATTCTCTAATTTCACTGGCTAACTTTTTAAGTTCTGATTCATACATTTTATAATCCTCTGAATTCATTACGTGGTCTCTAAGTCTATCTTCTAATTCAGCTTCTCTTTGTGTAATAGAATCTTCTTTTTGTTTTAACTCTTTTTTAAGATTTTCTAATTCTACTTCTTTTTCAGAAAGAGTTTTCAAGTCTTTATCAATTTTAGCTTGTAACTCAACATACTTAACATCTAAGTCTTTAGCTGATTCCAACATACTTCTATCAAAATTCCTTTCTTTCTCGTTTAACTCTCTTACTTTATCTTGTAAGTCAAGTTCTCTCTCAGTCAAACCTCTTGAACGAGATCTTAAATCATCTTCCTTTTGGTCTAAATTTCTTAATTCTGATTTGTAATCATCTTCCCTCTTCTCGATTCTTTTGATTCTAATATCAATTTCATCTTCTTTATCTCTAATTCTCGATTCTCTATTATTTAAATCTTTTTCTTTTCTTTCTAATTCTCTAATCTGAAAATCATCTACATAATTACCATTTTGTTGTGGGGTATTTTGAGACATTGAAGAAAGAATCATATCTTCTATGAATGGTATTAACTTTTTACCTAACTGTGCTGGTTGAGGCATTTTTTCAGTTCTCATATAAGATAATAGTTCTGCTTTCCAATCTATTACCTCAAAGAACTCTGGATTATTATCTATGATGTCTTTATCAATCGGAATAATCTCAGTTTTTACTCTATAATTGTATTCTTCTAAAATAGTTCCAATTTTAAGTATAAAGATTTTTTTATCAGGACTTAAGTATTGAAATTCTTTTATTACTTTATGCTTAATTTTCATGA
>JACCDX011836615.1_pt1 | contig 20275 bp, 21 predicted proteins | sample 7449681 | NCBI WGS metagenome assembly JACCDX01 (sample SAMN15323450, study PRJNA562643) | freshwater metagenome | isolation source: river surface water | place: USA:Blue River Watershed | collected 2017-08-18
AAGTCTGGCATAACTACAGCGTAGAATTCCTTTACTTCATCTCTATTATTTAATAAACTAAAGCGGTCATACATGTTTTTCTTAGAAAACCTCTTTTCAAAGATACCATAGTTAAGTGGATTATTAGCATCTAACTTATTTCCATAGCTTCTATTCTTTTCTACAGAGTCTCTCTTAAACATTATAAGGGGAGCTTGTATTTTACCGTTTTTATCTCTATAGAATCCGTCTTTCTGTACTGCAGCCCATCGTTCTGGTGAGCCATATAGTAAAGGTACTTCTTTTTTTATACCATTCTGTATTACTGTAGGTCTAATTACCTTAGTAAAGTAGTAGAATATAGTCTCATCTATGTCTTTTAGACCTAAAGAGAACTGTTTTACATCATCATTCTTTACAGTCTTCTGTAATTCTCTTCTTTTATTATCAACAGATGGGGACTTACCTGTATTCAGTAATGGATCCACAAAACTTTGTGCAATCTCTAACTGTGTTTTAGGTATTGGTTTGTTATTAGCCATCTATTATATAGTTACTTGTGTTATTCCTACCTTTTCTGCTCTTGTTAAGTGACATTTTACTATAATAGATACTGAACTTCCGAATCTAGATCCGTATTCTGTAAAATTATAGCTACTATCTCTACCTAAGAATAGTTGATTCTCTACAACTGTGTCTACTTCGTAGTAGTTTTCATGCCAAAGTAGTACATCTCCTACTTCTGGTACTATATTTGTATCTACTAAGTCTTGTCTTATGAAAGCAAATGAAGCTTCTCTTGTTAAATCCGGTCCAAAGTCGTCATCTGTTATTACTTGATCACCTCTAGTAATAAAACAGTTTAACTTTATTGCATTCCAGAAGGATTTTTCAAGGGCTTCACCGTATAAGTTAGCTTCTGTATCCTCTACACTGAATTTATAGTACAAGATCTCTTGCTCAATGATATCTTTGAGTAATTCTCTACCTATATTAGTGAGTAGTCCAAAGTCTCTTGTACTTCCAAATATCATTTTACCTCAATTGTTTTAGGTGCGAACTCAAACTTTGAGATTTGAGGGATTTTTTTTAATGAAACTTGTTTTAATTTAGCAAATGCTGCTTCTGCTTGCTGTTTAGTAATAATTTTCATCTTCATTACAGCAGTATTGTTAGCATCATTATGAGATACCTGTGTTACAGTAATAACTCCCGGTAAAGCTCTCATCAATTCACCGGTTTCTTGTATAGTAACATCTGGAGATATAGTAATTCTTACTAATCCCTGGTATGTATTATACTCTTCTTCGGTTAATATTTGAAGTAACTTTATCATCCTATATAAATTAACATTGGAACACCCTGTAAGGTGTCATTTAAAAATTTAGCCTCACTTGCTTTTGCTTCTAATAAAGAAGTCATATTAGTTGAAGCTAAATTAGCTCTTAAGCTTTCTATTAAGGCTGCTTTTTCAGTCCTAGCATCAGCTAATAAATCTGCTTGATTCAAAGTAGCTTCAGAACCAGGTACTGGAAGTGATGTATACTTACCTCGGATATAAGCTAACATTTCTTTTGCTACTGCTGCTGCATAATTATATACCCAAGCTTTTGCTGGAGCGTTAAAATCAGAATATACAGGGTTTGAATACGGTACGTTAGATATGTTAGTAATTATGTTATTTGAATTCGTGGAACCACCATAAGCTGCCCCAGCAGAACCGCCTCCTAACATTACTGAATCGTCAATATATCTTTTATCTGAGTTTTTGTAGTATTCGAAGAATAACTTACCACCGTTCTTTGGAACTGGGAATAGTTTTAACTGGTTGCCTACTACTTCAAAAGAATAAGCCGAACGTCTTACTTGGTCGTTAAATTCAATTGCTTGAACTTTTAACATATCGAAAGATGTTGGCATTAATAGGAAGTTTACACCTGGGCTATAGGATCCAAAGTCAAAAGCATCCATCAACGACTGTATACCGGTACCGGTACCTGCATAAGGGTCAAAGTATCTTAATATAGCAGGAGGTGCTTCGTAGAATATTTTTCTAATTTCAATTCCGCCTGTTATACCTTGTTGTGTTGCCCATAAATTTAAGTCATAGGTCTGTTGATCTGGTACTGTATCTAATGAACCAGAATACTTTTTAACAGTACCTCCTACTCCAGCTTCTGTTCCATAATTCTTACTAATTTCGATCATTCTATTTAAAGAAGGTCGAACTAAAGTAGCATTTAAGTTTATAGCTGAGTTACCTCCTTGTACTGAAAGGAAGTTTTGCTGTATTTGCTGTTGGTATAATTCGTTACCGTACTGGGTAACTGCTTCTTCAAATGCTGTATAGAAAGAACCAGATGTTAATTCAACATCCATTAAAGGCCATCCTAACTTTATAGCACAGTATTTTGCTACTTTATCAGCTTCTGCGATAAACTCAGCATCTGTGTCATAAAATCCAAACGGTGTCTGCCCTGCTGCAAACTGTGATGAACCGTTCCATATCTGTATATTAGCCATTCTTCTTTATTTTATTAATAAATAGTAACTAACTCTAGTCCCTAAAGGTTTCGTACACCTTTAAGACTGGTGATACTATATCATGTCGATGGTTCTTTTCTAAATTGACAATTCTAAAGCCTTTTACCTGTTCTTCTACTCTTGTTAAGAAAGAAAATCCTGTCTCTTTTCTAGAATGTAAATCAATTTGTGCCATATCTCCGCAGATTACCATCTTACTTCCTTTTCCTAAACGTCCAATAACAGCTTCCATTTGGGAATGTGTTACGTTCTGAGCTTCGTCAACAATAACGAAAGCATCTACAAAAGTTCTTCCTCTCATAAATGCAAATGGTACAATTTCTATCTTACCATTCTCTAAATCTCTATCTATCTTAGCCTTGTCGTAAAGCATGTATAGATTGTGATAGATTGGTGCTAACCACGGATCCATCTTCTCTTTAATATCTCCTGGTAAGAAGCCTATATCCTCCTTGGATACGGTTGGTCTGGTAATAACAATACGTTCAACATCTTTATTAAATAACATGTCTAAAGCTGCTTGGGCTGCAACTAACGTCTTTCCGGAACCTGCCATACCTTTTATAACTGTTATCGGATTTTCTATAATTATAGACTTTGCTATTTTTTGTTCTTCATTTAACTGGATGTTAAATTTAATCGGGTTCTTCGGTTTACGTTTTTCAACATATACCTCATCGGTATGTGGTTTTGATGTCATAGACTTAGTTAAAATGTAAATACTTAATTATATACTTGTACATAACCTCCGTATGTTGTTAAGGTTACGTTACTTCCTGATGCTATTAATAGCTTAAAATCTCCTCCTGTAAAAGAGTTTATACTCTGTACTTGGGTAGCATCTGAGAGAGGGTATCTTTTGTAGTCACCGTTTTGTGCACAGTGTCCTAACGAATAACAAGTTCTTACTGTATCGTTATTAAATATGATTTCTCCTGAGATTTCAAAAGGATGTCCTTTTGGTTGTGTTAGGGAAATATTACCAATATCTGAGCTTGTTATTTTATTATTTCCTATTTTTAGAAAAGTATTAAAAGTGGTATCGTTATCACTATTACTAAATGCTCCAAAAACTCGAAAGTGTACTATTTTAGATTTATACTCTGATGCATTAGCAAAAAAAGTTGATGGAATCTCTCGAGACCCAAAAACACTTTCTAAAGATCCGGAAAGAAAATCAATTTCTCCTGTTGATCTAGTAATTTCATTAGTTCTTGTGTAAAGGGTACGTACTATATTTCCTCCTAACGTATCAGAGTTTCCTTGATTTGTGTAAAGTGCATTTGAAAGGCTTCCGTAGGATATTTTTTTTGTCTCACCGCTATTAACAATTGCAAATACATCTGAATTATTTGGAACTAATACCGGGTCTAATTGTGAAATTCTTTTATTTGACATTTTATAATCTTATTTTATTACCGTTTTCTTGTAATAAGTAAAAATCACTTTCTTGAAGAAGGTAAGGTCCGTCTCCTTTATTCTGTTTCATTCTTTCGTTAGCTAATGTATCTAAATGAAACTGGTAGTAACGAGCTTGTTCATGTAGAGGTAAGGACTGTATGTGTCCTAATTTTCGAAACTGCATCCAAGTATACTCTACTAAAGCCATTTTATTTGTTCTTTCTCATTATAAATAGCTTTATACTTAACTATAAGATAAAAAAAAAGAGGCCCGAAGGCCTCTCTTTATATTACTCTATCCTAGATTAGATTTGCTCTAAATCTGTAATGAAGATCTTACCATAGAATTCTGGACGGATCATTTTCTTAGCGTAACGAGTCATCAAACCTTTACGTGGAGTAAATGTTTCTGGATCGTACACTAATGGAGTCATCATCAATGGAACGTAAGGAGCGTAAACCGCACCAGCCTCCAAGAATTGACCACCACGGAAGCCCATTAAGATGGTATTTTCAGTCATGTAAGGGTTTTTGTAAACCTTGAAACGGCTGTTTAAGTTACCAACTTTCTGAACACCCATTGCAAACTCCATTTTGTCGCCGTTTGTATCAGCAGCATATCCTGGAATAGATTCTAAGATAGTTGCTACGTTAGGAGAACATACTAAGAAGTTAGCACCACCACGTAATGTCTTTTGGTGAATTTTGTTAGATACTTTTTGGATTTTAGTACCTAAAGTTTGGAACCACTGACCTTGTGTGTTGTAGAAGTCAGAAGTTGAAGTAGTCCAAGCTGAACCATTCCAAATTTTGTTGTTTTCTACAGACCATTTTTCAGTAGTACGAGCATCTTGAATCAACATGTCGATCAATTCTAAGTCGATCTCCATAGAGATATATTCGCTCAACAATGAAGTCAATTCAGCTTCAGCGTCAATGCTATGGTAAGCATTTAAGTCTTGAGCGAATTCTGGAGTCCATTGTGCTTTCAATTTACGAGTCTTAGCAACAACTGCCTCAGAACGTAATTGAACGTCGATTTCAGGGATTGTGATAGAAGTATCTACAGCAGCTGAAGAGTTAGCTTCGAAATCACCACGTGCGTTATCAACTGGTTGCTTATGGTAAACTACGTCTAAGCCAGATGAACCAGCAGAACCTGTAGCACCACTTGCTTTAGTGATAGCTGAACCTAATACTACGAAAGATACAGTTGAAGTACCGTTTGTAGAAGTGTAAGCTTTTAATGTATTTGCATCTACGTTAACAGAAGCAGATACTAAAGCGAAAGCACGAACACCTTTAGCGTCGAAGTTAGTTGCAGCAGGCATTGTAGCTGTTACTACTACGTAGTCACTTGGGTTAATACCGCTTTCAAATCCGATAGAAGCTGAAGTTGCAGCAGATACTGCGTAAGCTACGTCTTCTTGAGTCTTTGTGTTTAAAGAATAAGAGAAACGACCTACACCGTAAAGACCACCTGTAGGATCAGTATCCATAGTATCCAAAGTACCGTACATGTTATCGCCGTCACCGAATGGAGACTTAGCAGTACCGTATTTGAAATCCAAATAGAATACAAGACCTGAAGGTAAGTTCATTGGTTGAACTGATAAGAAGTCTTTTGCAGAGATCTGAGCGAATACTTTACGTACTAACGGTAAAGCAACACCAGCCCATTGTTCACCAGCACCAGCAGTAAATGTACCACCTGTACCAGTTGTGTTAGCTTCAGCAACGATTTGCTTAGCTTGGTTTTCTAGGATCATAGCCATGTTAGTCTTGTCTTTCTCTCCAGAAAGGCCTTCTAACAAGCCAGATTGGCTCCACTTATCAGCTAAACGAGCTGCATCAGCTGCTTGGCTTTTGTAAGTGTTTGAGCTTTCCAATAATGAATTAATTTCCATTTTTGTAAGATTTAATTTGTTTGTTTGTTATGTTAAATGATTCCTGCCAATTTTTGCATTCTACGAACTGCATCAGATACTTCGCTAATTACTTCTGGCTTACTTGCTGTAGTACCAGTTGCTTTGCTAGCGAAACCTCTTGATTCTTTGATAGAGCTTACTTCTTTTTTAGTTACTAAGCTTTCAGAGATAGTTTCGAATACTAATTTTACTTCCTTAACTGTCTCAGCTTTGTCAAAGGCAGCGATGACATTCACTTGTTGAGTTTCAGTTAAATTGTTTGCTTTTAATACTTTGTTTAAATAAAGTAATTTAGCGTTTAATAAATTAACTTCAGTTAAATCTTTCTTTAAAGATTCGATTGTTGCTAAAGCTTCATTCATCATTGAAGAAGGTTCTTCTTCTTTTTCCTTGTCAGCTTCCATTACTGGAGCTTCTTCTTTTTCGCCTTTTAATTCAGCTAGTTTAGCTTCTAATTCAGCAATTTGTGCTTCTTTAGTTAAACCAGCCTCTTCTTCTGGAGCTGGAGCGCCTGCTTCTGGAGCTGTTGCACCCATTCCTTCTAATTCTTTTAAAAGTTCTTCTAAGTCGATTTCTTCGCTATCTGCAACATCATCTGCTGCAGGAGCTTCTAAATCTCCTTCTGCACCCGGCATCTCCTCGCCTGGGATAGCTTCACCTTCTGGAGCGCCTGCACCCATTTCTTGAGCGATGATGTCACGAATTAGATTTTTAAAGTCTTCAACTGATAAGTCGCTTACTTCTTTATCTTCATCGGCTTCACCTTCTTCTTCTGGAGCTGCCTCACCTTCTGGTGCATCTGCTGCTGCAGCATCGTCTTCAGATTCTTCTGAATCATCCTCTGCTGCTTCACTGAATCCTAATTCGCCTTCTGCTACTAATCCCTCTTCTGCTTTTACCTCATCTTCAGAACCTTCTAGTTCTTGAAGTTTAGCGGCTAACATATCTTTTAAATGAGGAGTTAAACTCTCTTCTAAAGACTGTTTTGCATTTGCGATAGCGGCTTCACGGACAGATTTGGCTTCAGCAATCGCTTGCTTGAATAAATCTTTGTTTGCCATTTTACAATAAAATTGTTGTGATTTGTACGATTATTAGAATCGTAATAGAAATTTGTAGTGTGGGATACCGTATAAAAACGGTATATTTGTATATAAATATATACTGTTTTCCGAAACCGTTAAAATATTAGAAAAACTTACTTAAATATTCTTTTACTTCACCACCCTTTACAGCGGTTAATGCACCTTCTAAACTAGCTAAACTAATATTCTTAGCCTGTAATGCTTTTACTGCTGTAACACCTGAAGCGATTAAGAAGATTGCAACTATTACGTGAAAGATAGCGTTAGAAATGTTATGAGCCTTTTTAGGATCTTTAACAAACTTGTGAACAATTGCTTCAATAGGTCTAACATACAAATGGTGTAACTGATCAGCTAATTTACCCATATCTTGGAAATACTTTTCAGCTGCTGAAGGATCTTCTGGTTTAGCACCAAAGTACTGTCTTACTAACTTAGAAGCGTTTCTTCCTAAACGTGCAATTAAACCTAGTATAGCTGGTAATGCTACTATAAGACTTGCTGTGGTAAGAAGACCTTCTTTAGGGTCATCTGCTTTATCAAACTCTGTATCAATACCTTTAGCTAGTGTTTTAAACTCACTACCTAGAGCTGCTGCTAGTTGATCTACTTTATTTTGGTCTTCTAGTATAATTGTAGCTAACTTCATTACGCTCTTAATATGTCGTTTATAATACTGTCTAGTTTACTAAACTTAGAAACAGCTTGTGTATTTTCGTTTAATGAGATTGGATTCATAAACGCACCATGTGTAGATGGGTTAGATACGAAATCCCAACAAACTAATTCAAAATCTGGTTGTACTTCTAAAGTACCTTCGTTTGTCTGCTGTACAGATCCTGTACCTCTAGATGAAATACCTATAGTATGTCCTGCTTTAATAATCTCTTTTACAATATTACCTGACGGTGTGTTAAGTAGTTCTACTCTACCCATTAGTTCGTCTCCCTTCCACCATAATTCTTTTATGATATGAGATGCATTTTTTAAAGATACTATTGCTGATTCTGGGTGATCTAATTCTCCGTATGCATTACCGTTCTTAACAAACTCGTTTACATACTTATCTACTTCACGTAGAAGTATTCGTTTATCGTAAACACGTCCGTTCTGGTTTTTAGCTCCAGCACGTTGCATGATACCTTCTACCTCAAATACTCCAGGTCTTTCCTTAGATTCTCTAAGGATAGGTCTAAAGGTTTGTACTTCTACTAATAATGCCATGTTTATTTACTTTTTAAAATTTTGCCTTCTCTTAACGAAAACGATGCTCCTCTAGAATTACTAGCTGAGTAGCCTAATTGTTCTAACTCTTCTGGAGATAAACGTCTAGATTTTGGAGTCTCTATAGCAAAATATTTAGCCATTACTGGTTTTAAATCTTCTTTAAATGCATTAGATACTGCAGGAGCCATAAATGAGCCAATGTCTTCATAAATAGCTTCAATATCTTCTCTTGTATCTAAGTACATTTTTTCAATCTTAGCAATATGTGCAGCTAATTCTGTTGCACCTTTTCTAATTCTTGCTGCTAAGTCTTGATTGTCTGGGTTCTCGTAATTAATGTACTGCTCTAATTTTTCAGCAGCAGCCTCATTTAATGGTTGCTTATCTTCTAATATATTAACAATAACTTTTTTCATAGCTTCTTTTAATTCGGCTTTTTTCATACCGTTAAAAGTATCTACTTTGTTATTGTCTTTAACAGCTACCATTTTATCGTGTTTATCTACTTTAGGAGATTCTTTAGCCATAAGGTGTAAGTAGTGGTTACAATCTTTCTCTAAGTTAGCCATTGCTTTTTTCTTAGCCTTTTCGTACTCTTCTTCTTTCACTGTTCCTGCAGAATCTACCCCCATAGCATCTAACTCAATATCTACCGCTCTTCTAATAGTCTCTGGTGAATAGCTATCATATGCCTTCTCGTCGTATACTACTACTGTCTCTTTTGCTTCTGCAATTAATCCTCTATTTTTAAAGATTTGAACTGCATCTTCATACCCGTTAAAACGAGTAATGAATTGAGGATATTGTCTCTGAGCATCACGTAAGAATTCAGCTTTTGTATATCTGTTTTCGTTTACAGCGTTAAACTTTTCTTGTAGCGTTTTCATTTAGATAGTCTATTAATTTTGTATTTGAAGGTCTGCTTGGGCGGCTTACTTTTTTAAAGCCTAGCTTCTTCGCATAATTCGTTGCTTTATTGTCTTTTTTTCCTCCAAAAGCAAATCGTGTTGCAAATGCATCATTCGCTCCGGGAGTGTAAGTAGAACCACCAACGTTAGTTACGTTAGCTTCTTGAAGTACTTCTTGTACTAATTTTCTTAATTCACTTAGTTTCATATCGTCTCAAGTTCATGTACTAATTCATAGTACTGCATAAGGTTAACTAGATGTGTATCCCCTATTTTCTCCTTATTAGTCAAAGGTTTAATAGCTTTCCTTACCTCTTCTAGTTTAATCTTAATAACCTGATCAGATACCTTCTGAGACATTTCTTCTACTCTCTTTGCTATCTTGTCTAATTCCTCATTTACGATAGTTCTAAGACGGGTAGTTGAGTTTACAGAAGTTATAAACTCTTTTAAAATATTTTTTTGTTCCGGAAGTAAATCTTTGTAGTTGTCGTTAAACTTCTCTAACAAGATTTTAAATGTAAGTAATCTTAAATCTTTATCGTATTTTGAATACTCTTCGATTAAAGTATCTTTTACATCTTCCTCGTTTTGTGCTTTTGATGTTAAGTGCTCTAAAATTGTTGTTTTGTTTTCAATTAAAGAACTAGGATCAACATTCTCTGCATTATTCTGTGTTTCTAATAAACAGTATAGAGCAGCTAATGCTTTGTAATCTCTTACTTGTATTGCAAAGAACTCATCAACATTGTAATGAGTTTTGATTTCTGCAATTAATTCATACTTTTGTTTCTTAATAGCAGCTTGATCTAACTTGCGAGAGATTTCTGTTATTGTTGATAATATTGCTTCTGCTCTTAGAGGAGTTACATTATTGTTTTTTGAAATAAATTCATAGAGTTTATACTCTTTAGCTAAAGAAGACTTTCCTGCATAGAATTTTTTTAAGATACTAACTGCTGGAGAATCTTTTCTAGATAGAGTATCTGATGCGATTTGCTTAACAAGCAATTCGAATATCAACCCCGTGTTTTTATACTTTGAATGTTTTACTTTCATCTTATAGGTTTCCTATTATAAATATGCTTTATTCACCTAAATCTCTAATATTGTCTTCTTTTAGTAGATTCGATTCATCTTTCTTCTGAGTATTAAAGACCATTTCTTTTAATACTTCTTTATTTCGATGGTATATAGCCTTTGTATTAAACCCTTCCATTACGTTTTCATTATCGCTTGGGAAGCCTCCTTTCATACCATGGCTACCTAATGGATCTCGTCCTCCTAAAGGATTATCATTAGTATGGTAGATTGACATATTTGTTCTAGGTCGACCACCTTCTTCTCCTGGATCAGTTAACCCTCGTGGTGGTGAAGGATGATCTTCGTAACCCGGAGGTACTGAGCCTGGTCCTGCTCCTGAAAGTCTATCTGTTGCTGTAGATCGTCTACCATACATTGACGCTAGGTCATGTGGTGTACCGTAAGATCTTCCTGATTGAGCTGGGTCATTACCTTCTCCTTCTATTTGAGCTAATCTAAAGTTTCTCTTGAAATCTTCTCTAATTAGTTCTCGCATCTCGTTGTACTTATCTTCTGATAAGTGGAAGATGTTATCATAGATATAGTCTGTTGAGAATAATTTAGTATCTAGCATTTGAGCTGCTAAATCAATCTTCTCTTTCATTAAAGCAACTCTCTCTTGTTCGTAAACAATAGACGGGTTTGTTAATTTAATTTCAAAGTTAACTAAAGATTCGCCAGTAAAGCCTTGAGCATATAAATGGACTAATGCAATCTTAGTTAATTCAGATTCCATAATCTTTTGTACTCTTTCTACTGTTCTAGCAAAACGAATATCTTCTGCTGCTAAGGTTGCTTTACCTTGTAACTCTCCTTCGTATCCGAAATAAGCTTTAGGTATCTTTAATGCAGCAAATAATTTATCTCTTAAGTAAACAACGTCATTTGTACCGTCGTACTCTAATCCTTTTGTAGTCTCAATACGAGTAGAAGTATCACCTCCCCTTACAGGTAAGTAAAAATCTTCCATCATATTCTGAAGGTTAAATCGTAAGTTATATTGACCATCTTGACCCATGTAAGGAGTCTTTTTCATAGTGTTGATAGTCTTTTGCATAAACTGTTCAACCTCTGCTGGTGGTATTTGACCTACGTTAATATAGAACATTCTCTTCTCTGGAGCTCTCATGATACGGTGAATCAACATCGCATCTTCCATTAAAGTTAATTGTTTGAAAATCTTACGAGCTGGTTCTAAATAAGAACGACCATAAGGTAGGTAGTTAGTATCTGATATTAAACGGAAGTGAGCTACTTCGTAGTTGTCTAATTTAATTACTTTCTTGTTTGTATTTGGAGTATAGTTAGGACTTTGAGAAGTCGCTAAACCGTCTAAATCAATTTGAAAAGTTACTTTTGTTGGATTATCCTCTTCTTCTCCTTCATGTCGAGATATATGGTAAACTGTATAAGGTAGTATATTATACACTCCTAATCCGTCTGCAATTTCTAACTTTAAAAAGAAGTCTCCGTACTTAACCATATTACGAGTCCATGACCATAAGTTAAATTCAATATTAAGTACATCGTAAAATAAATTATACAATACTCGTTGTATATTTTCGTCAGAAGATCTAATAGCTAAAACTTCACCAAAGTCATTTTTTACTGTTGCTTCATCGGCTATAATGTCTAATGCAGAAGCTAAAATAGGATCTGTATCCATCGCTTCGTAATCAGAATATAGCTGAATTCTTAGAGTTTGAAAGTTTAAGTTTGGATTGAATATATTTCTATTATTATAGATATATAATCTACTAAACCTATCTATAAGAGAGTTGGTCTGGTATTTACCAGTTGTCTGTATTTGATTAGGATCAACTACTTTTAATTCATCACCACCAACGTTACGTATAATAACGTCTGTAGCAAAGAGTCGCTGTAGTCTACTAAATAAGCCTTTATCTGCCATTTAATTAAAATGTCTTTAGTTATAAATAGATTCGTTTAAAATAACCAGCTGATATCTTCTTTCTGCTGGCCACCCATGTCTATAAGATACGGATTATTTCGGTGGGATCCAACTGTTGATATAACAGCTTGGTTTTTTGCATTAAGGTTTCCAAAAGAGGAAAGCTGTGCTCTAGCTAAGTCAAGTCCTTGTTGTCTTAGTTTTAATGCGGTATCTCTTACATATAGTGAGGTTGCGAAGGCCATCACTAAATCGTCATTATAATTTGTTTGAGCTTGTGCTTTTCCGTTCTTCCATACAAACACTCGCATCTCATGTAATAACCTTTTAGATTGAACTGTAACTGCTTTTTCCCTAATATACTCAGTCATCTTAGCAACTACTAAAGGACGGGTTCTCATTGACATTGTAAAGCCAGGAACGAGTTTTTCTCTTTCATACTTAGACATATAAGATTCAACTGTATCCATGTTGGAAGTTGAACTATAGTATATATTTTTATATTCTCTTTCTAGTATCTGTTCTATGGTAGACCACCCTATATTTGCGTTTTCTACTACTAAAAGTGCATCGTTATACTCAGAAGCGATACCTACAAGAACGTTCCCAAATTCTTTTGGAGATAACTTTCCTTTGTATTCTGCTACCTGTACACAACTTTCTATATCCATTACGTGAAACGTAGAATAGTCAGTAGAGTCGCCTCTAGATACGTCGGCTGTAACCATATAAGATTTTGAGTAATCAGGACTTTCCCATACCCATAAATTACCGTCAACTCCTCTTTTTTCTGCTGGATCTTTCTGATAAGTTTCTTCATAAAATATTAAATCTTCTGGTTCAAATACGGTTTCACCTGATGATAAGAAGTCGCAATCACACTCCTGTGCAGCCATTCGAGGACCTAAGTCTCTGTCTTGTTGATCCCTCCAGGTTTGATTTCTTTCAGGGTGTACAGTCCAAGGTAGTTTAATAGGTATGAATGAATTTTCTCCTGTTTCTGCTTTAGCATACGTAGAATGGAACCAGTTACCAATACCGTTAGGAGTTGATAAGGCCATACATTGACCTCCGGTTGCTAGGGTTTGTTGTGCAGCTGTAAAGGTTTCTTCAATGTTATCAATAAAAGCGGCCTCATCTATTAAAAGTAGAGATACCGCCTCTGAACGAGCAGCATCTGAGTTACTTGATTTAGCTTGAATTTTTGATCCGTTTTTTAATCTCAACGATAATTTATTCTTCTCTACTGCCTGTAACCGTAGCCACTTAGGTAACTGCTCGTACATAAATTGTACCTTTGTTACCAAGTTTCTAGCTGTTGCTTGTGTAGTTGCTAAGGCTAATACGTTTTTATCTTTATGAAAGATCATTAACCATAAAGAGTAGCCAGCTGCTAAGGTTGATATACCGAGCTGTCTAGACTTTAAAGTAATGAGAAATTGATTATCTCTAAATAAATGTAATACTTTCTCCTGAAATGGGTAAAGATTAAAAAGAATTCTACCTCGGGTAGGATGTTGGATGTAGCAGTACTTTTTCATAAAGTACGCCGGGTCCTTAGCACATTTTATATATTCTTGTGCTATTATATTTTTAATATCTTGCGACATAACTTATTGTTTTTTATATTTCTACCCCTCGGATCTTATGTAAAGTTCCGAACCTAGATTGCGCTCCGTTTGTGTTTAATTTCTTAAAAATAGTTCGAATTACTACTCCATTCGGGTCTTGCATTATATCTGTGAAGACAAAATCTCCATCTCTTTTTCTTATGTGTGCATAAAAAACACCTCCGTGTTCTTCTATAAAGTCATCTACTGTAATAAATTTTCCATTCTTTAAATGCACTGTATTACCTTCTACTTCGAAGCTTACATCCATACCTCCCTTGTAATAGTAATCAACAGGTCCGCCCATCGCTACAGTACCTTGTATAATTGTTCTTAGTAAGCTTTCTGGGATTTTTCTTGATACATCAGGTACTAATTTATTTCCAGCTAAGTTAACACCTTCTAGGTCATTTGCTTCAACTCTTTCTTTATAGAATTGATAAGCATCTTCATAAAATTTAACCAACCACTCTCTAATTTCTGGATTAGTTGAAGCCATTGCAGTCATTCCTGATAGTCCGCCACCAGCTAGAGTTGGTGCTTCGTTTCCTTTTGCTGATACTTTTATATCTTGTCCTTTTACTTTTAGTATAACATCTGCATAAGGTTCGTTATCAAATGCATTCTTACCTTCTACCTTGGATGCTGATTGTACACCGGTTATTTCTGTTCCGTTAGTACCCTTCAGTGTTTTAACTCCAGGTACTGCGTTAATAGCATTTATTAATCCGTGTTCTTGTCTTTCACTTGTTTGGGTCTTACTTCCCCCAGACCCCCCAAACTCTTTAGTTTTCTTTAATGCACTAAAGCTTACGTCATTTCCTTCTTGATCTTTAAAGAAAGGGAAATGGTTGATATGGTTACCGCCAATCTTCTTAATTGCATCTACTTCCATTGAGTAGAACAAAGGTGCATAAGAACTATCAGCATATGTTAATGTACTTTGACTTCCGTCTAAAAACTCAAACGGGCTTTTATTTTCTATCTTATCGTCTAAAACTCGTAATCGTGAATATTTTCTACTTGCTTCACTAAACTCTTTCCAATCAAGTTTAGCTTCATCTATTCTAAATCCAAACAAGGATTCAAATAGCTCCATATCCTTTTCGTTAGATAGATCAGGATACCCTTTCTCACATCTGTAAGACCATTCTAGTATTACTTTTTCTACTAAATTCATTTATTTTGGTTCTTCTGCTGGTTCTTGAAATTCAACGTCTTCTCCTCCTAGATCAGCTCCTCCTTCTTCTCCTGCTCCTGCTTCTGGTGCTGGTTCCTCTTCTGCTCCGCCGCCTTCTCCGCCTGGGAAATCACCTCCGGTAGTACCGCCACCGCTGCTGCTTGATCCATCATCTTCTCCACCTTCACCTGGTTCCCCACCTGTATTAGGTCCGTACTTAAGTAATTCGTTTAATTTATCTAAAGCTTGTTCGAAATCTGCAAGCTTATTAATGTAGTAGCGTTTTCCTTGAATTTGTGCTTCAAATCCCTTACCGGTCCACTTTAATATAAAGTTCTGTTTGTTTTTTAATTCAACTCTAAAAGTAGAAGGACGAGGTGCTACCCATAAAATTTCTTCTACGAATTCACCATATTGATTTGTAAGTAGAGACTCTACAGCTTGCTTTAGACTAGGAAATTTACCTAACATTTTATCTGTAGCAGTTTCTAATACTGTTTCTTCTCCTGCCTTATCTAATGGCTTCTCATCTGTCTTCTCTTCAGGCTTCTTTGTAGGCTCCTCTTTAGGTTCTTCTTCTTTAATTAACTCTGCTAAAGACTTATCTTCTAGAATTGATTCATTCATAGAACGTCTTTGCTTCATCATAGCATATTGAGCTGGATATTCAGTTCTTAGGAAGTGACGAAGAGCATTGAAAGTTTTACCTACTACTTCAAATACCTGTCTTGCTTTTTCATCTTTACGTATATCATCTATATGCATTAACTGCTTAGTAGAATCTACTGCTGCTGATAAGTTAAAGAATAAATTCTCAAAACTAGGTAATTGGATTATCTTATGTCCAACTGATCCAGTTTCTTGATTTACTTTATCTGTCTTAAAATATGTAGATAAATCTTTGTTAAAGAAATCTTCATCCTTTATAGGACCGTATTTATCTTCTATTGACTTTATAAAATCTTTTGGTAATTGATCTGGCTTTACAGTAGTTCCTTCTGCTTCGTCTATTACACTTTCTTTGAAAGGTCTTGGACAAGGTGTACCCTTAACATGGGTATGTCCACATCTTCCGCAGTGTGTAGCTTTCTTTTCAGTTAGTACTTCGAAATAAGCTTCTTCAATAAGGTCTCTGAATTCTGCTTTATTCATTATTTCAAGAATGTTAATTTGTATAGAGTGCTTTGAATTAAATCAACTACATTATCTACACTATTTTGAATATTAGAATCTTGTGGTAAGTTTGCTCGTTGAGCATCTACAGTCTCTAGTAAAGTTTTGAAATACTCTACTACATTATTATCTTCTAGGTACTGTGCTGGTGCTGCGTATCCTCTTAATATACCGTAACGTCCTTGTAGTAATTCTGCTAAAGCGTCTATGATACCGGGTATACCGTTATAGTACGCACATAATGCCATATGCTGTGCATATGAATCTGACTGTAAATGGTATATATGAGCTTGTGTTGCTGATTCTAATATCAAAGAGATAAACTCAGTAGATTTTGTATCTGCTGATGCTTCTGGTTGTTCTTCTGCTTGAGCTTGAGGTTCTACTTCTGTAGAGGGTAACTCTACTTCCGGAGCCTCTGCCTTAACAGCATTCATCTCCTTTGATATCTCTTGAACAGCTTTTCTCAATTCTTTTATTTTCATTTTTATTATTTTAGTATCCTTGGCGCTTGATAGAAGCATTCACAAAGTTAACTGCGTGTTGCATTGGTATATCCCAGATCTTAGATAGTTTTTTTAAGAAGTTTAATACCATTGCATCTCCTTCAGGATTAACTCCTCCTTCGGAAATTCCACCTTTATCACTAACTATTTTTCCGTTTTTAAGTACTGCCATAAACTGTGGTGTACCTCCTTCAAAATTCTTACCGTATTGTTGTAAAGAACTATCTAAATGAGCTAACATTACTCTACCTCCAGGTCCAATTACAGCTTGGAACATTTGACCTCTAAAGTCAATTATGTCACCTACACTGTATGCTTTTCCTGTTATATCAACTGCTGTTTCATCACCTTCTTCTTCTTTCTTCATTGACTTTTCTTTAGCCATCATAGCTTGAACCTTCTCGATAGTTTTCATATCTTTAGGTGTCATCTTCATTCTACGAGTAAATTCTTTAGTCTTAGGATCTTGTACTAATTCTGTTTCACCTTTCTCTTCATTCATATCAACGTTACTATCGATTACTTCAATATCTTGAGTACCGAAATCCATCTGTAGGTCGTATGCGAGTCCTGGGTTAGTTAAATAATAAGTATCTGAACCATCTATTTCTACTGCTTTACTGTAAGCTGGGTTATCGTTGATTAACTCTAATGCTCTTTTTGCATCTCTAATAGCTACTTTAATATAGAATTTTTTATTACCGTACTGTATGAGAATCTTTTGAGCTTCAGCATCAGAAAGAGATGTAATAAAGTTTTGCATCTCATTAGCATCATCTGGATCTATATCATTATCGTATGCAAAATTTTCATACTCTTCTAAATCCATATCCTCAATAAGTTCCTGTACTTCATCTTGTAGACTGTAATTAGGAGCTTCAGCAAGTTTAGCACCTGCTTTCTTTTTCTTCAGATCATACATTTTATTTCTAGCTGCATCTCTCTCTGCTGGCATCTTTGCTGTATCGTTAGCAATAGTTTCTAAATCTGCAATAGATTCTGGAGCACCTTCACTAAACATCTTTTGGAATCCTGCAAATTTCTCTGGGAAGTATGCTCTATAATAAGCTCTTTTAGCATGGTCAATTAAACCATCTCTATCTGTTTGGTACTCTTCCCACTCATCCCAATAAAAATCAACTGCTTCTTCTACTGCTGATTCAAATTCTCTATCAAAAGGCATTGGCATATTTTCTGGTTCTCCTAAGTCTTTATGAATTGATCTATTCATAATACTTTGATCTGAACTACCCCAGTCTTCTTTTAATACAGCTTTCTTAATAGCTTTATCTTTTACGCCTTTATATTCAGCTTCTGGTGATTCAACATCACCATCTTTATCAAAATCTTTCTTAGCTTTTACTGCCTCTTTTTTTACCATTGCTTTTTTAATAGCTTTGGATTTTACTCCTTTATATTCTGCTTCCGGAGATTCTACATTTCCATCTTTATCAAAATCTTTCTCTGCTTTCTTAGCTTCATCTACATTAGAATCTAATTCCTGATCTGCTCCTGTTCCGGCAACAGCTGCGTCTAACTCAGCTTCTAATTTTTTCTTTTCTGCCGTTAAAGCCTTTAACTCAGGTACTACAGATTGATCACCACCTTTGTACTTAGCTGCAAGAGCTTTCATCTTAGCGACAATCTCTCCATGTTTTTTCTGTATGCTCCCTACTGATGCTTCATTCGTTGGAGTTTCACTTATTCTGTTTTTCTCGTGGTATGATTTATATAAAGCTTCTGCTTGTTCTCCCTGTCCGGCATCTTTTAACTTAGTTATTAAGTTGTGTATGTTTCGAGCTTGTTCGCTACCGCGAGTATACCATCTATGGTCATCCGACATCATATAATACCAATCGTGAGATTTTAAAGCTTGTTCTAATTGAGCCATTAAATCTCCTTGTGGTTCTTCTTTCTTGCCGTAAATTTGAGTCGAGTCATATGCATCTTCTTGCATATTTCCGTCTAACTTAGCCCATACTTTTAATATGTTTGCTTTTAAAACATCTTTATTTACAAATGGCTCTCCGGCTCCTTTCATACCTACTTGTCCGATTTTCTCAGTAAAAGTAAAATCTGATAGTACAATATTTCTATCTTGATCTACATGAAAAGAGAATTCATCTTCTTTTCCGTCTTTGTATTCGAAGTAAACATCAAAAGCCATTGGCTCTAATCTTAAGATCTTTCCAGATGCAATTTCAAGGCCGTCTTCTTTTAACGCCATTGCTACTGCTTTGGCTACATCTTTTGAGATTGCTTTTGTTTGTTCTAAATCAAATTCAAGCCCTTCTTCTGCTTCTTTAATTTTTTTAGTATCAAGAGGCTCTCCTTTTTTATGAAGTTGTACTTGAACGCCTTTTTTAGCTAATTCCTGAGCTTTGTTTTCGTCGTCAGTATGTATTACACCTTTATCCATTTCTGTAAGTATGTTTAATTTGTTTTCTAAAGTTTCTCTTAAAGAAATGAGTTGCGCTTTTTGCTTTTCGTACTGAGGTGTTGGTGCCTGTTTCTTTTCCTGAACCTGTAAAGCTTCTAGAGCTTGTTGTACTTTTTCTAATCGTATCTTTACTTCTTGAAAAGTTAACATCTTTATAGGTTCTTTCATTTCCTGTAGAGTGTATTATTAATATATAAATAAATAGGTAGGGTTTCTACTTGATCTTAATACAGATATCTTTTCCGTCTTTTGTTCCGCCGTATCTATATCCATCCCAACAAGCCTTCCCATCAGCACCTTTCTTTTTAGCTTCTAAAGCCATTTGTTGAGGATCAGGCTGTCCTTCTAATTCATGGTAACCTGTATTGGCTTGATTGATAAAGTTTTGAGATTGAGATATATGATCTTGAATCCAACCAGGAACGTCTTTTTCTTCTGGTCCGATCTTATACATTAACTCACCTGCATTCTTTATAATATCCTGTAATTGATTTATAGCCATAGAAACTTCGTGATCTTGTTCTTCTTTTTGTACTTTAGAAGTTCTAATCACCTCTCTTATAGCTTGTGTTAATTCTGATGTTTTCATTTACAATGGTAGTTTAAGTATCTCTGAAGTGCTTTTGCAAAATGGGTTCCTTTATCTTCTAGCTTTGCTTTTTCAGCTCTAACTTTAGAACAAGATAAAGAACCTAATCTCTTTTTAAGAATACCTGGTTTAACTGGATCGTCTATTCCTTCCATTAACATCTCCATTAGGTGTGAGATGTCTACAATCCATATTTTAGGATCAATTCCGTTTTTTACAAGTCCGGCTAATCTTGTATTACCTGCTACTAGGTCATAATCTGTATCGCTAAATTTAACAGCGATAGACATTTCTATAACCCCCTTTTCAAATGCTTGATGAAATCTTTCTCTTTTTGCTTTTCGTAGTCTGTCGAATCTTAAGTCTACGTTACCTAGGACTTTTCTAATTTTTGAAAACGATTCTGGTTTGCCTTGATTGGCTATTTTTATCCACTCTTCTTTTCCCATATCTTCAAATTCAGGATATCTAAGAGCTTCTTCCCATTCGTTAGCGAAATTAGGTTTTGTATATTGTATGTCTTTTACTTCGAGTATAATGTCAATCAGTTTCATATTACTTGTGGCTTTGTAGCATTTCAAATACTAATGCAGCTAGTGCTGAAAATATAATCCAAAGAGCTTTTGTTACTCCGTTTTTCCATTTTTTTAACTCTTCTAATTCTTGCATATTTCTTTGATATTCTTTTTCATTAGATTGAAGAGTTAGTC
>JACCDX010863145.1_pt1 | contig 20274 bp, 14 predicted proteins | sample 7449681 | NCBI WGS metagenome assembly JACCDX01 (sample SAMN15323450, study PRJNA562643) | freshwater metagenome | isolation source: river surface water | place: USA:Blue River Watershed | collected 2017-08-18
AAATTTGATCTTATTGAAGCGATAGAGGCCTGATTTTCAATGGCTGATGCATAATTTGGCTCATCTAATTTGAGCTCCAAAACTGGCCCACCATGGACAACAACAATTACTACGACAACATCAATCCAGATCTCTATGCCGAAATTCCAAAAGGACTTGGAAGAATACTGGAATTGGGGTGTGGCGCTGGTGCTTTGGGAGCTAAATACAAATCTGTTAACCCAGGTTCTTATTGGTGCGGTTTAGAAATTGTGGAAGAACAAGCCAACCGAGCCAAAAATCGTCTTGACCGTGTCATTTGTACTGACATCGAAGCCAATTTTCCTATTGGGCCTGACGAACAATTTGATGCATTGGTCATTGGCGATGTTTTAGAACACCTTAAAGACCCCTGGGCTTCTTTAAAGCAATTGGCCGGATGTATTAAACCTAACGGACATGTGTCTATTTGCATTCCCAATGTAGGACATTGGTCTGTTGTGGCCAACCTTTTGGCTGGCAATTTTACCTATGCAGATTCAGGCATTTTGGACAGAACACATCTTCGGTTTTTTACTGGCCGAACCATGATTGAATTATTGAATCAGGCCGATATTGAAATTACTAAAATTTTGCCCCGAAGGTTTCTGTTTAATGAAGATCAGTTCAATAAGTTTTGTGAAAGTATGAAACCTTTTTGCGGAGCATTCAATTTAGATATTGATCACGTCAAAGACAGGTCTTCTGTTTTGCAATATGTGCTAACAGGTAAAGTCAGACCTATTAAAAAGGCTGTTTAAAGAAAGCTCTCTAATTACTGCAATATTCTTTTCAACTTTAAACAACTAATTTGTTTTGAACTTTAGAAAAATGAAAGTAGCCATCATTCCAGCTCGAGGTGGAAGCAAAAGAATTCCAAGAAAAAATATAAAAGAATTCGCGGGGAAACCTATGATTGCATATGCTATCAATGCCGCCTTAGAAAGTAAGTTATTCAACAGAGTCATAGTTTCAACTGATGATGAAGAGATAGCATCGATTGCAAAAATCTATGGGGCAGAAACTCCATTTATGCGACCAAAGGAGTTAGCCGACGACAGCACTGCAACAGTTCCAGTTATTTCTCACGCAATCCAGAATATCCAAAAAGAGGGAGCTAAAGTTGACTATGTTTGCTGCCTATATCCATGCATACCATTTATTCAGATTGCTGATCTAGTTTCCGCATTTAATTTACTAATTGAAACAGGTGCTGGTTACAGCTATCCAATTACTGAGTTTCCCTCTGCAATTCAAAGAGGCTTACACCAAATGCCCGATGGGAGAATATCTCCTCTCAATCCACAATATGAATGGACAAGATCACAGGATTTACCTTCAACTTTTTATGATGCTGGCCAGTTCTACTGGGGCAAATCATCCTCTTGGTTAGAAGGCTTGGGTTTGCAGACAAGTGGTGCAGGACTCCGCGTACCAAATTGGCGCGTTGTTGACATTGATACACCAGAAGATTGGTACCGAGCTGAATTGTTGCATGGAGCTTTAAATCTATGCAAAGAAGATGCAAATACAGATCATGTAAAAGATGTCTGAGAATATACTTATATTTGGAGCATATGGGCTACTGGGCACCTCGCTTTCTCAGAAACTAGAGAATATGGGCAATCAAGTCCTTCGTCAGAGTCGATCAAAAGAAGCGGCCATCGTGTGTGACCCAACAAATATTGAATCCGTAAGATCAACAATTTTGCAGTTCCAACCTACAGTCATCGTTAATTCGATTGCACTGTCTAACGTTGACTTCTGTGAAAGCAATTTAACCAAAGCATATTTAGCCAACATCAAGACGGTAGAAGTGTTAGCGTCAGTTATTGATGAAATTGAAAAAAAACCCCACCTAATTCAAATATCTACTGACCACCTATACAGTGGGCAGGGCCCACACAGCGAGAATAATGTTAGGCCTTTAAATGTATACGCACTAACGAAGTTTGCTGGCGATCTTATTGCACTTCAAGTTGGTGCAACAATATTACGGACAAATTTCTTTGGACTCAGCAACACTCCAAACAGAACAAGCTTTACAGATTGGCTTTTTAAATCTCTGCGCTCAGAGGAAGAGTTCCTAGTATTTGATGACGTACTTTTTAATCCAATACACATGAATACTTTGGCTTTTTGCATTAACAGGGTAATTAAGTCGAAAAGCAGGGGGATATTTAATGTTGGTTCTCGCAGCGGAATAAGTAAAGCTACATTTGCAAAAATATTTGCAGAATCACTGAATTTAGATACAACTAAAATGAAAGTGGGCTGTTTGTCTGAAGTAATACTCAATGCACAACGTCCATTTGATATGAGAATGAATATTTCGGCTTTCGAATCAGAGTTTGAAATGGAAATGCCCGACATTAAAAAAGAAATCCATGTTGCTTCAAATGAATATAGGAATCATTTATGCTGAAATACGATAATGAATTGTATATTGATGATAAGATTATTAGTAATAATCACCCAACTTACTTTATTGCAGATATAGCCGCAAATCATGACGGCGATTTGCAGAGGGCTATAGATTTAATTTATTTGGCCAAGGAGGCAGGTGCAAATGCAGCAAAATTCCAGCACTTCAAAGCAAATTCGATTGTTAGTGATGTTGGCTTCAAAAACCTAGGTCATCAACAATCGCATCAGGCCAAATGGACTAAAAGTGTATTCCAAGTCTATGAAGATGCTTCTGTTGATTTGGAGTGGACGCCTATCTTGAAAGAAGAATGTGGGAAAGCTGGCATAACTTTTTTTACCAGTCCATATGCAATTGATTTAGTTGATCATGTCGATAAGTATGTTCCAGCCTTCAAGATTGGATCAGGCGACATAACTTGGGTTGATTTGATAAAACATATTGCTTCAAAGGATAAACCTATCATACTGGCGTCAGGTGCATCCAACATGGAGGATGTCCAACGTGCCGTAGATGCTGCATTATCGATGACCTCAAAATTTGCACTACTCCAGTGCAACACAAATTACACTGGTAGCCTTGAGAACTTTAAATTCATCCAATTGAATGTACTTCGTAGCTTCCAACGCTTATACCCAAATATGATTTTAGGCTTGAGCGACCACACCCCTGGTTTAGCAACTGTGCTTGGTGCTGTGGCTCTAGGTGCTCGAATTATAGAAAAACACTTTACGGATGACGAGAACAGAAGCGGCCCCGACCATGCTTTTTCAATGAATCCCAAAGGTTGGCGAGATATGATTGATCGGACCCGTGAACTAGAAAACTCTTTAGGTGACGGAGTAAAAAAAATAGAAAGTAACGAAGTCCAGACTGCAATATTACAACGTCGTTCCATTCGTTTGGCACGAAATGTTAGTCGGGGTGAGATTATAAATATTAAAGACCTAGAATTTCTTAGACCCTGCCCAGCAGACGGGATTCCACCTTATCGGGTAAATGAGATTGTCGGTAAAATTTTGCAGAATAATAAATCTAGAGGCGAGCATTTGTCACCTACTGATTTTGAATGATCTTTGTAGTATTGAGAAAATTAAGTTATTGCCATCAATCGATCAGCATTAATTTAACAGGTTTTAAGATTCGCTGTATAGCGATAAACAAGTAAATTAAATGAACGTATCTCAAGTTGCTATAGTTATTCCAGCATTTAATGAATCACGCACAATTTCTAGCGTTATCAATTCGGCTAAAATTTATGGTCAACCCATTGTTGTTAACGATAATTCCAAAGATGACACTTCACATTTAGCTGAAATTTCTGGTGCGATAGTAATTAATCATTCAGAAAACAAAGGCTACGATGAAGCAATAAACTCAGGGTTCCAAAAAGCAGTTCAACTTGGCTTCGATTACATTATTACCCTAGACGCTGATGGTCAACACGATACAGGTCTCTTACCATCTCTAATAAATGAGCTTAGATCTGGAACTTCAATTGTTTTGGGGGTAAGAAATTCAAAAGCACGTCTAGCTGAACACTTATTTTCTTTTTATACGAATTTTAGATATGGCATAAAAGATCCACTTTGTGGTATGAAAGGCTATTCTACTGTTGAGTATTTAAGATTTGGTCAATTTGACTCATACAAATCGATTGGTACCGAATTAATGTTGAGAACTGTTGCATCTGGAAAGCCATTTAAACAATTCAACTTACAAGTTAGTAATCGCATTGATAGCTCTAGATTCGGCAATTCATTTTCTGCGAATCTAAAAATTTTACGTGCCTTCACCATATGGATTTTAAAAATTTATTAACCATATTATCAAATAATATTAATTCATAATTTTATATTTCATAATATTTTAATTTTAAGAAAAATTATTAATGTTTACTATAGACCAAAAATTCACTAATGATGATTCTATTTTGCTCCAGGAGCTCATTACCGGCATGCGAGGAGTTTTCAATAATGGTGGAAACGCCATGGAGTATGCACGTAAATTTTTGAAGCGCGACGTTAATCTTTCTGCTGCAACACTTATCGCTTACGACCTGCAAGCAGGTACATACGTAAAAGAAGCTTTAGCTAATCCAGAAAGCAAAAGCCTATGGTGCAAACAACTGGCAATGTTAGTTTCTAATCACTTACCATTTAAAGGTTCGCTGATAGAAGTCGGAGTAGGAGAAGCTACTACTCTTGCAGGTTTGCTAGCCGCTTTACCAGAATTACCAAGTAAGGCTCTAGGGTTTGATATCAGTTGGTCAAGGTGCATGCATGGAAGAAATTGGCTGAATAGCAAGAATCAATCAGCTGAGTTGTTTGTCGCAGATTTGTTTCATATCCCGCTCGCGGATTCAAGCGTTGATGTGGTTTACACTTCGCACTCTCTAGAGCCGAACGGCGGCCGCGAGAAAGAAGCTCTCAAAGAATTAATCCGAATTGCACGACGTGCCGTGGTACTAATCGAACCTATTTTCGAACTTGCAGATAGTAAGTCGCAAGAACGAATGAAACATCATGGTTATGTGCGAAACTTAAAATCAACAGCAGAAGAACTAGGTTGTAAAGTAACCGACTATCGTCTTTTGGAATATTCGGTCAATCCACTCAACCCAAGCGGAACTGTCTGTATTGAGAAACCTGCTTTTCCATTTAAAGATGAACACTTTTGGAGGTGTCCTGTATCACATACACCTTTAAATCGTTTCCCATCTGCTTTTTCTTCCGCTAGTACTGGGTTAGTTTATCCAATTCTTGACGGCATTCCTCTCCTTGGTTGCGACAATGCTGTACTAGCGTCTGCTTTTGGAAACCAAACTGAAAAATGAAATACTGCATAACCTGCCTGCAACCAGATACTCGTCCAAATACAAGGTTTAATGCAGAAGGTATGTGCCCTGCATGTGCTTATCACGATACTATCCAAAACATAGACTGGGGCGAACGTTTCGAAATAGCCCAAACACTTATTGCAAAATACAAACGCACCAAAAATTTTGGCTTTGATTGCATTATTGGAGTCAGTGGCGGAAAAGACAGCACAAGGCAAGCACTATATGTTCGTGACAAACTTGGTATGCATCCGCTTCTAGTATCTTTGAGCAATCCTCCTCAACAGGTTTCAAGATTAGGTGTAACTAATGTATCAAACTTAATAGAGCTAGGCTTCAATGTAGTGCTGTCTTCACCCGCCCCCGAAACCTGGCGCAGATTAATTCACGATAGTTTCTTTCAATTTACAAATTGGGCTCGTTCTTCTGAACTTGCCCTATTCAGTTCGGTACCACAAATTGCTATTCGCTATGGTATTCCTCTTATTTTCTGGGGCGAAAATCCTGCATTACAAGTTGGAGATCTTAATACTATGGGACAAACAGGTTTTGATGGCAATAATCTTAGATATTCAAATACTCTAAGCTCTGGACATGAATGGATGCTTAAACGTGGATATGTTCAAAACGAAATTCTGCCTTACTTATACCCGAATGAAGCTGAATTTATTTCTGCAAATATTCAAATTGTTTTTCTAGGATGGTTCCTTGGAGACTGGAGCTTAGTTAATAATGGAAGTTACGCGTGTGTTCAAGGTTTATCTTTACGCGAAGAGGGGCCTGTTGATACTGGTGACTTACTTGGATTAAGTAATCTAGATGAAGATTGGCATAACTTAAATCAAATGATTAAGTATTTCAAATTTGGATTCGGAAAAGTAACAGAATATGTCAATGAGGCTATGCGCGATGGTTTGTTAGACCGTAATACTGCTATAAATTTGGTTGAACAATATGATGGAATGTGTTCACCCATATATATTCAAAGTTTTTGCAAATTTATCGGCATAACTGAAGAAATTTTTTGGAATCATGTACATAAATCAACTAATCGCGACTTATTTAATATTTCAAATAATGGAAATATTACGCGTAAATTTGAAATTGGGATTGGTTTATGAGCCGTAAAACAATTGGTATAGTTGACTACGGCGTTGGAAATCATGCCTCTGTATATCAAGCTTTTAAAAATTTAAATTATCGTTGTATTATCAGTTCAGTACATAATTTACTAGAGGACAGTGACCTTTTAGTTTTGCCGGGAGTAGGGGCTTTTCCGTCAGCTATGGAATCTCTAAACGACAAAGGTCTAGCATCCTATTTACAAAAGGCAGCGCAAAATAAAACACCTATTATTGGATTATGTTTGGGTATGCAACTCCTTGCTGAAGAATCATTAGAACTTGGTAAAACAAAAGGTCTAGGCTTGATACCAGGAAAAGTTATTCCACTTCAAAAGGATAAGTGGCACATCGGATGGAATACGATCCATGTAACTAATAATGATAATCTTATACTTCCAAGTGATGGAGAATCTTTCTATTTTAATCATTCCTTCTTTTTTAACTCACCTGTCGAATATCAAATTTGCATATCCTCAGCGAATGATTCTTTTCCAGTAGGAGTACGTTTTGGAAACATAGTCGGATTGCAGTTTCATCCAGAAAAGAGTCAAAGAAGTGGTCAGATTTTGTTAAAGAATTTGGTAGAGGGGCTAACAAGTGTTTAAAAAACGTTTGATAGGAGTTGTAACTGTTCTAAATGGCTGGGGAGTTCAATCGTTTGGCTATCGCAAATACCTTCCTTTAGGTAGACCTGAAATACTTGTAGAAAATCTTAACCGATGGGGTGCAGATGAAATTCTTATTCAATGTATTGATCGTAGTAAAAATAATATAGGCCCCAATTTCAGCCTAATTAATACAATAGCTAAACTAGGCTTATCAACACCTTTAATTTATGGTGGGGGTGTTCAAAATTCTAACGATGCTGTAAAGGTAATAAATTTGGGTGCCGATCGTTTACTTTTAGACTCGGCTCTATGGAGTAACTCAACGCAAGTACAAAATATAGCATGTGAACTTGGTTCACAGGCACTGATTGCTAATTTACCATTCAGAGTTTATAAAAATAATTTGATGTGGTTTAATTATCAAACAAAAAAAGAAACTATATTAGATGCAAACGTTTTTAAAAGACTTAGTAATAATTTGAATTGGACTTCTGAAATAATGCTTACAGATTGGTCAAACGAAGGTAATTATGGTGCATTTGATTTACATATAAAAGATTTTTTTCAATTATTCAATAAGCCTTTAATTGTATTTGGTGGAATTTCTGAAAAAACGACAATTGTAAATTTATTGTCTGATCAATATGTAGTTGCTACTGCAATAGGAAATTTTCTCAATTATAAAGAACATTCTTTGCAAAAAATTAAAGAAGAAATCAATTTAAATTCAATCCGTAGAGCCTTTTACGCTGATAATGAAAGTAGTTCAAATCCATGAATTTCATTAACACAAGTAAAATAAATTACTGTAAAAGATGTTTATATTCATCATTGCACCCTTTAGGTCTTATCCTTGATGAAGAAGGGATTTGTTCTGGTTGCAGAGTACATGAAGAAAAAAATTTTTTAGATTGGGATATACGCTGGAAAAAATTACAACAATTAACTTCAAGCTATAAAGTTAATAATGGCAAAACATACGATTGCATCGTACCAGTTACAGGAGGTAATGATAGTTATTATATATTACATATTGTAAAAAAACGATTAGGCCTTAATCCGCTACTCGTAACCTACAATAAATATTTCAATACGCCACTAGGAATTAGAAATCTTGCAAATCTCCGGATACGTTTCAACTGTGACATCCTTTTTCAAAATGTAAATCCTGAATCGGTTAAGAAAATTACTCGATCAACTCTTCGAGAATTTGGAAGTATTTATTGGCCATGCCTAGCAGGACAATCCGTATTTCCTGTACAAATTGCTGTTAAGTTTAAAATACCATTAATAATTTGGGGAGCCCATCAAGGCTTAGAACAAGTAGGTATGTTTTCACATGAGAATGATGTTGAAATGACTCGTTGGTATCGAAAAAACCATGATCTTTTAGGTAGAGAAGCTGATGATCTTTTAAGTATTTTTGATACTCTAAATGAAGATGATATTTGGCAATATCGTTATCCTGACGATGCATCACTTAACTCAATTGGTGTTCGTGGCATATATTTAGGCAATTATGTACGTTGGGATCCCAAAGCACAACACGAACTAATGATTAAGGAATATGGTTATCTTGCTGCACGATTTAATCGTACGTTTGATACCTATGACCACGTAGATTGCTACAATTTTATGTTTTTACATGATTGGTTAAAATATATAAAACATGGTTATTCAAAAGTAACAGATCATGCTTGTCGTGAAATCAGACATGGAAGGCTAACTCGTTCTCATGCATCTTTTCTTGTTGAAAAATATCAAAAGCAGCCAGTTCTTCATATTGATAAATTTTGTGAATGGTTGAATATTAAGCACTCTAGTCTTAATTTCATACTTAATACTCATAAAAATCCAAATTTCCATTTTGATAATTCATATTATTCAAGTAAATTACTAGAAAAAAATAGATTTAATAGTCCCATCGAGACTGAAGAATTAAGTTTTCTGAGTCATTCAAAACTGGATGATGATGAGGAATCTAGATATGTAACAATAGGTAAAGGTTACCCTTAGTTTTATTATTAATTATTTATCTCTATATAACCCCCAATAATATTGAATTTAATTCAGTATCATAAAAATTTAACCTCAACACATTATCAGGAAGGTTTTCTAAATCTTGATCTATCAAAGTGTGAAATGATAGATGGATACATTGTGCCCCTTTACTCCAAAAATGTACGAGCGCAGTTGTTGTTGCTCCAATACTTATACATAAATTGGGCCAATCTATTATTTCTGATAATGGCCCATCCAAACTTTGTACAGGTGATAAGCCCAAATTTACGTAACTATGACTTGGCTTTTGCCTAGTTCGAACATCATAGTTTCTTGAAATTAGCAATTCAATCAATTCAGAATATCGCTTATTAAATATATTAAAATCAATTAACGAAATTCCTGAAACATCATCAATTTCATTGTGCAAGATTAATACATTCGATTTTAAATAATTTCTCTCATTTAAATTTTTTTCTTTTATTTTTATTTGATTTTCTTGGTTATTTAATCCAGTATTTAAATTAACAAAAGAACTTGTTTTTCGAAAATAAAAATTTTTTGTTGTAATTGAGTTTGCTACAAGTGGTGTTGGTATTACTGTTAATGAAGAGTGAGGCCAATAATTTACAGGTATCTTATACGCGTTAGCAAAAGATACGATTGGACCTTGTAAACCAGCCTCATGATCAGAAAGTTCAATTGATTTAATTTTTTTCAATTGATTAGAAGACAACAGAATTTGATAATTTTCCAATTGAAATATAGATCTTTTAATCAACCTATTAACTTGCAATTCAATAATTTTATTAGAAACTTCAGTTGTATGTAAATAATTAAAAAATATATCTTGATATTTATTATTTAATTCTATATATTTTTCGAATTCCTCTTTGATATCTAAAGATAGATTTGCTCTATTATTAGATATCTTTAAATCGAAATATGGAGACTCAATATCAAGAACATTTTGCCCTTTATTTTCATCAACATGTTTCTTGTAATCGTAGAATGCAGTAGGCAAGTGTACTAATTTAGTATACTTGCCTTCCGGTATTATTAATTTTCTTTTATAAGCATCTTCTTTATATGGATTTTCATCAAAATAATTTACCCCAATGATATTAGTGTATTTATTTTTAAGCTTATCGATGATTATCGATCTTAATATTACTGAATCAAAATAATAGTCTTGAGCGTTTTTTCTCCATAGAATAACTAACTCCTCAGCGCTAGGCAAGAATTCATATAATAATTTACTCAATTTAATATATCTATACCAAGTATATCTTATATAATATAAATTCAAATAATCCCAGCCATAATATATATTTTTATCACCACTTATATTTGCTTTACAACTAGCTGACTCGAATTCCCAGTATCGTGCTTCACGGTCTGCGTTGATATGTGCTTCGTGAACATTAGTACTAACCTCATAATTGATAGGTATTAAATAGACATTTTTGACACCACTTAGTAAAAGTTTATCATATGCTTCTACATTAACTGTAAATATTTTATATTCATTTATCAACTCAACATTAATTTTACGCAAAATAACATAAACATCGATAACCCTTAGTATTAGAATAATTTTCATTATTTACTTAACTATAATTATATTGATCCTATTATTTTTTTATTTCTCGATATCCACTCCGTCAACTGAGAATTAGTCATCCAATCCTTATTGTTATCGCTTGAATATACAAAACCTTCCTTTACTTTAACTCCATCCTTTATTCTCTCTGGACTAATAGACCAATTATTAATGGCAGGCAATATTTTGAAGTGCTCTTTATACTCGTAGGTGAAATGAGAGTCCTCTTCACCGATCATTTGCTCATGAAGTTTCTCTCCGGGTCGGATACCAACGACTTCTTGACGACAATTAGGAGCAAGAACACATGCCAAATCAGTAACTCGCATGGAAGGTATTTTTTTCACATAAATTTCACCACCTACCATGTCTTCAAATGCGTGCCAAACTAACTCTACTCCTTGATCTAATGAAATCATAAAACGTGTCATTCTGGGATCAGTTATTGGTAGTACACCTTTATCTTTAATAGACATAAAGAACGGTATTACTGAACCCCGAGAGCCCATTACATTACCGTATCTGACAACGGAAAATCTTGTACCATGTTCACCAGAATACGCATTAGCAGCAACGAATAATTTGTCAGAAGTTAATTTTGTTGCTCCATAAAGATTAATCGGACTGCTTGCCTTGTCAGTTGATAAAGCTACAACCCCCTTTACTTTTTTATCAATGCAAGCATCTATTAGATTCATCGCGCCCAAAACATTGGTCTTCACGCACTCAAAAGGATTGTATTCAGCGGTTGGTACTATTTTGGTTGCTGCTGCATGAACAACATAATCTACGCCATCAAGCGCCCTGTATAGTCTTTCTTTGTCTCTTACATCCCCAATAAAGAACCTTACTCTGCTATCGTCTGCAAATTTTTTGGCCATCTCCCACTGCTTCATTTCATCTCTGGAAAAGATGATAATTTTCTTAGGGTTATATTTTGTAAGTGTCATTGGCACAAAGGTATTACCAAATGAGCCCGTACCACCTGTTACCAATATGGTTGTATTACTAAACATTCTGTTCCGCCATTTTTATATTGTTTGACTCAATTTAGTGATCACATCTATCAATAAATTTTTGGTGTAAATTTTCTCTATCTTCCCACCATTGTTTATATTTCTCAATTCTGTTTAGCACTTCATAAGATTGCATTCTTTCTTTTAGAACATAAGAAATTGCATTAGAAGCAATTTCTTTAGCAAATCCAGGCGTTTCTATCATTCGTAATATTGCATCATGCCAGGAGGAATTTTCACTAACTAAAAGTCCACTTATATTATTTTTAACTGTTAATTTATACAAGGTTTCATTTGCAATTACAGCTACACCCCGGCTACTAGCCTCTAAAAATTTAATATCACTTTTACAATTATTTTCGAAATTTTCTCGCAATGGCAAGAGCGCCACATCACAACTTCCCATCAATGCTAAATATTCCTCATAGGGCAATGCAGAGTGAAATCTTTTCGTCTTAAATTTAAGTGCGTTAAAAAAATCTTTATCCCACACCACGTCCCACTCTAATTCTGGTTTTTTTTCTGAAATCTGATTAATTTGCTCAATGATGGGTCGCCAATCATTTCCTCTATTCAATGCACCAAAGAAAAACTTCTTTGGATTTTCTCTGGGTAGTTTCTTGAAATTTACTTCTGAAACTGAATTTGGAAATACCGCTATATTTGGGTTGTAGTGACTCAGTGCATTTGCCAGAAATTGCGTACTGGTCTGTACTGCATGTGCTCCTTTAAATGCCAACCACCCATGTTGACCAAATCTTTGTCTAATTTCACCTGGCAGTTTATCTGGATGGTCATCCCACTCTGATACTACCAACCAGCCTGCTGCATAAAGTTTTTTAACTGCTTCTACCCATTGATTTCCTGGAGGTGGTATGTGTCTTTGTATAACTAGAATCTTAGCAGCGCCTTCGTTCAATGTATTTTGATCTATTCCAAACGGAATAATCTTTTCAGCCATCTCCGCTCTTATCCCGGCTATTTGCGCCAACGCATGCATAGGCTTAATCGTCCTTACCTCCATAAAAGCAGGAACAAACGAACACATTCTGACCAACATATCTGCCTTAACTGGCGTAGGTTTGAATACGGTTAAGTTTGAGTTGGCATTTTTCGTTCCAGTATTTTTAGTGTCTACGTTTAAAGTTTCATTTGTTTTAAGAACTTTTCCAAGTATCGCCAACTTCTTTATGTTGTCGTCCTTTAGCGTTTGACGTCTAACAACTTCGACTGCGGTTTCCCATGCTGCTGGAGCTTCTCCACTTTTGAAAACAGACTCTATTAATTCCGCTTGTTTTGGTAAGCAGATTGTTTTGATGTCGTAATTCTTTGATATGAATGCTCTTGCATTCAAACGAATTTGTTCATATTTTTTAGGATGTTCAAGTACTTCACAAACTTGATCTGTCAATTGATCTTTATTAAAAAAGTCGAACAATAACCCTGTTTTTCCATGTTCAATAAACTCTTGCACAGGAGATGTTTTCGAGCCAATAACCAATGCACCAAGCCCCATAGCTTCTACCATAGACCAGCTTTGTACAAATGGATATGTTAAATAGACGTGTGCTTTAGAAATTTGCAAAGCAGCGACTAATTTGTCATATTCAATTCTTCCACTCCAATGAACTCTTTCTTGTGGTATTTGTGATCCGACTTCGGCTTCAAGCTTTTCACGCCAAGTTCCACCACCTTTTGGACCAGCTCCATAAGAAACACCACCTCCACCAATCATCAAAACATGTGCGTTAGGTCTACGTTTTAATATTTCAGGAAGAGCTCTATAGAAAACATGAAAACCTCTATAGGGTTCAAAATTTCGATTTATAAAGGTGATGATTTCATCTTTAGCCGTAAATTTATGATTTCCAATTTCAAAAATAGCATCAGGATTAGGCTTTAAATTAATAGTATCCACACCATCAAAAATGACAGTAGATCTTTCTAAAAAACTTTTAGGATGAGTACTTGCTTGCCATGCAGTAGGCATTAAATTCCAATCTATCGAATGGAATGTTTGCCAGTTAACCAAATTGCGTGAAGTTGTTTTTAACAAGTCATCAAATGTATTTGGGAACTCTGCATCAAATCCTATATCAGCCATTCTTGGTTGATAGAAATATTCAGAGAAGCCTAGAACCTTAGCATTAGGCAAGGCTTCTTTGACATACATTAGCTCACCCCAACCTGTGTGTCCCACCACAATATCGGGCGTGAAGGTCTTCTTCATTTCTATCAACGCTTTGAACACAACTTGTGCTCTTCTTACATTGGTCTCAAAGGGTTTCAAATAGTGATGAGTAGCAGGCCCAGCCCCCGCCGGCGGTTCGTATGTAAATGTTTTCAGAAAAGATGGAAATGTTCTATCTCCTTTGTTTTTTGAATCCATAAGAATACCAATTTCATGCCCTCTTTTAGACATGTATGGCGCCAAGCTCCTGAATTGACCAGGAAAGTTTTGATGGATAAATAAAATTTTCATAAAAAAAAGCGGGCTGCATTAGCCCGCTTTTGGAGTAAGGCCGAAGCTTTACATTTTAAGGCTTAATAAAGTCTCCATTGACTGGCTTCTCTGTTGTTCCAGTTACACCAACTAGCTTGATCGTCAAGTCAGTAGTTGACTGCCACACACCATTGCCATCAACATCAATGTATACAAAAGTATCTGTGCCATTGTCGTAGAAAGTAACAAGTGTAGTTGCAGTATTCAAAGCACCACCACCAGTGAAGTCAGTTGTGATTTCTGTGATAGTAGCACTCGATGGCGCACCAGCTGGTAAGCGATTTACGATATCAGTAATATCAATCTTATCAGCTTGCGATACGTGATCAAAGTCAACAACAGTTACTGTATCTCCAGCAAGATCGTATGTAAATACAAACGTATCGTTACCAGTTCCACCCGTCAAAGTGTCATTACCACGTCCACCTGTAATGGTGTCGTTACCGGCATCACCAAAGATGGAGTCTGCACCAGTGCCACCTAACAGAATGTCGTTACCGTCACCGCCATAAATAGTGTCTGCTTCTGTTCCACCGTCAATGGAATCATCACCAGCTCCACCATTGAGCGTGTCAGCACCTGAACCACCCAAAATTGTGTCATTACCAGCGTCACCAGCCATGTTGTCAGCACCAGCTCCACCACTCAAAGAGTCGGCACCATCACCACCACTGATACCACCATTTAACGTATCTGCTCCAGCACCGCCCAGGATAGTATCGTTACCGGTACCACCTGATGCGAAACTGTTTGCTCCACTCAAAGTAATGACATCATCACCCGCGCCACCTGTTACCGAAGTAACGGTTGCAGCACCTGATACATCAATTGAGTCATTACCAGCGCTAGCAACAATTGAGTTGAATGCTGCGTTTACGTAAGTTGAAGCTGTCAAGCTAACTGCTGTACCCGTGAGGCTCAGAACATCAGAGGTGTGATCTGTTGTTACGTAGGTGAAGATACTGTCTGCAAGCGTGCCACCCATTGAAAGCTCAATTGTGTCTGCACCACTGCTTGCGGCAATTGTGTCAGCTACGGTTAATTCAGATGTAATGAACTTCTCAGCACCTGAATCACCTAAAACTGAATCAACACCGGTACCCAGATCGAAAACGTCTGCTCCACCACTGCCAGAAATGATGTCGTTTCCACTTCCACCTGAAATCGTATCAGCTTGTAAAGAGCCCAGTATTGAGTCAGCACCAGCACCAGAGGAAATGTTCAAAGCCAAGTTCGAAGCTATGCCATCAATCGTCTCATTACCCAAGTCAGAAGTAATGCTACTTATAGTGTCTCCACTGATCAGAAGCACAGAATCAGCGCCTGAACCATTCAAAACAAGAGACTCAACACCTAGTAAGCGACTACCTGCAACTGTTGCAGTTGCAGTGATTGTTACTGTGTCAGTTCCCGTACCACCTTGGACTGTATCTGCTGATGAGTAGTCGGCCAAGGTGATAGCGTCGTTTCCTGCTCCAGAGTCGATTGTGTCTGATCCGGCACCCGCGTCGATTGTGTCGTTACCAGTACCAGATGTAATAGCATCGTTACCCGTGCCACCAATCACTGAGTTGTTACCGTTTCCAGCTGTGACTATGTCGTTTCCAGCGCCCGCGTCAATTGTGTCATTACCGCTGCCAGCTGTAATAACGTCATTATCATCACCTGAAGACAAATTATCACCAACTGAGTCTGCATTTGACAGAATGGAATCTGCACCAGAGCCTGTAACTACCGTGTCTTGACCTGTACCCGTATCAATCGTGTCTGGTCCAGTGCCAGTAGAGATTGAATCATTACCTGCACCCAGTGATGCCGTTACAGTTGCGGCACCCAAACCAGTAGCTGTAATTATGTCAGCACCTGTGCCACCAGTTATGGTGATAGATGCTGCTCCCAAAGAAGCCAAAGCCAAAACATCAAGCGTTACTGTATTTCCACCATTAGCCAATGTAATAGCATCTAAACCAGTAACTTGACGGAATTGCGCATCTGTAACCGTACCTGCAGTGGTGAACTCCAATGTATCTGCAACGCCATCACCGAACTTGATGATGTCAACGTTTGAGAGTTCTGTCACATCAACTTTTACGATGTCGTTATCAGATCCACCCAATACGCTATCAAATCCAGACCCAATGCTAATTTGATTAGCACCTGCACCTGCATCAATTGTGTCGTTGCCAGCACCTGAACTAATTGTGTCTGCACCAGCATCACCAGTCACTTTATCGTTACCGTCACCCGTGCTTACGTTTGCAGCTGTACTAGACAAAGTAATGGTATCTGCGCCTGCTCCAGTAGTAATTGTGTCACCAGCACCAGAAGTAATATTCAAACCAACTGTGTAACTACTGGCGTTGATGGTATCTGCATTAGAGCCTGTTACGACAGTAGAAATTCCAGCTGCTTGCGCATTCGCACCCAGGGTAACTGCCGCACCCGCTGTGTTTTCAAAACTCAGGGTTGCAACACTTGAAATGTTTGCGAACGCAGCATCTCCAAGCACTGTAGCTGCACCAACAACTTGCAATACGTCTGCACCAGTACTACCTGCAAATGTCATGGAGGACAAAACAGAGTCAGCCACTTGCAATGTATCTGCACCTGTGCTGCCATTAATTACCAAAGCCGACGTGAATGCAGTTGTAACCACTACTGAGTCACCGCCTGTACCCATGGTTACCGTATCTACGCCAGCTGCCAATGCATTAGCACCTAACGTGATGGAGTTTGCTGAATTGCCTAATGCCAGTACATCGATAAAGGTTACGTGACCAAGATTGCTGTCGACCACTGGTCCACCATCCAAACGCAAGGTGTTCACACCAGCACCACCACTAATTGTGTCGCCAGTGGTGATATCAGAAACGATGACCGTATCGTTGCCATCACCCAAAGAGGCAACATCACCGTCACCAAGGCCCAGATTTACCGAGTCTGCACCGTCACCAGAAGTCACGTTATCTAGACCTTCACCTGTAACAATTGTGTCGTTGCCTGAACCTGTAGTTACAACATTGTGATCTGTACCTGTAGTGCTCAAAGTGATCAGGTTGTCGCCCTCACCACCGTAAACAGTATCACCACCAGATGCACTTGTAATAGTGTCATTGCCACCACCTGCTGTAATAACGTCAGCACCTGCGCCTGTTACCAGAGAGTCAGCACCAGAGCCAGCCGTCAAGGTAGTAGCACCAGAGCCACCAGAAACAGTGTTGTTACCTTCGCCGACATTGATGGTTTCAGCGCCAGTTGAAGAAATTACCACTGAATCAGAACCTGCACCTGTGAAAATAACGGCAGCCTGTGTAGATGAAGTGGTTGTAATAGTCAAACCAGTTGCCTGGTAGGCTGATGCATCCAAATATGAAACCGAGTCAGCAGCGGTAATCGCTTTGATTCCAGCCTCTTCTGCTTCTGCACCCAACGTAATTGTTGTAATTCCGCTGGTCAAGTTGAGTGTTTCAACACCAGACACATTTGTGAACTGGCTGTCAATAACAGCTCCACCAGCTGCTGTAAATGTCAGCGCGTCAGCTGAATCTGCACCACCAGAGATGGAATCGTTGCTTGTTAACTCCAAAGCCGAAATCTGGAATGTATCTTGGCCTGTACCACCATCAACACTATCATCACCAGAAAGGATACTAATTGAGTCATTGTCTGCACCGCCCAACAAGCTGTCGTTGCCAGCAGAGTCAGTAATGGAGTCAGCACCTGCACCGCCATCAACATAGTCATTGCCAGATCCACCAGAGATTACATCATCACCAGCGCCACCCAACAAGCTATCGCTACCATTGTTACCTTGGATTGTGTCGTTGTCTGCACCACCGTCAACTGTATCGTTGCCAGAACCAGCAGAGATTGAATCAGCACCAGCTGCACCAGATACGTTTTCACCAGCAGTCGCTGAAGAAATCAATGTGTCAGCGCCAGCACCCAGATTAATTGTCAAACCGACAGAGTCAGCAGAAACAGTCAAGGTGTCTCCGAAAGCCGACAAAGTTAAAGTTCTAATACCAGCTGCCTGTGCAGCAGAACCAAATGTCGCATCTACGGTGTCTGAAAAAGTTAAATTCTCGACTTTGATGTTGGCCAAATCTGCATCAGCCACAAGCTGATCTGAAGTTTGAACCAAATCTGTTCCACTTCCACCCAAAACTGAGTCGCCAGAGGTTAAGGCCGAACCCAAGCTAACAGTGTCATCACCCGCACCTGCATCAACAACGTCAGTGCCTGAACCAGTAACAATACTGTCTGAACCAGAACCTGAAGTAATAGCGTCGTCGCCTGAGCCAGTTGTAACTGTCAATGCTTTAACAATTGCAGATGCATTCAATGTAACTGCTTGATCGGTTGCTGTAATTTCAGAAATACCAGTTGCTTCAAACGCTGCAGCAATAGTTGCTCCATAAGCGCCACCACCTGATGTCAATGTCAAAGAATCCATATCTGACACATTGGCGAACACACTGTCAGCCAATGATGTAGAAGAAATGATCATTGAGTCAACACCACCGCCACCAATAACAGTTTCATTGGCAGAGAAGGTTGCTGAGTCAGACACGAAATCGATTGTGTCATTACCCAGACCACCAGAAACGTAATCGTTACCAGCACCAGCTTGAATTGAGTCAGCACCACCATCACCAAACAAAAGGTCGTTACCTGCACCGCCGTAAAGCTTGTCATTGCCATCTCCGCCGACCAAAGAGTCGTTACCAGAGTTGCCAGACAATGAATCAGCACCCAAACCACCAGTCAAGGTGTCATTTGCATTGGCGGCACCAGCCAAGTTATCTGCATCACGTGTGCCAGTTACAGCAACACCAACGCTATCTGCACGGCCGGAAGTGAAAGACAGAGCAGCAGTCATTGCGCTCGCATCAATTGTCTCTACGCTATTTGCAGTCAAGCTGACTGCATAACCACCCGTTAAAGTCAATTTAGAAAGACCAACAGCTGAAGTTGTAGAACCTTCAGTGACAGTCAATGTTGCAGCTTCTGCCACTGAAACCGTGAGGTTTTCCAAGTTATTAACTGAGTCAGCATTGTCAGTCAATGTCAATGTCAAACCAGATGCCGCTGCATTGGTCAATGTGACTGCCAATGTGTCGTTTGATCTAGTCAAAGCAACGCTTGAATCAAAGTCAACTGTTACAGATGTCAAGCTGTCTGCATTCAAAACCAAAGTAGGAATCGCTTGCAAATCATTCAAAGACAACAATGCAGCAGCCGCATTAACGCCACCTTTGTAATCAACACGAGTTGTACCCGTGATATCGGAGAAGTCTAAAGTTGTGGTACCTGATGTAACACCAGACTCAATGATGATTCGGTCGGCGCTAGTAACTGTAGGCGCATAAGACTCACCAGAACCAGTGATGGTGATTGACAAAGTATCGGAGCCATCACCCATGTTAATGGAGTCGCTATTACCCAGTGTTGATGTGGTAGCAGCCAATGATTCAGCACCATAGGTGCCAGAAATTGAATCAACACCGCTAGTCAAAGCGGAGGCCATTGCACCAGCAGCAATAGGCACCAAAGCTTGCTGCATTGCAGTTGTTGTAGTTGCTGATTCATAAGTAACATCAGCAATAACACCGCGCAAGGTAGACAGAGTTTCTGTGTCACCCATGAGCGTTTCTGTGTAGTACTCTGCGTAGGCAACTTGGTTGGCCATCTGCTTAGCAGTGTTACCCCAAGTTTCATCGGCAAATGACTTGTTGGCCAGGTTGCTGAAAACTTGATAAATCACATCGCCTCTTGACCAGCCTGCATTCAAAGCTGCAGTAATGTCAGCTACAGCAGCAGCTTTTGCTTCGGCACTTGCAGAGTTTTCAACAACGTTAGTGACAAGCTTGTTTGCAAACTGCTCGTTGGTGAAGAAGTTGGGGTATGTAGACAAAAACTGAGATTTAGTTGTAAACACATTCACAACTTGCTTAACAGTCATACCTGCGTTGACTGCATCAGCCAATTGGCTCATGTAGGTTACGCCAGGCGCTGCGTTGAATGCGATTGCGAAGAATTGATACAACTCTGTTTTTGTCGTGCTAGTTAAAGCCATTAAAGCTCTCCTTGAATAAATTCGGTATGCCCAATACGGGACTTGTGTCGGATTCTAT
>JACCDX010087166.1_pt1 | contig 20272 bp, 30 predicted proteins | sample 7449681 | NCBI WGS metagenome assembly JACCDX01 (sample SAMN15323450, study PRJNA562643) | freshwater metagenome | isolation source: river surface water | place: USA:Blue River Watershed | collected 2017-08-18
CATCAAGTAGGCATTCTAAAGATATCAAAAATATGCTTAATAGCATTGAAGACAAGTTGGTTGCTTTAGAAGAAAAAATCCAAGAATTAGAAGATAAATCTAATCTTGGATTCAATGTGATTTTAGAGGACGAGGAAGATTAATCTTCCTCGTTTCTCATTTTGATTCTTACAACAAAAGGTTGATCTGTTTCATAACTCGCCCAAGTATTTGAGTCTATTTGATAAACATTAGGTGAATCTGTATATGGGCAAACAATATTGATTTCATCATCCACGCTATCAATTTCTAAATTTACAACTGCTATTCTCTCTCTAACTTTTCTTTCTGCTGATTCATTAGAAGTCGAGTCATAATCTGTATTGATAAGGCCTAACTGTCTTTCACCTTCTTCAGTAAGATCTTCATCATCAAAATCATCTAGTAAATCGATATCGTCAATTGGAACTTCAATTTCAACCATTTGACCATCTTTTTCTACTAACACAGTATGAGTGTTCATATTGTGATATGAGCCATCAACATTCATCATTTCTGCTAATGCTTCTTCAGATTGTCGCCTAGCAGTAATCTCATCAACTATAATGCCTTCTGTTTTTCTTTCCATATTTTTATGCCATATTCTCAGTAAAATAATTGCTCAATTGAAAATCAAGCCTTATTGGATAGTTTAAGCCGCCTAAAGGTATGAAAGTAAATGTTTCAGTTTTGTTTTTTTCAACATAGACTGAGATTACATCATAAGTTTTTTTGGCTGGTAAAAGTTTTGTCGTATGTATTATACCTCTATGCATAAAAACAAGAATGCCGTCTCCTCCTCTTGGTGAAAAAGAAAGTTTCAATACTCCATTCTCATTTGGTTTTACTTGCACATTGATATTACTGCCATATTGACCATCAACTTTACCGTCAATAATTTCTCCAATTTTAAAACTATTTTTTTGTTGCAAATTTAGAGAAAATGATTTATTTATATCGTAGTCTAACTGGTAAATGTCAAGACTATTTATTTTATTATTCTCATTGCCTATTTTGCATATGACATTAGTACCTTTTTCAATTTCTCCCTCAAAAATTCCAGATATAGTTTCTTCTGGTTCTAAGACAGAAGATATATTAAGGACATTGTATATAACAGGATTAGTGAAAAAGTTTTTAACTGCTTGAGCTCCCGCATATTCAGGCCTTTGATTTGCACTGAATGATTTTTTAAGATTCTTTATTTTTTTATCTGATTTTAAATAAAATTTCTGATTTTTGTCAGTCCCATTTTTGTAATGAACAAAGTATCGAACTTTTGAATTACTTATGTATTTTTTTTGATGAAGTATTCCAGAGGTTTTTACTGTTTCAGGGTTGTTCAGGTATAATAAATAATTATTGTCTGAAAAATATAAAGTCACAAGTAATATTATTACAGCCTTTATAGAGACGAAAAGTTTATGAGTTAACGCCATTGTTTACCCCCTTAAGAATAACTTAACACACAATTGATTATTCTATGTTGTAGGAGCAGAAACTTAGGGAGAAGAAAAAAATAGATATATCACTTTCGAGTTCAACTATGTTCAATTTCAAGAATTTCAAATCAGCAGCCGATCTTTCTAAAAAAATCAATCCAGGAGATATTCCAGGATCAACTGTCGAACAAAAGGCAGCATACATATCTGAGTACTTAGATAAACAAATTGGTGACAGATTGATGTCTGGTGAAATAGACATTGATACTGCTTATAAACTTTTATCAGAGACTAAGGTCACTGGCGTTGCTGCAAACTTAGATTTTCTTGAGAAATATCGTTACAATATTGCTCAATTACTTCAACAAGCAAGTTTTATAAAATCTGAAATGAGTGAAACAGGATTAAGCTCTGAACAAATATCTCAGATGATTTTAAAGAAACTTCTAGAAAGAGTAAATCAGGTTTTCATTCCTGAGCTGATTGAGCTTAACCGAACTGCTAAGAGATCATCTGAAGAAGCTTTAAGTTTACTTTCAAATCTTACGACTTATGAAGAACCTGAGCAAATCTCATCAATTAAATTGTTTATTTCAAGAGAAATTGAACGTGAAGTAAATGAAATCGTAAATGAGTTCAGAGATATAAGAGATAGAGCATTAAAGATTCAGGGATTCGAAGATTCTGATCTATTAATTATGCTTACACATACTCCCGTAGAATCTTTGAAAGTAATTTTTCCTGACAGAAGAAAGACAGGCGGGACACCATTACCTTCTAAATTTACTGATCCTGAGGTAGTAAGGCAAGTAGAGTTTGCTAACGATGAAGTTCAAAAGTTAGCAAGAAAAGTTACTATGAAAGGTGATGCAGGATGGTCTAAAGTATTAGGTCTTTCTGAAAAATTACCACAGGAAGAACTTGAAAAATGGAAGCGTTTAGTTGATCACCCAATTAAATTCAATTTATATGAGATTGTCAAGAATGCTGGTTTGATGAGTGCTGGACTGAATGAAGACAGAACAGAAAAACCAGAGGCTGTAAAACAAGCAGGATTTAGAAATCCTGTTTTAAGAGAAAGATATTATTCTGTGTTTAGACCACAGTTAGACCCATCTACAGGCAGACCATTCTTATCAGAATCCGAAATGAGATATATGGATGAAAAATTTAGTGGTAAGTCTCCAAGCGAATTGCCATATGATATTGATGAAAGATTAGACTTCATAAAAAGATCTCAATCTGGTCTAAGAAATAGATATGCCTTAGACAGACTGTACGAATTTATTTCAGAAGGCTATGACGGACAGCAGCTCAAGTCACTTGTCTTGTCGAACAACATTCCATTAGATCAAGCAGGCTTAGCTATTCAATTTTATTTTAAAATAATTTGCAAGGGTGATAGAGACTTATTCTTGCGAGACTTAAGAACTTTAGGCCTTGAAGAACATTATGGTGCTTTATCAGAAGTTGGATTGCAAGTAGACGAAAGTTATGAAGCTGTAAGACTTACTGTCAACTCAAATCAAGAATACAAAATAATCAAAGTTTTAAGAGATGAATTTGGTATTGATGCAGTTCCTTTCCCTGTGTTGATTCCTGTTCCTACTGACTGCCCAACAAATACTGAAAATTTCGACATCGACTTTATGATATTTGTTGATGTATTAGATTACATTGACCCAGAAACATTTCAGCCGAAGATTACACAAAAAGCAGTTTTTGTTGGAGAATATTTTGGTTTTAACAGTGATAAAGAAAAAGAAATAGTGGATAGGGGGCGTCCTTGGGTCACTCCTGAAGGTAAAGTTTTCACACCACCACCAAAGATTAGTTCAGTGACGGGACAAGTCTTAAAAACTTATTCGCCATTAGAACCAGGAAAAAAATCGAGAGAAGGCCACATTTACGATTTAAAAACTATGTGGAAAAAGTTTACTTACAACACAGTCTCTCACATAATGGGCGCAGATGCATTATATTTCGATGATGCTGACTTAAAAATTCCTTATAAGTCAATCGCACAAAAGTTAGATGACAAGGATATTATTTACAATTATTCTGGCTGTTCAAATACTAATAATTTATGTAAAGCGAAAAAGATGATTGAAAATAGTACTGGATTTGAGTTAAAAGAAAACTTAAATAATCCAGAATATCATCGTATGAATGTTTATGATGAAAAAAATAAGTGCATCAGACTTGTTGACAGTATTATTATAAATTTTAAATTTCAAAAAGTATTACGTAAAGTAAAAAAAGAGTTTGTTGGCAAATCTGGATTCGACAGACAAACTATGTTTTTTCACAAAGAGTATATGGATTCTTTACGCACTAATATCCAAAATGCAATTAGAATATTAAGCAGTAATAAATCTTCTATGCAAGATAAACTTTCAGCCCAGCAAGCAATAGAAAGGAATCAAGCGGAAATGAAAAGCTTAGAATATTCTCCTCTATACGCATTCAAGCAAAGATATGAAGAATTATTAACACAGCCTGAAATCGCAGGTACTTTAAATCAATTAAGTAAACTCAGAGAAGCAATCGTAAACGAAGATGTAGAGCCCACTCTCAGTAATGTTAGAGGATTGATGTTGCAAATCGATGAGGGAATTTTTGGATTTGTTCCTAATCCAGAACAATCATAAATATGGCAATCTATACGTCAAATCATATCGGAAAATGGCATTGGCTTAAGTACGACGGGTATGTTATTTTAGCCCAAGATTTTTCAAGTCAAGTTCAAAGAGACATACAGCCCAAAAAACTCATAATGGGTGATGGTGGAACTCATGTGATGGGATTTAATGGTATAGAAAATACTGTCAATATCTCTTCTGAAATTTTGCTCAGAAATTCATACAGAGATACATTTAGATATCCCAATATAAACGATGGTCAGTTGCATATTTCTGAGGCGCCTATGCAGTCAACTTATTTGTATAGGGATCCTTTTGATTTGTTGATTACAGATTTTGATAAAATTAAAGCATTTATTTTTTTATTCAATCCATATAATAATGTAACATATCCTACAGGTTTAAGCTCTAGAAATTTATTGACATCTGCCAGTATAAATATTTCAAATAATATAAGGTGCAGCTTAAGCTACAATTGTTTATATAATCAATTTGTTTCAATTCAGTATGCAGATTATTTCCCACCCAACTATGATTTTATAGCAAGAACAGCAAAAAACTATGACTGTAAATTTTTTGTTACAGACGATCCTACAACTACATACAAAGTTCTTTCTGCTGACATAAATATTAATGTAAACTATTCTAAAATTTACATTCTCAATCAGGAATCAGAATATCCGCTATATGGCCCAAATGGATATGATGTTAGTGGCAGCATTAAGACACCTGCTAAGAACTGGTACGAACTTCAATATATTTTTGATAATACTAATGCTCCTAAGACTACAAATTTTTCATTATTAGTTGGTAATAGATATCTAAGGTTGGGTCAAGTTTTAGTTGAAGATAAAATTGAATTTTCAATGTCTGAAGGAATAATGACAGCTACCATTTCATTCAAGGGATACGCAAGACTATAATGCCTATTTTATCAACAGAATTACTATCTAATTACTATACTATTTTGCTCAACAAAGATGGAAACCTTAGAAGATATATTTTAGAGTCCTGGAATGAAAATTTACAGCAAGATGTGGCAGAAAAATCTTTCATTCAAGGTGACATTGGAACAAGAGTAGTAGAGTTTTCAAATCCTTTTCATCAAGCAACTATGTCAGGACCAATATTAATCTTAAAAGATTTAGACGCTGAACTGACTTATGCTGCAGATGGTAATCAAAACTTAAGAAACCAGCCTACAGGGTTGTATGATATTTTTGACCTTATTTTAGATAATCTAAATATGATAATTAGACCTTTGAATAATGATGGATCTGATTACTTTTCGCCTGATTTACTGCCATTTTTTTTAGATAGTGCAACAATCTCTATTAACAATTCTGAAGTTAACACAACTGCTACTGTAACAAGCATTTATCCTAATGGATTTTCATCCGATAATTTCAATGTACTCACTCCCTCAACAGCAAGCAAATTGTATGGAGAGACTAGAGTTATGGGAAGAGTTGTAAAGTTCTGGGATTTTGGACTTAGATTGTTTGGCGACCATTATGCAATGACTCAGGCAACTATAAACATAAAGGTTGTTGCAGACAAGGTTACTAATATTGGCAATAATTTCTATAACGGAAACGTAACACCAGATTTTATTATCACTGGTTATTCTATCTCTGGAGATGCAACTATATCAATAATGCCATCTCAGCTTGACAGTTTTAAACTTTATCAAGCGCCTGGGTACTTTTATGTTTTCCAAAACTCAATTGGTTTATCTCTGATTGATTCGTACAGAGGCAATAGAATATTTGATTTTGGTAGTTTTTTAGTCCCACCAAGAGTTGAATTTGATATGCGTTCTAGTCAACTTAATCAAGCAAGAGTTTCTTTCCAAGCATTTGTTCGACGGTCTTATTAGTGTACAAAACTAATGTGGAAGAACTTTTAAAATTTACAATCCCTGGCAATCCTGTTACCAAAAAAACCCATCAACGTATTATGCGTGTTGGTGGTTACCCTAGGATTTTTCCATCTAAACAATATGAAGAGTATGAGAAGTATTGCAAATCATATTGTTTAGATGTTTGGAAGAATCAAGGCAAAGAACCAATGAAATTTGGTGTTGCAATAAAAATCAAAGTTTGGCTTTCTCGTTGGATTCTCCCAGATCACGTAGGTATACTTCAATCAATTGGAGACATTCTTGAAAAGTGGGGTGTTCTAGACAACGACAAGTATATTCACTGGACTGATTTTGACAGTGAAAACAACCACGAACATTGGTTTCAAGGTATAGACAAGGAAAACCCAAGAATAGAAATTACAATCTTTCGATACAAACATCTTTACGAAGACTATACACAAGAAAAAGATGAAAAAGAAGCTGCAAAGCTAGAGAGAAAAAAGATAAGGGAAAGCAAAAAAACCGGATTGTAAAATGATTATTGTAGTAAATTTCGGAGTCAACGAAGATTTTTCCGAAACACCTCTATTGGAAAATTTATGGCAAACTTTAGGAGTTTGCAATTTCTTTGAATCATTGCCTGAGCTTTGGAAGTTAAACGATATTTATTGTGATAGTGTATGTAAATATTTAGATATTCGTAAAACTCAACTAGTATATGCAAAACTTTGGGGAATAGATGTTGATCAATCTAATAATGTAGGACTTATAACTAAAGAGAAGTTTTATCCAATAATAAAAATATAAAAAAAGCAGACTTTCGTCTGCTTTTTTTATGAATGCTTAATGCCTATGAGTTTGAGACAATGTAATGAGGCTCAGTATCAGTAATTGTAAACTCGCCTGCAATTCCAAGAGGAGTTACAATTTCCTTCATTCGATCCTGAAGGGCTACTGAATTCTCATTCAATGCTTCATTGAGAGCAGTCAATTGCTGCTGAGCCTGTTGAAGCTGTGCAGCATATTGCTGTGCAACGTTTACAAACTCAAGAACATCAGCCTTTTGAGCCTTAAGCTCAAGCAAAGACTGTCGCATCGATACAAGTTCAAGATACTCATCGTGAGTAATAGCTGGTTGCTCTTCACTTACTTCTACAACAGTATCTACTGCATTTTCATCCATTTGTTATATAACCTCGAGATCATTTGATCAAACATATAATACCTTATACGACCGATTTTGTAAACTTGTTTTTTTCAATCTTATCCGGTATGATTTATATATCTTATACAGAAAGATCCAAAAACAATGAAAACTATTTTTCTCAGTCCTTCAGACCTTGCGTTCTTATATCAAGAAAGCACTTGGGGATTTTATCAGAAGTATACTTCTAATATCAAACGACCCCCAGTTATCATTCCTAAAGTTTTTACAACTATAGACGTACTTACCAAAATGACTTTTTCAAATAAAAGTATGGCAAGTTTTGACAAAGGCTTTCCTGATGGGTTACTTGTTGATGCTGATAAATGGGTAAAGAGTAAAACAATCTCAAATCCTGAATTTCCTGATATCGAAATTGGTGTAAGGGGCAAGATTGATGGTTTGCTTAAATTTTCAGATTCGACACATAGTGTAATTGATTTCAAAACTTGTGAAATATCTCAAGAAACATTGTCAAAGTATGTAATGCAGCTCTCCTGTTATAGCTATGCTCTGAGACATCCGAATTCTTCAACAGACTATTCAGTAACAGTCAATGATAAAGTAGGATTATTTGTTTTTCAGCCAACATCATTTGATATGAAAGAAGATGGAAAAGCAAATCTTGGAGGAGACTTTAAGTATGTTGAATATTCTTGGAGTGAGGAAGATTTTGTAAAATTTATTTCAGAAAAGATTATTCCTCTACTTTCAGGTAAAGAACCTATGCCTACAGAAAAAGATCCTTGCTGGGTGTACTTGAAGCAATTTGGTTTCGAATATGAGGAGGAATAATCCTTTTTCATAACATATAAAATTATATAAGGGTAAAGTTATGAATTTTTTTAATAATTTTCGCAATGTAAGATTAGCGCAAAATCCATCTATTGATAGTAGGTCAGAGGAAAAGTTTTTTGAGAGAGCTATGGCTAGAGCCACTGAAATCAAAAATGATCCAACTATTCCTGAATCTCAAAAACAAAATATGTTTAAGAATGAATTCAGTGCAGACTATCCTCGGTTAACTCCTTATCATAAAGCAAAAATTGAGGGTATTTTTGGAGCAGCTAGTTTTCAACAAACACCACCAAATGTCCCTGATGGTGTTTATAATGCTGCGAAAGAAAAAACTAACAAACTTTATCCTTATTTAGCAGAGATTAAAGACGGTAATGATTTTCTCTATCTTGCTGCGACTAAAACTCCCGGATTTTCTGGCGATAGTTTTTACACTGAATCCAATAGAGAAAAATTATTAGCACAACTTAATAGAATTGCTAAAGAGCCTTATATTCAAAGAAATTATCCAAATATTCCACCTTTATTAGAGTCTGCTATTAAGAAACTTGATGAAAAAATTAAAGGCAAATCGGGTGGCGGTGGTGGTGGTGCTGAAGAAAAATCTGATGCAAAGAAACAGCCTTTAGATCGTGGTGGAAGATCAACTGCACTTACTGATGATGATCTCAAAACGGGAAAAACTCCAAAGAAAGATGCAGAAGATGTGTATGATATTGAGAGTTTTGGACCTGATGCTAGAGTACTAATCCAAAGAATAGATGCAGTAAAAAAAGCTAGAGATAATCAGCCGAACAATTTTAAATACAATTATTATAAGTTAGTAGATCCAATCAGACAATCCTTAAATAGTTTAAGAGATAGTCTTACTGATGAAGAAGTTTCAACCATCAATGTAATGCTCGATAACTTAAATATTGATTATATCAATGCCTTTTATGGAGGGGTAGGAGTTTATAAAGCTGGAAGAATGTCAGTTCCTGTTCCTTTATTTCAGTCTGTAGAAGAAGTAAAAAGTTTGCTTTATGACAGACGTTTTCTTGAAGATAAAAATGAAATTCAAAATAGAAGAGATCAAATTGCAAGAATATTAGATGTTATTCAAAAAGAGCATATTAACAAAAACCCTGGCAACTATGATGTTATAAATGCTTTAAAAGGTATTCCTGGACGTCTCGCCTGGTGGAATATGAGATATACTGATATGAATGGTCGCACTGATGTCAAGATGATTCCACCATTAAGATATTAAAATGCCAAAACCAGTAGATGACTTAGTTCAAACCTTATTAGATGACCCAGGATTTTATCCAAAAAAAGATAAAAAAGACAGGGAGTCTACTGCTTGGGCAATAGCATATTCTCAATACAATAAACGCAAAAAACGCAAGAAAAAGTCATTCAATTTAAAAGAATATCGTACAGCACAAAAACCAGACTAAGTCTGGTTTTTTGTTTATAATAATATTATGAGTACTCTATCAATGATTATGTTGACAAATACTGCCAACGAAGAGATTTTCCGTATGACTCAAAATGCTCTTACTACTTTAAGCCAATCAATAGGATCTGAAAATTTCAATGTAGTTTTAGTAGAGTCTAATAAGGAACTTGATTGGGATTATAAAAATGTAAATTTTTATTTGAAGCCACCTGTTGATTTTAATTACAATACTTATTTAAATATTGCAATTGAAAATTGTGATACCGATTATATTGGCATCGTGAACAATGATGTTAATTTTCACAAAGATTGGTGGCTAAAGTTAGAAAAAGCAATGATTGAAAGAAATCTTGATACAGCTTCTCCAAGATCTCCAACTGCTCAAAAAGGCATTGTACCCCACGCAGAGATTAAGCATAGATACACACCTGATTCAGTTGTGAGAGAAGGCTTTGAGCTTATCATAAACTTCTGTGGATGGTGTTGGATTATGAAAAAAGAAGTTAAGGATTGGTTGTTTCCTTTAGATGAACAATTTTCTTTCTTTTTCCAAGATAATGACATCATTATGAGACTCAAACAAAGAGGCTGTAAACACGCCTTGATTGGCGGGGCTAAGGTTGATCATTTTGGCCAATCTTCTCATGGAATGTTTAAGAGCCAAGAAGAGTGGTACAAAAATACATTTGGATTAGAGCAAGCATATTTAGCAAAATGGAGGAACTATTTATAGTTCCTCCATTTTTATTACTTAGTGTGCAATCTAATCTCTTTGAGAAAATGCTCAGCATTCTTAACTGTTGTATTGTACTTGAGCAAATGGTCCATAATTTCACTTTGGAAATATTCGTAATTTTTATCTAACCACTTTGGATCATTCTTTTCGAAAAATGCAATTTTTGTCCATAATGCCTTTGGCGCTCGCATCATAACAAATCTTGGGCAGTTTGCGATTTCTTCAAAAATTGGGATGCAGCCATTTGCCATAATCTCATAATGGCGCATACAGTCCCAGCCAGCTTTACTTTGTGTCTTGGCATACTTTGAAAACTTATAATCCTGATAGTATTCGACTTCTGTATTGTATACATAAGTGCTTTTGTTTTTAGGATCAATGTATGCAATTCTTCTTTCTTTTGGTGCTCCGCCTGTTACTTTTTTTGTAGGCATAGCAAATTGGATTGGAAGAACATTCTTCATATACTCTTGAAGATCAGCTTGCTTTTGGTCTGGGTACAACTCTCTCTTGAAATAAAGTGTTCCATCTTTGATTTTCTCATGAAAGAAATTAGTATCTTCGCCATCAATGTAGACAATTTTCTTCTTGTCATAAGTATCTAAAACTAATTGAAGATGATCTTGACATCGCCAAATGCTTCCGTAAATAACTAAATCAAAAAATTTGTTTTTAATCTTACGAATAATATCTTCTCTGTCAGTGTTATCTGAAGTGATGTTTCGGCAAATTGTGAAACCCTTGCCATATTCTGTTGCAAACTGATCATCTGAATAGTCAGAATATAAATGGAAACGTTTATTGCAATCTACTACATCATCTCCAAAAAGTTCCTTAAGACCTAGTAGCAAACAGTCATCTTGATAGTCTGTGAGCCAAGGAAATTGTGGAGATCTTTGATTGCCAGAAATATATAAAATCTTCATAAAAGTATTGTACACTCCAAAGCAAGAATTAAGCTCTTGCTTCAATTGTACATTTTATATCAACTTCATAATCAATGCAAACATCTATCAATCTATTAAGTAAATTAAGCTGACCTATCACAATTAAGTTGTCAGGCATTGGATTGCTTACAGAAATATATTCTAAAGCTGCTTCAACTCTTTTTCTAAAAGCTACTGGATTGAATACGCCTTCCTTTTGAGTCATACCTAAAGCAAAAAGTAGAGGCAAAATATACTTATCAGAAACTTCTAAATCATTCGTGCCTTCTTGCAAGTCACATAAAAATAGTTGAAAAGAATAAGCTACAAGAGGTTTGTCATGAATTATATATTCTCTACAGAGCTCATGATCATAGTTTAAAGAAAAATTAAAATCATTATTTGCTAGAATATTTTCCCACTCTTTGATTGTTCTTCGATTATTAAGTTCTAATAAATCTTGAATCAATACTAACATTATAGAACTATAGTTTTCCGGAGGAATTACCTGTCCTTTCCAAAGGACATTTTCAGGTTTAGGGTGACTTTTAATATCAGGGCTAAATACAAGAACTTTGTAACTCATAAATCTATTCTACATTTATAGAATTATTTTTTCATAAGTTTCATAAAATTCTTGAGCTGCAATTCTGTAAACCTCAGAGTAATTTGGCGAAGGGGCAACTATATAATCACCAGGCTTCAAAGACATCAATCTGCCCCATTTTGCTATGAATTCAAGTTCAGTTCCATAGTATCGACAAGCTAATATTTTACCTTGAGGAATATAAACTGCGCCATTATCATAGAAGTAAAAAAATTTGTATCTACTAAAAAGCATATCAAGAGGAACTATGTATTCTTCTTGACATTCAGTGTGTAAATTCTTAACTACAAAATCCCCTTCTTTTGCGTAGTTTGTAGTTTCTAATCCATCAGCAGTCCAAGTCTCTATATATTGATTTAAAGTGGCTGGATAAGCATAAATAAGGCAAGTCTTGTAATATTCTTGCCCATTATCTCTTATTTCAGGAAAGAAATAAGAATATGCCTCCTTTTGAGTCATTACAAGTCGTCAATTTTTGATTCAAGTGTATACAAACTTGTTTCAGCATCATCTATTGCAGCAAAAACTGACGTAAGTTTATCCACTTGATCTTGAGGAAGGTTGTTTGGATTTTCAGCCGTATTTACTCTTCTGTAATTGCTGTCATAAGAAGAATCAACCTTTCCAATAATTGTTTTGAGATATTCTTTTATTTCATCAAGTTTGCCATACATTTCACGAACTTTTAATTCGGATAAAGTTTTAGAAACTTCTTCGTATTGACTTGAATCTTGTTCGCCATATTGAACATCTGTCCCACGCCTTATATCAAGTTCACTCCTAGATATATCGTTTGCTTTTAACCACTGTAATTGTTCAGGTGTAGGTTGAGTGTAAATTGTTGCATTAGCTGAACCATTTTGATAATTGATTCTCATAGCCCCAGTTAGTTCAGAAAGAATGTGTCTATCTGATCTATCTTTGAGTGCTTCAGGATTTATCCCTAAACGAGAAAGTAAATATTTATCAAATCTTACGTGAGACATAAGATTTGGAGTTACAGCCCCATTTGGCAATACATAAAATGCTTCGTATGGTGTTGAAAAATGTGAGTGAGTCTCTGAAGATCCACGAACAAATGGGCTTGATTGGTTGAACTCAGACATTATATTGGCTACTTCTTCATTTATTGCAGCAACCATATTTTCTTCTGAACCATATTTTTCTATTAACTTTTGTTTGATAGAATTTTCATCATCAGTCGCTGGATCAACATATGTTTTTGACTCCAATTCCTGTTGAATAATTTTTTCTGCGTCTTCTTTTGAAACTGCTATTTTAACTCTTGAGTACCACATAACAATAATATACTAGATTGATGAAAAAAGACCCTGATTACTCAGGGTCTTCTAAGAAGTTAAATCTTTGCTGTCCATTGTCAATTTCTTCTAATTTTTTAGTAGAATCAAATCCATATAAGAAAATATTTCTCAAAGATCTTAACTCCTTTTGTGATAAATCAAGTTTCAAAAAAGCTACAAGATTATTGAAATTTTCTTCAAGTTCATCAGGAGTATATATAGCATTATGAACGCTAAACATTCCAGAATCCATACCCAAACTATATGATTCAGGTCCAAAACCAAATTTGCTATATAAAAGCCCTCTGTAAGAACCTTTATCAGTAAAATAATTTTCATATATGCAATGAGTGATGTGAAAAAATACTAATAATTTTTTATCAGTCTCCAATGATTCAAAAAACTCTTTAGCATTTTGTGCATATTCATCTCTTGCTTTTTCTTCCAAATCAAGTATTTGACGATACTCGTCAGAATTTAAGTATTCTAAAAACGAGTTGTATATTTTACCGTTTGATTCAAAACTTTTGTCCATTGGATTGCCTGTGCTTTCTCTGATTGAATCTTCTTTGCGTTGTCTAAGTTCTTCCCAAGTCATATCATTCTTTTACAGGAGCAATATGAATACATTGTGCTTCTTCTTTTCTTAACGCAATGTGACTCTCTCTGCAGTTAACTACCATCATATCGGTGTGTTGTTTATTAAGGATTTTGATTTCGCAACCAGGATTGAAACCTAATTCGGAAAGTCTCAATCTGACAGTTCCGCAGATTGATTCAATTTTATAAGTTTCTCCAGCAGAACCATCAAATAATGTCATTTTACCACCACAACTCAAACCATAATTTAGAAAGATAATCAACTGCTTTTCTCACATCATCAGTTAATTGTTTTCTTTCTGAGTCGTCTGTACTTTGATAGTATTTATCCGAAACATAATAGTTTTCAAATGCGCTTATAATGAAATTCAACTTTTCATTATAAGATTCAACTGTTTCACCAGTAGGAATACCATTATTTACTTGGATAAATCTTTTTAATCTTGGAACTAGAAAAAATGCCATTGTGCGATCAAGATGCCAAGTTTCTGTGTCATCAAATCCTTGCTCAAATCTTTGCTGTTTGTACATTTCACGAGTAGCATAATCTTTGATATAAACTTCATCAGCAACACTAAAATTGATGTTATTTAGTGCCTCTGGCTTTATATATAATGTCAAGTAATCTTTTGATTTGTTCTGGGTCGATTTTGATTTTTTTTGGCTCATCTTTATCACTCATTTCTTAAAGGATTATAACATAAAAAAGAAGGCTTTGCAGCCTTCTTTTTTAGATGTCAAACTGTTTGAAAAATGGACAGGTTTGATATCCAGAACCATCTCTCACCCATCCATTTCCTCTGCAGCTTTCTTTACCTTTACCCAAACATTCACACACTCCGATTGGTTTGCCATTACGAATAATTACATTTTCAATCATTGCTTGTTCTTCTGGAGAAAAATTTAAAAATTCAGCCACAGAATCAACTTGAAAACCTTTAGCTTCAAGTTCTTTTTTCTTTTGATCAGTCATCAGATTCGTCTTCGTCATCCTCATCTTCATCAGCCATTAGTACAGCAGAAAGATCTTCAGGAACATTGTCCACAGTGTAGCCCTTTTCGTCTACTAAATCAGTGTCATAAGAATCTAATTGGTCAAGCCAATCACGATAATCATCATAAGTATCGTCAAACTCTTCTTGTAATGTATCAAAGTCTAATGAGTATTCTTTCTTATAGAATTTCATTGCTTTATCGAAAATGCTACAATCACTATCAATTTCAAGATAAGCATAGCCTTCTTCGTTGAGTGAATCTGTGCCATTTCCTAAGTAAGAATATTCTGAAATTGCATCCAAAATATTCAATTGGGAAAGTAAATCCAAACTTACTTTCCAATAGTCGTGTCGATAACAGTCAATCGCTTGAACAATAATTTTTTCCATAATATCACCTAATCGTCTGAATAAACTTTCTGTGGCTTAATTTCCAAACTATAAGCCACTTTTTTTACTTCAAAATAATATCTCAATGTTGCAAGAAGCTCAGTCTTGTCATTTTTGTATAGTTTTTGAAGAATCTCTACCATTTCTTCCTCTGATATTTCTTCTTCTTCATCAGCGGAAATATCAATATCAAAAGACAGGTTCAATCTGTATTTAGCCATTATTCACCTACCTTACTATCTTCTGCATCCCAAATATCAATATCCCAATCATCAGCAATTACATCTTGGGGCCTTAAATCAAGACCTACAGATGCCAATTCATATCTGTTTTCAAGGTCATCTGGATAATATACAAATACAAAACAATTGTCATCTTTGTCATAGAAGATATAGTTGTTATTTTCCCAACCAGTTCTTGAAATTGGTTTGCCTTCCATTAATGAATCGACTACTTCAGAAAACTTCATCTTCAATCTCGCAATCATTTACAATATCCCAATCATCTACAATCTCCCCCCAATCATCTACAATCTCCCAATCATCTATCAATAAATCTTCATTAGAAAATTGGTATTTTTTATCAACAAAACTTTTACCACTTTTAAATAAATATTTGCAACAAAGTTTTCCATAAAAAAAACTTATAACCAGTTGAGCTTGATTGTGAGATTTTCTAGTCCTCTTTATGCTCTTGCCTTTACGCATTGAAGGAAGTACATCTTCTAAAATCATTCTACTATTTCCCAATCATCTTCAAAAAAATCACCATTATCAAGAGCATCAAATAAACTAATATAGCCTTCAAATTCAGGTCTGTTAGGTACATATTCTGGAGCTTCTTTGATATCAGAAAAATAAGCCCTACACTTTATATCAGGCTCCCAAGATGTTCGCCTTAATGTAAAACCTTCTTCTAATTTTTTGAATGCTTCTTTGCCTGTCATAAAAATGCTCCAAATCATTAATAATCTGGGTGATCTAATCTTATCCCAGTATGATAATTTTTAATTGCCCATTTATATTTTGAAATATCAGGAAGCATAAAACTCCATAAGACTTCTCTACGAATTTGGTTATTGACTATGCTTCTTATTGTGTAAAAATCTTGGATATCCAAATCAGAATTAAAATAAGTACTGCCACTGTATTCAATAGAATAAATTTCATCAGTATTTATTGCTATCATTGAACAAGAAAAACTATTCTGTATAGCTTTGAAAGCATCATTACCTTGTAGAATTCTACAACCAAGATTTTTGAATTTTGTTTCTCTTCTTTTGTACTTTGAGCTTATTTCTTTTTCTTCTTTTTTTATTTTTTGCTTTTCATACTCAATTTCGTAAAGCACTTCGTCTATTTCAGAATTTCCTTCGTAAGAATAGTCAGCATCTTCATTGCAAAAAACATTTTGATTTCTTAATTTCATTCTTCATCAACTTTCTTAAAAATATATTTTGCTTTCATTGGCAAAATTAGATACTGAATTGTAAGCCACTCTGTAATTCCCGATTTGTGCTTTACTTTGTTTTGCAATTCATTATCCTTGACACGCCAAGCAGTTATATTAGTACCATCATCAATAGCTAAATAATATCCATCATTTAGTTTTTCAATAATATCAATAGGGATAGGTAGGCTCATTTTGTTTCCTAAAAGTTTCTCTTACATCCTTATCCCAGAGAAATTCAGATGCAAAACCAATAGTGCCAGAATCGTAGTGAATCCATACAGTTTTGCCATCATCAGAAAGACCTACTTCTATAATATCATCTTTGCTATAATGAAACTCTTCACAAAAAATATAAGCAATTTCACGCAAGTATTTCTGAAATCTAACAAAAGACCAAATACGTCCTCTTACATATTCTTCGCCATAAATTTTAGTATCAGTGTTCATTTCTATCTTTCAAAATTTGCTCTTGTTGTTTATTAACTTCAGCAACTACATCAATAACTTCCCAGTCGTCTGCAATTAAATCCAAATAAATCATTTTGCCGTAATTAGCAGCATATTTACCTATACCAAAATCTGGATGCCAACTTTTACGTCTAATTGTTTTTCCAGCATATAAATCTTCCAAAACATCTTTGAATGATTTGCTCTGAACCACCACCCAATCTTCAGCAAAAAGATCTTCAGTAGTGATTGTAGATTCTGCGTGATCATATTTTTTTGGAAATAATGTAAGACTTCGATTACCTTCTCTAGTCATCATCTTTCCAGCTTCAAGCATTTTGACAGCCCAGTTAATATCTCTTTTCAATACTATATTATTCTCTTTAGCAAAACTATCAAAATCAGAACCAATATGCTTGTTTTCGACTGCATAAGGTAAATAATCTTCACCAGGATCAATATAATTCAAAGCAGCTTTATTTAACTTTGCTTTCTTTATTTCAACATCATAAAAATATTTTTGATTTTTAGGTAATTTGTCCATAGTTTAATAATACCATAAAAAATTAAATTGAAAAACATTTACAACATTAATATAACACATAGCTTTGCGGCTTAAAGGAGTGTATATGTTTAATTTTTTTACCAAGAAACTACCTACTGATTTTGACCAGGTAAAAGACAAAGGCAGAGAAATTGGTGATTTTTTTTTCAAGCCAACACAAGAATTGCAAGAAGATTTTAACTTAATTGATAAAGTAAATAAGAGCAGATTCGAAGATTTTCAAGTATCTTCATTTGCATCATTTTTCGAAAGACTTGAATTGATTCCAACTGTAGATCTTGGAGATGTAAATTTAAAGATCAAAACAACAAACCCATCAGCACCAATTGACGCAGATTTATGTCAAGTTTGGATGAGAAGAACTTACACAAATCCAACAACTGGACAAACCACAGAACAATGGCTTAACTGGGTTCCTAACGACGATGCAGCTAAAAAATATTTTAAATTTAGTTTGTTTTCAGGAGAGACTCAAACATTTAATTTTGATGTAAGCACTTTTGATGTTGGAAAATATGATAGTTTTAGATTTATATTCTTTACCAACCATTGGACAGTGCTTGCTGATCAAATGGCGGAAAATGTTTCATTTGAAATTACTACCAAACAAAAAAGAGTCAAGGCTCCATTTGTAGAAATTTTAGCCGATAAAATTCAAGATCCAGGACTAGATGGTAAATTGCATATTCCTTATGTAATCAAAATGCCACCCAAAACATTCACCACTTGGGGTGGCTGGTTCTTGTTGGGAAAAGGTGGGTCATTATTTCAGCAGCCTTGGATTCCTTATGCGAAAAAAAATGGTTCTGATGTTCTCCCTGATGGTGCAACTAAGGTAGCTGATGGCCCAGACCCATATTGGTATTCAGAGGGCGAACTAATATTTGATTATCCAAGCACAAGCGGTATCCACAATTTGCAGTTTGGATTATTTGATTATAACTGGAAGCTGCAAAACTGGGTTTGGCCAGGTATTAATATTCAAGTAGGTGGAGATAGCTGGGTTACAAAATGTCCAGATTCAAAATTACCACCAAGATTAAGAGTTAGTAATGGACAGTTAGTAAAGATTGATGGCACACCTTACAATATTTATGAAGGCACAACTGGAGCAAATGCAATTACAGCTATAAGAGGTGGCAATTATGGCAATCAATATTTATGGTCGGAAGCACCTGATTACAATAGAACTGGATATTTTAGCTCATTAAAATATCTAGGACATAAGTTCTTGAGATTTTTATTCAATCCAGACAAATATATTGCTGATAAAATTTACAGAAATAGAATTCAAGACACAATTGGGAAAATGCTCAGTGCTGGTTGTCACGTCATTGTTGGACCACAACATATTCCAACAGGCAATGATTTATACGAAAAATCAGAAGGTTTCTATAAACTTATTGAATTAATGGCAAATAATTGGAAAGGTTTGCCAGTGTGGGTTTGTCTTACTAATGAACCCAACGATATTGGCAATTGGGGTTTATGCAAACCTATTCTTGAGAAAGCAGCAACAATATATAGGTCTATAGATTCTGACGCTTTTCTTATTTGTCCAACGTCTAAATGGTCAAAAGAAAATACTACTCCAGAAGCTAATGATTTGATCAATCCCCTATTAGTTGACGCATATGCTTACCACGCTTACAACGGTGCTACAGAGGTTATTCCTAACCTAAAACCAATATTGGATAAGGGCGTAGCAGTGATTGTTGAAGAATATGGCTGCGGAGATGTTGAATGGCAAAAAGGCATTAATATTGAAATGCAAAAGCTTTCAAAACTATATCCAAACTTTATTGGATTTGCCACTTGGGCTTGGACAAGAACTGGAGAAGATGCTTGTCCTATGGTTGAAGACGGAAATCTTGCAAATATCAAATTAACCGCTGCGGGTCAAATGCAAGCTAAGGATATGCAAATTTGGGATAGTGGTAACTTTATTAATGAAGGTAATCCTGTTCAACCAACTCCTCAACCAACTCCTCAACCAGCTCCTCAACCAGCTCCTCAACCAACTCCCCAACCTGTCAATTCAATTACTAAGGCGGAAATTGATAGTTTATTAGATACAAAACTTAATCAATCATTATTATCATTAAAAGAAGATTTAAAGCTTTATATCAAAGATTCTTTAGATGCTTATGATGTTCTACAAGATGAAGAAACAAAGCAATATTTTGAATCTGCTGTAGGTAATTTAGAACTTGTAGATATTGCAGCTATTGATGCAAAATATACGGATGAGTCTGAAGTATCTGCGTTAGTAAGCAAAGAGATTGTTTTATTTAGAGCTGATTTATATAACAAGGCATTAGCTGATTATAACCTTATGCTTAAAAAGGCAACTGTTGCAAAATTAACAGCTTATTTGGCTAAGCTTATTCAATACATCAAACCTGTCTAATTAAATGAAAATGAACTTGTAAGGATTTCTTACAAGTTCATTTTTTATAAGTCAATAATTATAACAATTTCACATTAGGAAAACTTGTCAATACTTCAAATCCCATATTGTCCCAGTGTCTTTCATCAGCAAAAGGTCTGAAGTTAATCCAATATGCATTATCTGGATTCCAAGTTCTTTGTTCTCCAATTTCATTATATGTATGATAGATCAAGTGAGTATAATTGACGTTTATTTCTTCAAATGGAAAATCAACAGGCAACGGAGAATCAGCAACTAAATATCCATCTTCTGTTACTACTACTCTGTTCTTTGAAACATATAAATCAAATTGAACTCTTCTGTCTAATCCTTGCCAAGTTCTATTTAATGGGAAATCTCTTCTGTCAACACTTGGTCTGAAGAATATTTCACCCTCATATTTACCAGAA
>JACCDX011177420.1_pt1 | contig 20265 bp, 12 predicted proteins | sample 7449681 | NCBI WGS metagenome assembly JACCDX01 (sample SAMN15323450, study PRJNA562643) | freshwater metagenome | isolation source: river surface water | place: USA:Blue River Watershed | collected 2017-08-18
AATACACGGATCTTATGAATTATGTGTTGGGTGATTACGCAACGTCCGCCAGTACAACTCTGTTTACTGGAAAGAAGCCTGAATCTGGTGCCGCAAATCCAGATGTGATTGTCCTGAAAAACAAGCGGATCATTACCATGCAGGAACCAGCCAAGACGGATCGTTTGAATGCCGCTCGTATCAAGCAATTCACTGGGAATGACTATGTGGAAGCACGTGGCCTTTTCAAGGAACAGGAGCGCTTCAAGATTATGGGAAAGATCTTCCTTTCTTGTAACCGACTTCCTGTTGTCACGGATATGGACAATGGTTTCTGGCGTCGTCCCAAGGTTGTCCCCTTTGTAAGCCGTTTCGTAAAGGAAGGGGATCCCACAATTGATCCTGCGAACAATGTCTATCCTATGGACCCCATGATGGACGACAAACTCAAGCGCTGGCGCGCCCCCTTCTTGAGCCTTCTTGTTCATTACTATGAAACCTATTATTGCCCTCGTGGGCTTACCAATGATGCGATTATTCCAGATGTGGTCAAGCAATTCACCAATAAGTACCAGGAAAGTTACGATCTGTTTGGCAAGTTTATCCTCGAACGTGTCCGTGTCAGCAGTATTAAGGATACTCGCCCAGTTGGAAAGCGTGTGTCCGTCAAGGAATTCTTGAAGGTATTCAAAATGTGGTCCATGGAACAGTCTGGGAGCCGTACGGCCGATACCAGCGATGTGGAAATCAAAGCACGAATTGTGGAAAAGTTCAATCTTGTCAATCCGAATGCCCACGAAAAGGACTGGGAACTCAATAATATGATCCTGCTCCATGACGAGGATGAAGTCGAAGAGTATGATAGCGGTGAAATGGCGGTATAATTTCATAGGGATGATTTTATAATTTTCTTATTTTTATTGAAAAACTAAGAAAATATATCGAAAATAAAAAGATATTTACGCGACCTTCTTTAAGAGACCATACACAAGAACAGTTACAAGGACAAATAACATAAATACAATCATACCAGTACGAACGGATCCTTCTGGGCCACGGAATTTTCCAAGGACAAGAACAATCCCCACTACCAGCCAGCCAATCCAGAAAATTGCGAGACTGGCATCTTGGAGAGATGGAAAGGTTTCATATTTTGGTTCATCCTTTTCAATCAGAGTATCCAGAAAGGTACGATCCGCCGACTGTGCCTCCTGTGTAAGATTACGTAATTCTCTTGAAAGGCGCTCTTTTTCTTCTTGAAGTTTTTTTATTTGCGCATCATTTCCAGTGGTGTTTCCAGCAATATCATTTAAACGGTCTCCAAGAGCAATTGCTTCCGTATAGGCGGAATCTAATACTTCTTTATTGGTTGTATCATTTTGATTTCGTTTATCCGATGTTTGAAGATTTAAACCATTAAATAAATTTTTAAGGGCAGTTATATCGCCAGTTGTAATACATGATTGTACATAACCATCAAACCCTCTTTTATAGGCACCTGCGCCGGTACATTGCGCATCTGATTGTCCTGTAAAATTTTCCAACAAACCATACATGGTCTCCTATTACACAATTACGTATTTTCTTAACTTAACGAAGCACCCATCATTCCATAATCTTGAAATCCACTTGTTGTCGCAGTTTTTTCCATAAAATCATAGAGATTGGATCCTGATTCTCTTGCCCTTGCGAGCACATCATCGGATAATCCTTGAATGCCACCAAGAATATCAGAAGCAGATGGGCACGAACCCGGGGGCGCAACAGGGGGGCCAGGGAAACGGCGTTTGTGCCAGAATCGCTGATCACGTGACTTGAGAGTATATTGCGCACGAATCACAATGGTAAATAAGATGGCAAGGAAAATAAGAAGGACCACCGCATAAAAAATACTGGATGGGAGAAGCCCAATACGCTTTATATAGAGGAGCGGGGCAGAAATCAGAAGACCAATAAAAATCAGTTGAAATACAAACAGGGTGTCAAGCTTATTTCCGTTGGTCCATTCATTGATTTCAAATTGACGCTTTGCCAAGTGACTATCATGTTGGGCGGCCATGGCATCCGATTCAGCACGCGAGGCAATTGACCCTTGAATTTTATTCAAATCCTTATTACGAATATAGTAATACATTACATTCTTGTTTGTATTGGACGCATTGGTAAGATCATTGTAGTTTTTGGTAAAGGTGTCGGAATGTTCTTGGACGACCTTTCCATATAACTGATCTTTTGTAGCAGCCGTATATGCATTGAGGGCAGGGACATCTTCCTTGAGTTTTGAAAGGGCATTCACAAGGAAAATATCACTTGCCTGCGTAATCTGTGATTCTGCGTCACTTAAATTCGCATAATGTTCTTTCATGGCGAAAACCTTCTACTCTTATTGGAAACTTTTTATAGCCCTCCTTTGATCATAAGAAAATACAGCATATTTTGTTATGATAATTGTATAATTATATTCTTAATCACGTGCCAATTTAATAATAATCGCAAGCGCAATAATATTCAGACCGGCATATAATGTGAGAAGATTTGTGTTTGCCTTATTCTTTTCTGTTGTATATTCGACCATACGTTTGTATAAATCCGCATTATTACTTTCTTTTGTAAGAATATCCGCTTGCGCCTGAAGCTTACTGCGATAACTCTGTAATTGGGCATTTTCACTGTTAATGGTAATCCCAGCATTCTTGGCTTCCGCATAACGCTTGGAGGCCACAAAATTACTCACCTGGATGAGGGTATTCAGGCGTTTATTCAGATTTGTCGCACCAGTACGCAGGGCATTAATCTTTGCTGTCGCATTTTGCCCCTGTACCGTCGATAGTTCTGCTAAAAACAGATCTAAGACAAAGAAATACCGCTTCTGATAATAACAATATTCTTCAAGAAGACCTGTTCGGAAGGTATTTTCCTTATTCACAAAATTGGTGACTGCTGTATTTGAATCCTGGGCCGCCGCAGGATCCTGTAATTGACTATCCTGAATGCTTGTATATTCTGAAGAAGAAAGTGCAACAGGTAACATTGGACTTGTACCTGTCGATAAGGTCGTAAAGGCAGTTGCGAGCCATGTATCATTAATAATACCGGTTGCTATATTCATATCCGTAGAACCTGGAACACCAATTCTTGATATAATCCCATTGGGATATTCCGTAATTGTTACGGTACCACTGGCATTCGCACCATAGGACGATTCTTCATTTGTTAGCAGATCACCTTTTCCTTGACAACTCATTGTTGTTTCCTATATGATACTTATAATCTTTTTCCAAAATATCCTGTGTATGCGAAAATACCCATCACAGCAAAAAAGAAAATCATTCCTCCAATCATGGTCGCAATATTTGCCATACTAAAGATTTCTTGACTTTCACCAAAATTTGTATTCAAACCGATATTATAAATATTCGAACTTGCCGGACTTGATGTAAAAATGTCTCGTAACATAAGAGTTCCCACAAGAATCATAAAAACCCCAAAACCAAGCAATATAGCAACGGAATACTTTTTCAAGGGACGATCAAAAGCAATGAGACCTGAAAATCCTTGATAATTACTCAAGTTCTTTCGTGGTTCTTCTACCGACTGACGTCGGGAAACAGCGGTCTCATAATCACTTTTTGTAGTCTCGATTTTATCTTTTAATGTACTTATTTCATTATGAATTGAACTTACATTTGCGGTATTTGAGGTAACAGAATCGATTAAATTTGCTTGTACAAATGAATTTACATCACGAACCAAGGCTTCGTGATTCTTGAGTGTATCAAAAATTTGGCGTAGGCCATTCTGAAGGTTATTCTTTTCATCCGTTGTTAATTGCGCCCCCTTTTTTATAGCCCTTTCAAACATTGCCTGAATATTTTGTTTACTGGTTTCCACTTGATTCCAGGAAGTTGTTATCTGATTATATCTCCCTTGAAATTCTGATTTTTTTTCTGTCCAGGTTGACATTTCCCTATTTATGGAGTACAAACTCGGTATAATTCATACGTACCGGAAGAATACGAGGGGCGTGTAATCTTTACAATATCTCCAGGAACAAGGCCGAGAATACGTGCCATCATATCCACGTGGAATCGAATCGCTGGAAATTGTGACTTGGAAGTGACATACTTTTCCTTCATAAGATCTTTATGTTGTTCTTGTGGGACAATCTCAAATTTCGGCTGGAGTACATGATTCATGGGATTATTGACCAGACTTGGAATCCAATAATACTGGATCCGAAGCTTGTTCTTATACCATGCCTTCAGGGCACTCGCATGGAAGTTATCCGCCATAGGCTCCAAGACAATATAAATCACCTCCGTAAATTCTGGGTTGATGACCTTCTCTGGCTCTTCCTCGTTTTCAAGAAGCTTCTTGACTACCTTTTCCAGGTCATTCTTGACTCGATTATAACTGTACTTTACAAGACATGACTTTTCTGGATTTTCACGATGTTTTACATTAATTTCAAGAGCATCGGGATTGGTATGAAGTACAACCGCGCTACATAACTTTGCCAGTTCTTCTGGACCCATCTTACTGTATGGCGTTACATCATAGCCTCGCAATGTCAATATTTCAAGAATTGTTTTTCTTGAACGTATAAACATGTCCTGGAATGACTGTGATTGAATTTCCGCCATTTTATCTACTAATCAACTGGGAATAATCTACATCAATTTTATGATACAACCTTTAAGTTCATTTGTTTAACCGATTTTAATAACACGGATCGGCCCTTGATTACTTGTTTCTCCTTGTTCTGTTTGACCTTCTTGTCCACCTGGGAAAGAGGGGGCTGGAGTTGGAGGTGGGGTCGCATAGGAATTATTATGGAGTTCCATTGCGTCCTTCAGAGCATCACCACTATACTCCCCCTTTCCTTCATAGATATCCCCTCCTTGCTGCCCTGAAGGTGGAGGGGGTGGTGCCATTCCCTCTGGGGCTGGAATGGTTGCATTCATTGGAGTTGGTACCGGTGTTACCAATCCATCGGGTCCTGAAAGGGGTGGCATACCAGTTGTACCATCTCCTGGAAGACCATCATTTCGCATTGCCTCATTCGATACATCCACACTAATTACTTTTGTACCATCTTCCGCAGTTACAATACTTGCTGGAGGGGCATTTCCACTTGGAATAATCGGATTTGTGGCCAACCGTTCGCCAGCCATGTTTTCTCCACGTGGAATATTCCCCATGGATCGTTCAATGCCATCCATTTCTGGTATCTGGGGAGGTACTTCCGTTGCTTGGGGAAGTGGCGTGGTCATATTACGAACCACTGGGACATTTTGAACCATCTTTGGTTCCACCGCTTCTGGTAAGACTCTTTCTGGCAATACTTGGACGGCCTCACCATCTTCATCCATATCCTTTAACATTTGCGCAGATCGTAAATGGGTTGTATCCTTTGAAGTTAAGATACGAATGCCCATATTCAAATACGTATTGAGTTCTTGGAAAAACAACTTTGTCGCATATGGCATCTCCACCTTACTGAAACTGGTAATACTGCGCTTCACTGGAGGGATCGGCTCAAAATTACTCGCATGATTTCCAGAATATTCAATGGGGCCATCACATAGAGAACATATATACAGATCTTGCTTTGTGTTATAGATTGGAATTGTACCACAACCATTACATACAATAAACTCTGTACCATCACTGCGTTCCATCATGGATTCGCGAATAAAGGAGGAAATCGCATGTCCCAAAATCGCATCACGTTCCATTTCACCAATCTTGAGACCCCCCTGATTACCACGACCGCCGGTCGGCTGATGCGTGCGCTGTTCCTTACGACCCTGACCACGCGCATTCCACTTGTCCTCCGTCATATGCTTCAGACGCATCCCATAGACGGGCCCCATATAAATATCGGCTGGAATCTGCTGACCTGTTTGACCATCATACAGAATCTCATTACCGTATTTCTGGAAACCATACTCTTCTAAGACTTTTCCAAGTTCTTCATGGGGACTTCCTTCGTTCATAAACGCGGTTCCATTTCCTACCGCGCCCACTTGCGCAGCCACCTTTCCTGTAATCATTTCCAAGATTTGTCCCATTGTCATACGTGAGGGGATCGCGTGTGGATTCATCATCATATCTGGTACAATCCCCTCCTTGGTACGTGGGAGATCACAGGCTGGGAACGCCATCCCAAGAGTGCCCTTCTGACCGTGGCGATTTGAATTCCCTGTCCAGATTCCTTGTGTAGTCCCCTTGCGACGCACATAGAATGTCTGACTGGTTGTCTGAAGACAATATGTTTCTTCATTGAGGATTTCAATATATCCTAATTTACATGAAACTTCCTTGTTCTGATCATCTTCCATATAAAACGATCCCTTGGAAATATCCTTTGTCTGTATAAAACGATAGGGCTCGCGAGAAGTATAACGCATCCAGAGACGATGGTCATCCGTGACCTTTAGGGAAAGATCCGATGTACTGTCTGCGGATACAATCGTAGTAAGATTCCCCTTGCCATCATTTGAAAACTTGACTACATTATAGGGTTTCTCGTAATATAAGAATCCACTCGAGTCACGCTGGGCGACCGGTTCATCCTTTGTGACTTGGGCAATTGGAAGCCATCCATGATTCAGCGTCAAGATTTCATGATCTGCGGTCAGACAAAACTTGTCTCCCAATTCTGGAGTACGATCTTGGACGACTCGAATCTTAATGGTACGAAGGCCCAGATTATTCACTAAAATAACAACATCCTCGACACGACCATGTGTCCATACCTGAGGAGTCAGAGAGGCATCGCGCATTTTTCCGGTTTTCCAGACTTGGAGATACTTGCCAACAATCACCGTATTTTCATCAACATATTCGCCAATCCGTACGACACCGTTTTCGTCCAACTTTGTATAATCCAGGGCCGGATTTAATTCCATCCATTCTGGAATATATTTTGGATTTCCAATACGTGTCTTTGTACCTGCCTTCATATCGTCATCTTCAAAGGTTTCATAGGAACGGTAGGTCAAGTTACGATACATCCCTCGCTGGAAAGAGTCCTTATTCATGACAATCCCATCTTCTTGGTTGTACCCTGTGAAAATACCCATTGCCAGAATCGCATTGTGGCCATAACTCATAATGCCACTCCCAATATAATCTTGGTAAAGGGTGCGTGTTAATGGGGCTTCACCATAGCATAATACGTGGGTATTATTATCATATCGACTTCGCCAGTTAGTCGCATAGATCGAAAGACCTTGCTTACTCTGACTTGCTGAGAGCTGGTTACGAGGACTCTGATTGTGATTGGGGAAAGGAATCATACACCCTAAAAGGCCCAGAATCATAGAAGGATGGACCTCCATGTGCGTTGTTTGAAGTAGAATGTCTTCTGGGAAATTTGCCAACAGGGCCTCATTTTGTTCATAGGGGTCCAAATATTCCACAATTCCAGAATGGGGGCGTAATTCTTCAATAAGGGCGTCCAGATATGCCTGCCCTGAAGGAATGTTCTTCCCTTCAAATGGATCCACAAATATATTTTCATTGATTCCAATCCCATTACGAGCTGGGTGCGATCCTACCACCAATTGTGTCCATTGTTTTCCTCGGAATAAATCAATGGCAGGCAAACGGCCTTCATGGCAGATAATTAATGGACGAGTTGGACGACCTGCGTCCGTATAAATTGTAATACGTCGCTGACGAATACTAAATGCCACACTCGTAAAAGGGGGTAAGAAGGCTGTCCGCTTACAGAGTTTGAGGGCCATATTTAATTTCTTGGGATCATCCGTGTATCCCACGATCCCTCCATTTAAATATACAGGGACCATTTGGGTCGAATAAGAGGGCGTCATATCTTCACATGGATACACTCCACACCGACCTTGTAACCAACGAATGATGGGTTCTGGGGCAAGTCCTAAGCTTGCTGCCGTCGAAATCGATAAATTCTTGGTAAGGCCAATATGACTCCCTGTGGGTGTCTCACTTGTACAGAAATACCCATACTGGGTGGTTTTGAGCAAACGTGGGCCGGTTAGTTTCAGACTTGTATCAAAGTCCAACACAACTCGGCGACAATGGCTCATAAAATCCAGATACGATAAACGACTCATGGCCTGTAAAATACCCACCTCTTCATCTCCAGATGCCATCAACCATTTCCCCTTGAATCCGCGCATTACGATTTCATCCAAAATATGTGTCTTGAAAATATTATTTACATTTCCTGGTGAAAAAAGGTTGATAAATCCTGCCCCACTATAGGTTTCCTGATGTTTGTTATATTCTTCATCAATTGCCAAATCGACCCCCTTATCAAATTTCTTATAGGCATTTTGGAAAAGCTGTTGTACAAGGAAACCACTGGTTAAGAGACGCTGATTTCGTGTATCATCCTTGTCGGTTGGCTGGTCGATCCCCTTAATGACTCGTAAGATGGATCGTACGCAGTCGGCTAAAAAGGTCACACGACTCATGGGACTGTCCTCCACGTGGGGGAAGAGCTGGTTGTGAATAATATCAAGGACGTGGAATTCACTTCGACCCTTTGTAAGGCTCTTAATATACTGAATTGCGGAATACGTGTCTAAGAAAGGGTACGCCGCGCCAATACTAGGAATCAATAAATCCGCAAGGAACTTTGCTTCTGGACTTTCCATATCCGGAAAAATTAGCTCCATAATATCCTTATCACTCTGAACTCCCAGGGCACGGAATAAGAGAAAGACCGGAATTTCCTTACGGACATAGGGAATACTCACATTTAGAGTCGATGGGAAAAACTTGTATTGCTTTCCAGCCCCTTTCATCTGCTTCAAGATTTCACGCGTATAAAAGAAGCTTACCTTTTTTGTAATAAACGTCTTTGGATCTAAACTTGTAATGTACGCATAATGGGAATTTTTTGGATCACGTTCTTGTTTTGTAATGTAGAGCGTGTTAAATGCCCCTTGCTGACGTGTAATTAACACCTTTTCAGCCCCTTCCACAATAAAATATCCACCTTGATCCTGACTACATTCTCCCATTTCCGTAAGCAAGGTTTCTGGTTTTTTATATAAATGACAATATTCGCTGTGAAGCATAAGGGGAAGCTTACATAAATTCACCTTTTCATATGTTGTGCTTTGGACGACCGGTGGGGAAATCGCATCCCTTGTATACGTCACATCAATCTCAATATCAATTTCAATATTCACTTCATAGGTCATATTTCGCAGACGAGCTTCATTTGGAAGAAGGGCGCGGACATCCTCTCCATTTTGAAGACTAATGGTTGGTTTTCCAATATAAATCTTCTTTCCATCTTTTCCTCCCATATAAATTTCAATCTTATGCTGGAATAATTCCGCTCCGGATGGGGTTTTGATGGGAGTTTTTAGAAGGATCTTTGGATTCGAAGATGTTAGCATTGACGGCAAGTCGTGCTTTAAAAACTGATTGTAACTCTCCAAATGGTGCTTTGTAAGAGGATTATACTGTGTTGTAAAATATGTATGAATCATTTCTTGTGCAAGTTTTCGTGCAACGGCCCCTGACCATTGAACCCCTGCATTTTCTTCGCCTTGATTCATTAGACCTATTTTATATATGTATAATTCTTAGATCTTTATACGCATTTTTCATTCTTTTATTGTACAATGAAAAATATGTATATTTTGATTTTTTTTACCGAGAAATATCATTTCCAAGGACACGATTGATCACCTGTACTGTAGGAACTGCTGAACTGGCGGATGGACTACGATATTGATATGCTATATCATAGGAGTTTGGACCGGGACTGGTAATGCCCTGACCTTTCCATGTAGTCATAAGGTCGCGTGTGGCAGGTACTGGATTTTCAGAAGCAAATGGACGCATTCCAATCGCAGAAAGACTCGATGGAACCGCATTTCCAATCGACTGCGCAATATCTCCTAAAAGGCCTCCGCCCACCTTATTACTTCCCATTGAAGGAGGTGGAATATCTCCACGTTCCATTCCACAGGAAGATCGCATTCCAGGTTCCGGAGTTTGAAATCCGCCTGAAATATAATTCTGGAAAACACCATAGGGTTGCTGACCCCCTGGTCCCATCGAGTAGCCAATGGGTGCCATACCACCACGCTGTTTTCGTGTCTTTCCTTTTGTCCCCATAATATGTCGAATATACTGTTCAGCAGCCTTCAAACTTAATGTTTTTCCAAAGGTGCGCTTCCATTCTGTAGCAAAGGCAACCGCTGCCACCTTTACACTTTTAAAATTTCCAGATATGAGTTTTTGCCCATAGGATGTAATATGGTGCATCCCCTTTCGTAATTCTGGAATTTCAAGAATCTTATGTCCACGTTTCTTTGTACCTGCGTGACGGCGAGTACTTCTTCCATGATGAGATGACTTCTTCATTCCAATCTTCTACTTACTAGACACGATTATTTCCAGGTGTTCTAATTAAACTCCCAATGTTCATACCCTTGTTCATTGCATTGTTTGTAGAACGGAGCGTATTATTAATCATGGAAGTAAAAGGATTTGTTGCACTCTCTGCGGAAGGCAGGGCAGGAATTGAAACATTCGTCGGGGAAGTTACAGAACTATCTCCTGAAACATATAAGAATCCAACATATAATAAGGAAAAGAATAACATTACCCCTACAAGGGCATAGGGGCCCATCTTCTTTATTTGATCTTGCCATGTACTATAACGGTATTCAGAGTCGAATAAGTCCATATGACTCTTAAATCCATATGCGAGTAAGGCAAGACTAATTACAAGAATGATTGGAGTCCCCATTTTTGGAACAACAAAGAATGCAACAATACTTGCGAAAATTAATGCGGCAATTCCTGGAATAAAAAACTCCATCTGTTCTTCCTACTACTTTTTACCGGCAATTAAATTTTGTCCATGATATTTCGATGTGTTAGAAAGATTTTACGACAACAGTAACGTGATAATTGAAGTTCATCCATTGCTCTTCTTTCTGGGGTCGGGACAGATGTTTGTATGGGAGAACCATCAAGATACAGCGTCTGATCTGGCTTTCGTGTTCCATCACGCTCCATTGCTAGGCGATATTCCTTTACTCGCTTTTCATATTCGAGCCATTTGTCTGCCAAGACTTTTCCACATGTAAAACAACGTACTGGAATAATCATTCGAATCCTACTATACCGTTATCATTTACACTTAAAGTAGTCAATTTTATCATTTTTTGACCGGTGCGCTTTTTTACAATGCTTTTCTTTCCGAGTTGCGGTTAGAGAAATATGACTTCTGTCTTAAATGGTATGGGATATCAGAACGGATCCAACCCAATTGGTATCCAACTTCGTAATACTCAGCGTGACCTTGAAAGCACCAAGGCGGATCTCAAAATGCTTCTTGGTGTTTTAGAACAGAAGGCGCCTGACGTATATCATGAATATAAGCGCCTCAAGGATGAACAAGAAGAACGGGCTGCTATGGATCGTGCTCGTGCCGCAGAAGAAGCTCGTCGAGCCGCTATGCAGAATGCCTATTATGGTAATGGGAATCGTCGTTAGAAAGGGGTTACTTTTTTATAATTGACTGTAATTGAGATAATGTTATTTTAATTTCAGGATACTGCTTTTGAATCTGGAAAAGTAAGAGTTTCGCATGAAGACCCTTATGCTTTTTTAGAATCCCTTCAATTTGACCCATTTCTTCTTCTGTAAATTGTTCCTTTTTTACATAACGATACTTTTCTAGGGACTTTATTTCTGGTGCCACCGAAGAATCGGAGGAAGAAGATTCAGAATTCGAAGTATCAGGCCGTATTGTACCAATACTTGTATCCACCATCGGCTGAATCTGAATCTGACCTGCGTGATGGGCGTCATGACACGCTTCACATAAGACAACCAAATTTCGGACATCGTGAAGCCCTGTTCCATCCTGATTTCGACGATTTTGGGTTGCGTTATGACGCTCCTGAATATGATGAACTTCAAGGTCCTTTGTAATCTCACAATGACAGATTTCACATTCCTTTCGAACAATTGACCGATTCCACGCCGACTGTGGCGCTTCCTCCAGAGTAGTAGATCCCAAAAGGGTTGTACGATACTGCTGGGCCAACGCGATCATATCCTGCGGTAAATGTAAGGCGCGTGCCACCTCAAGGCCATACAACGTATTCCCAGGACCTGGCTTCAGATTTCGATGATACACCAACAGATCTCGGACGCGGTCATATTCCACATGAAGATGCCAAACTTTCAGACCGGCACACTGGGTTACCCCAGGCAACTTCATCAAATCGTGTAAATGGGTTGCCAAGACATACCGCGCACCCTTCTGATGAAGCCATTGGATCCCTGCAGCCACAATCGACGTCGCACTCACCGATTCCGTTCCAGAACAAAGCTCATCCCCAAGAACTAATGTCTTCGCATCCGCCACCTGGAAAATATCTCGCAATTCTGACATTTCCACCGCAAAGGATGATAGACCTGCCCATAAATTGTCCTGATTTAGAATACGTGTGGCAATTTTCTGAAAGGGCGATATCGTCATGGACGTGGCCGGTACATAACAACCCACCTGCGCTAAAATCACCGCAATCCCCACCACCTTCATAAGACTACTTTTTCCAGATGCGTTCATCCCATATAGGAGCCAACCATGGCTGTCTGCTTTTCCAAGAGATACATTATGGGTAACAAGCGCAGATCTTGTTTTCTGATATTCAATCAATGGGTGGCGCAGATTCTGAATCTCCACACTTCCAACGTTGGAGGATACATAGGTTGGCGGTACCCAGCCATACTTTTCAGATGTCTTGGCAAAGGATACACAAAGATCAATCTGCGTTACAAAATCCTGAATTGAATTCCAAAGTTCTTGTGTTTCAGACGCATAGACAATACATGCTTCTTTCATTTCTTTCTGAATATTTCGCTGAAGTTGCGAGGAGGCAACGTCAAACCGCTCCTGGAATTCATCCAACTCTGGATGCGATAACGTCGAACCAGATTTTAATTGCTTGATCCCAAATTTCGCCCAGCGTGTCTGCTTTTTTCCGTGAAGCGCTTCCAAAATCTTACACGAAGAATTTGTTGTATAGAGGTGAAATCGGTTCTTTTCGGTTGTCTTAAAATAAATACTTTCGGAGAAATTGGGAGATACCCCTGCGACCTGTTTCTTACAATCCTTATAGAGCTCCTCCAGCCATTCCTGTGATGCTTGAATTACCTGAAGACAGGATTTCTCAGATTCCTTGGATGTCGGATATTTTTCTGAATCTAAAAAACTGTACATTTCTGGAGATTCCATTGCCTGGGTCAGATTGGTCAGATCAAATTCCGTTTGAAGGACTTGGAGACATATTTCAATCTGCGTCTGAATTTTATTTGTCTGATAGGGGGAATCTGGAAAATCCAGAAATCCAAGGAGTTGCTGAATTGCCATATAGGACTGCCAACATTGATAGATATCATTTGCCCCAATCGATCCACGCACAATCTTACGATGGATACGTGGTAGATCATAAATCAGACGCAGACAGGACTGAATATCTTGTTGTAATTTCTGACTTTCAGATAAAAACCACCGAATCTTGGATTGACGCCCCTGAAGTTCCTCTACATCCGCAATTGGCGTACATAAATATGTCTGAAAAGCACGTTTCCCAAAGGCGGTATAGGGTGAAAGAAATAATGTCTCTACACAAACCTTATTTGTATCGGTTTGAAGAATATTTAACTGCTGTAGGGCATTATTCACAATTCGCAAGGAGGCCTCTGGGTGCCAGGCCTTCGGTGCTTGTAAGGAACCTAATAGATTTGATACATGATCTTCCACAAAACGCATACAAAAGGTAAGGGCACGTTCCGTACATGGTTTTTCCGTAATATGAAGCCATGTATAAATCGGCATGGACGTCTTGGGGGTAAAACAACGACGCAAAAACTCGGCACGCTGGAGGGAATCTTGGATTTCAGATTGTTCCGAGACATCATAGATGGGGCACGTGGGCAAATAGAGGTTTCGACGCAATATCTCTTCATCTGGTTGATACATATGGGGGCCACGCCAGACATAGACGACTTCACGCGGAGGATACATCTGGAAAAAATGTCGCAGATCATCCGCATGCCATGTATTTCCACTTCCCATTGCCTGCCCCTCATATAACATTGTTTCCCCATCCGTCAAATCCAGGGCAACCACTCCAAACTTTGGGGGAGAAGTATCCGCATGACTCGCATCAAAATACACACTCGCCAAATAAAATGACGTATTGGTTTCTGCGCACTCGACATGCGTCCCTGGACTCAAAACACGTGAAACATTGCGCTGAATTTTTCCGGCCGAGGATGTCTGCGGATTCTGATCCACCACGACCACATGCCACCCTGCCTGCGTAAGCTTGCCGGCCCACTTGTCCAATGTATAATCTGGAAATCCTGCCACAAGGCCTACACAATCTCCCAATTTCTCGTCTGGATACGTCGCACACTGAATTCCCAGAAACTCCACAAGTTCCTTCACATTGTTATCACACTGTTGAGTTTCCTTCTTCTGCGTTGCGTAAAACTCATAAAAACGTCCCACGCACATACACACACAGACCTTTGGACCATACTTTTGTGTATAGGTCTCATAGATTTCTTGATACTGTTTGTGAATAGCCGTATTAAATGGCATTTTTTCAATTTATCTTTATAAGCAATGTGATATCGTTTCTTATAAAGATACTGTTATGATTTTTTAAGTAGTTCTTATAATCCCTTCTTTGTAATTAAGAGATCGGCGTACATGGTACGAAGCATGGGTTCTGGGGCCTTACTTCCCTTCTTAATCACACCGTACTTTTCCAGACGGGTTTTAATCAGACTAATGGGGGCTTTTTGGGCATCATGGGAGGCACGCTTTGCCTTGGCCAGACGAGAAGTTACACCACGAGTACGCAGGGCAATCTTGCGAATCTTCTTTGTGGAGGCATCCTTATGAGCCTTCATGGCGTGTTTCTTGGGGGCCTTCAATGTAATCTTGGTACGTTGCTTGGGAGGGGCAAGACGAATATGACTTCCTCCTGCAATCACAGCAGGGGCTTGTGTGCTTGGTGTTGTACTGTTATAAGGAACAACAGAAGATGCGTTACCGGGAGCGGTTGTTGATGAAATGGATGTACTGATTCCTGCCCCAGTTCCCCCCATCTGGGGTGATGTCTTCTGAATGGCATCTGGGCCAAAATTCTTGAGGGCATTTGCTGCCAAAGATGTAGCATTTGCCATATCCTGAGGGCCATTTCCACCCTTCTGTAATCCACCTTGGATTAGTTCGGGTCCAAAACTTTTTAGGGCAGTTGATGTAAGAGATGCTGCCTTGATCGCAGAAGCCTGCGCAATATCATCTCCATAACCAACCGGTGCCTCTCCCCCACGCATCTTTCGCGTGCGACCGCCTCCACGACGAGCCTGAACCTGCTTTAATGCTCCACCCGTTAGCTTTACCTCCTTGATGTCACTCATTATACTCACAACCTATTCTTCTTTGAGAAAAAGAAGTGGCTTAAAGTTTCAAACACTATATATTGTAAAAATTGAATACTTTTATCACTTTTAAAAAAGTATAAGGTACCATGGATTATAAACACACGCTTGAACTCTTCTTTCGCCAGTCCGAGGGCCGTCAAATTATCGCCCATCAGGTCGAAAGTTTTAACGACTTTTTGGAAGTTCAGGTCCCAGCCATCATTCACCAAAGCAGCCCCATTGTGGTCTTTGGAAGTCCTGAAATTCCTCTTGCCGGTCCTCGATCGGCCCTTGCTTCGGCCACCGGCCTTTCCACGAGTGCTGCGAATGCCCTTATGGGACAAGAACAGGGAGTGTTGGAACCCATCGAAAAACGTGTCAATCATGGGTTTGAAGTTACTATGGAATTTGAAAACGTAACCATTCGTAAGCCAACTATCTTTGAAAATAACGGCTCTGTACAGCCCATGTTGCCAAATGATGCGCGCCTTCGAAATCTGACCTACGCTGCCCCTCTCTACGTCGATGTCAAAGTTACCACCACCTTCATTGACAATACCCAGAATGGAATTCGTAACACGAAGCAACGTACCTTTCCCAATGTCCATCTAGGGAAGATTCCAGTCATGGTGGGAAGTAAGTACTGCCTTCTCCAGGATCAGCGTTACGTCCATCCGTCCATGCTTGGGGAATGTGCGCAGGATCCTGGCGGTTACTTTATCATCCAGGGTGGAGAACGTGTCATTATCAGCCAAGAACGTATGAGTGAAAATCGTCCCTTTGTGTTCCGTAACAACCGAAACATTAACAAGGAAATTGAAGTCATTGAAATTAAGGCGATTGGACCGACGAACGAACAGGTGCCCAAGAGTAACACGGTGAAACTGGTGTATCACCCCAAGAACCCCCTGATCCATCTGCTTCGTGCCAATATCCCACGTATCAAGGCGGAATTTCCCCTCTTTATTCTCTTCCGCGCCCTCGGTGTCGAAACTGATAAGGATATTGTGGATCTCATTCTTGGTCCAGATGGGGATTCGGCCTTTGACGCAATCTTTGATGAAAGTATTCAGGAAGGTTCCGTGGTACGAAATAAGGAAGAAGCCCTAATTTACTTGAGCCATCACATGAACACCTGGGCCATGAAAAATCAGAAACAGCTGGCCGTGAAGGACATCTTGAATGATGAGCTCTTCCCTCACGTGGGTGGCGAGGATATGAATTACGAAAAGGCGTGCCTTCTTGCCCATATGACTCGCAAGCTCCTGTGGGTCAGCTCTGGCCGTATTCCCAACGATGACCGCGATGGTTTCCCCAATAAACGTGTAGATCTTCCTGGTTTCCTTCTTGCCAATCTGTTTCGCACCTACTTTAGCAGTAAAATGGTAAAGGACATTCGTAGCAGTCTGGCCAAGGAAATTCATAACGGTTCCTGGAAGGCGAGTGGGGCATTTGAAGATATTGTAAATGTGACCAATATCTATAAGATCATCAAATCCACCATTATTGATGTGGGTCTGCGTTCTTCCCTAGCGACCGGCAACTTTGGTTCCGCGAAACTTGGAGGGCCGACCAAGATTGGTGTCTCCCAGGTACTCAATCGTCTCAATTTCCTAAGTAGTATTTCCCATTTGCGCCGTTGCGCTACGCCCATTGAAAAGACTGGGAAACTCATTCAGCCACGTAAGCTCCACAATACCCAAATTGGATTCGTGTGCCCTGCGGAAACTCCAGAAGGCCATAGTGTTGGTGTCGTAAAAAACATGGCGAGTACCAGTCTGGTCAGTATCTACAGCAATCCTGCGATCGTCCTGGAATTCATTAAACATCACGGCCTCATGATTTCGGTCAAGGATTGTGATATTGAAATGCTTCATAAGGGGACGCGTGTCTTTGTGAATGGTGTGTGGCTCGGCATGTTTACGCCTGAAAATAGCAAGGCGGCCGTCGAAAAACTTCGCAAGGCCAAGCGTGGAGGGTCTCTTCACATTCACACCAGCATTGTCTGGAAGCCCTCCTACAAGGAACTCTGGATCAGTACCGAGGCCGGTCGTTTCCTCCGCCCTGTCTATAACGGCGCGGCCGTTCGTGAAATCCTTGGGGATGCGAGCGGAGAACTGCGCAAACAGGTTTCAGAAGTCATTTCCTGGGATCAGATGCTCATGTGGGAATCGCCACAAGGCCACAATCTGATTGAATACGTGGATCCTGGTGAAACCGATACGAGTCTGATTGCCATGACCTACCAGGACTGTCTTACGCAGAAGGAAACCACCCACTGCGAAATTCACCCATCCGTCTTTCTTGGAACTCTGGCAAGTAACATTCCCTTTCCTGACCACAACCAGTCCCCTCGTAATGCCTACCAGTCAGCCATGGGGAAACAGGCCATGGGGATTTACGCCTACAATTACCGCGAGCGGTTTGACGCCATGGCACACGTCCTTTGCTATCCCAACGTTCCCCTTGTGAATCCCTACATGAGCAAGTTTTACGGTGGGAATCAGATGATGAGTGGGCAGAATATTGTAGTGGCGATTATGACCTACGGTGGGTACAATCAGGAAGATAGTATCATGATCAATCGTGGTGCCCTGGATCGTGGGATTTTCCGTAGTATCTTCTATCGTACGTATAAGGATGAGGAAAAGAAGAACCAGTCTTCCAATGAAGAAGAACGCTTCTGTAAGCCGGATCAGGGGGAAACCAAACAGATGCGCCACGCAAACTATAACAAACTTGCGGCGGACGGCTTTGTACCTGAAAATAGCTTTGTGGATTGCGATGATATCTTGATTGGGAAAGTGGTGCCCCTCAAGATGCCGACTGGAAAAGACGTTCCTGTGGGTATCAAAAAGTACCGTGACGTTTCGCGTATGCTCCGTAACAATGAATTTGGATACGTCGATAAAATCTTCAAGAACCGTAACGGTGAAGGCTACTCGTTTGTCAAAATTCGGATGCGCCAAGACCGTATGCCTGAGATTGGGGATAAGTTTAGTTGCTATACTCCAGATACTGAAGTTCTTACCGAAAATGGATGGATTGCCTTTCCTGATCTCACAATGGGGGTTAAAGTCGCAGCAATTATTGATGAAAAACTTGAATATGTTCTTCCTGAAGAAGTTATGTCGTATGACTATAATGGAAAAATGTATAATATCCAGTCCAATCAAGTTGATCTCCGTGTAACACCAAATCATCGAATGTATATTGGGAATCGTGACGGTGAAAATTACGGTTTCAAACTTGCGGAAGAAATCTATGGAAAACGTGTATGTTACAAAAAGAATATTGAAGATTATCGTATTAGTATCGAGAATAAACCTGAAGAACTATCCTATCTAGATATTCAAACAGGGGAACTTCGTGATACTCCACAGGGGTTCATTCTTGGATCTGGAGATGATCGCATTGTACTCCCTATGGATGACTGGCTAACAATGTTTGGTATTTGGGTTGCGGAGGGTTGTATTAGTGGCGGTTCTGTACGATATGCCGCACATAAAGAGCGTGTCCGTGAAGCGCTTGATAATATTGGTGAAAAGTGCCTTGTAAAGTTCCATTTGAATAAGGATACAAAAGATGATATTGTATATAATTCTTACCGAATTTATAATAAGGTATTTGTACAGTACTTTACTCCCCTTAGTGTTGGTGCGGTAAAGAAATCACTTCCTGCCTGGGTATGGTCCCTTACCCCAACCCAATGCCGTACCCTTATCAATGGTATGATGCTAGGTGATGGTCATACAATGGAAAATGGTACCCGTCGTTATGATACTTCTTCTAAACAACTCGCAAATGATTTCCAACGCCTCTGTCTTCATGCCGGCTATTCTACAAATATTTCTGTAAAGTATAAGGCTGGAAAAGAAAGTGTATGTAAGGCACCTGGACGCGAAGGTGAGGTATTTAAAAGTACTGCGGATGCCTATCGTATGACGATTATTGAAACGCAAAATCATCCAAAGGTCAATAAAAACATTAAACCAAATGGTGATGATCGTCATGATAGTTGGTCAGAATACAATGGCAAAGTCTATTGTTGCCGTGTTCCAGGAATTGGCGCAATCTACGTTCGCCGAAATGGAATGCCTGTATGGTGTGGCAACTCTAGACACGGTCAGAAGGGCACTTGCGGCCTCATCATCAACACAGAAGACATGCCCCAGACGGCCAATGGTATTGTCCCAGACATCATCATCAATCCCCACGCAATTCCTTCACGAATGACCATTGCGCAACTGATGGAAACCCTGTTGGGGCGCCTTGGGTGTGAATATGGGGCACTGGGTGACGGCAGTCCCTTTAACAGTGTGACGGTGGATTGGATTGCGGAAATGCTCCGTGATGGCTATGGAATTGAACCGTACAGTAACGAAATCCTTTACAACGGCCACAACGGACGTCAAATGGAAACAAAGATCTTTATGGGACCGTGTTTCTATCAGCGTCTGCGCCATTGTAGTGCGGATAAGCTACACAGCCGTGCGAGTGGTCCGCTCGTGATGCTGACTCGTCAGCCGGCCGAAGGCCGTGCGCGTGAAGGTGGGCTGCGCTTTGGTGAGATGGAGCGTGATTGCGTGGCGTCACACGGTGTCGCCGAATTCACCAAGGAACGGTTTGTCGAGTGTAGTGATGGCTTTGATGCGTGGGTGTGTAATGACTGTGGGCTACTGGGTATTGTGAATCCAGAACAGGGTATCTGGCTGTGTAAGGGATGTCAGAATACGACCAACTTTAGTAATGTCCAGATTCCCTATGCGAGTAAGCTGTTCCTCCAGGAACTGGAGAGTATGTGTATCAGCA
>JACCDX010058779.1_pt1 | contig 20264 bp, 17 predicted proteins | sample 7449681 | NCBI WGS metagenome assembly JACCDX01 (sample SAMN15323450, study PRJNA562643) | freshwater metagenome | isolation source: river surface water | place: USA:Blue River Watershed | collected 2017-08-18
CACTAAACCTGCTCTGTCTTTATTTGCATATAATTCTCTTTGTGTCATATAAGGAGTATCTTGTTTTTGTACCTGTTCTCTATGAACAAGACCAGACACTAAAACTGCTCTGTCTTTATTTGCATATAATTCTCTTTGTGTCATATAAGGTGTATCTTGATTTTGTACCTGTTCTCTTTGAACAAGACCAGACACTAAACCTGCTCTGTCTTTATTTGCATATAATTCTCTTTGTGTCATATAAGGAGTATCTTGATTTTGTGTTTGTTCTCTTTGAACAAGACCTGAAACCAAACCTGCTCTATCTGTATTTGTGTATAATTCTCTTTGTGTTTGTCTTGATACATCATTTGGGTTGTAATAATGTGTTTGTGCATTACCTGATATAAAACCTGTACTTTTTAGTTCATTACTTCTTTGTGTCATAGACATTGGCATATAATTATTTGCTATACCTTTATGTTCTTGATTGTGTGCATGACCTATATATTCATTTTTAGTATTTCTCTGTGTTCCTTTTGCAACATCAGAATAAGAAAAGGCATATTTGTTATGTATTTGTTTTATATTTCTTGGACCATTATAATTTAAAGTTGTTTTGCTTGTATTTCTCACTTCACCGTATAATTCTGTTGGTGTATGTAATTGTGCTAATAATTGTGCTGGACCTATATGATTTGTTGCAAATGTTCCTCGATTTACTGTTGCCATTGTTTTTGTATCATATTCACCATTTATAGATGGGGCTCTATAATCACCCAAACCTTTTATGAGATCATCTATTTCATTTGTTTTGAAAGTTATTGGTTTTCTATTTGATACTTGACCATTAATTCCTCTATTATTGCCTCTTAAACCTGATACATTAACTTGTGGTGTATATGATGTTTTTTGTTTATTTACTGTTCTCAATTCATCAACATTTCTCGGCAAAACTCTATATGGATCATGATAACCAGCATGTGATACTGCATGTGCACCAATACCTAAGCCTGGTGTTACTCTTTCTGGTTGTGTTATATATTCGTTTCTCTTTTCTCTGCTAGGTTGGTATCTATATTGTAAAATGTCTGTTGTTACTGGTGTTCCATAAATATTTGTTTGACCATAAGAAGGATCGAACAAAGGTTTATTTTCATGTTTTTTTTTATATTGTGGATTATTTGCATCTCCTGTGAATAGTTCCAAATGTCTTTGTGAATATTCACCTGATCTTTCATGATTGCCATTATCGTTGGATCTAAAATATGGTTTAAATTTTTTATGTGCATCTAAAATATCTCTTTCTGATTTAACTTTATATGTCATATCACCATCTTCATATTCTGTGAAAAGCTTATCATTAACGGAAGGATTATTGTTAGAAGAAGAAACCTGATTAATATTAGTATAAGTCAATTGGTCGAATTGATTTAGAAAAGTGTTGTTTTTGTTAGATAATATTTTTTCTTCATATTTTGCATTGTCCATTATACTTTCAGTGTCAAATAGCATTTATATTATAATTTAATCATAATATAAATTATTCTTATTTACATCGATTACAGTTAGTTATTGGTATAGACGAGGTTGTGCCTACTGGACTTGGTAAAGATGCTGTATTATCAATATATTCATGAACATCTCCATGATAATTATCGATAGTGGTCAAATGTGTATTTTCTGCAAAATCATAAAATATGTGTTCTTGTGGATTTCTTAATAAATTATAAAATCTGTTTATACCAACATCTCTATAATTTGCTGGTGGATAAGATAGTTTAGATGCTTCACTGTCTAAACTATTGTTGCATACTCTTGAATTTGCCATTGCAAATGTTGAAACATCAATAGGATTTGCACCATAAGCTGTTGTTTTGTTTCTTATCATATTTCTATTTGTTAATATAGATTCAATATTAACTAATTCTGGTGCTTGAGATACTGCTGGTTTATTTTCAATAGGAATACCAACACCATAACCCATTTGGCTTGATCTTGGACCAGAACCATTGATAGACAAACAATAATTATCATTATGTATTCTATTTGTATCTAAAACAAAATTCAAAGGTTTAGTTGTTTGATTAACTTTATCATTGTATGTTTGTTCATTATCATAATCTAAACGACTAAAATACCCAACTCGGTTCATGTATATTATATATAAACATAATATATAAAGTTATATAATTTGCTAATGCGATTACATTGCTTTTAATCCTGATTCTTGTTCTCTCATGTTTGTATAAACAACTGGACATACATTTTTAACGAGAACAACAGGATTGCTTTGATCATAAGTACTTGTGCATTTATCTGATCTTGCACATGCTGGATTATATTGTTCATTGTTGCATTTACTTTTTAATCTTGTGATGTTTCTTAATTCAGATTCTTGATCGACTAAACTTTGTGGAGAATTGTATTTGTTGTTCATAGTACATGCACCGTCATTTTCATATTGATATATTGACATTCTGTAATCTAATGGAGCTACACTTTCTTGTGTTTTTTGTGTATATTCACATTGATCATATCTACCTCTATTGAAACCTCCAATATTTGAACAAGTAGCACATGGTGTTTTTTTGTTTGAACTTTCGCTTAGTGTTGATAATAAATTATTATTTGCATTCAAATCAAAAAAGTTGAACATTTATATATATACTATTTATTTTTTATTATTTGTTGTATAATTATCATTTCTCGAAGAATAACCACGATCTATATCAGATATAGGTACATGTTGTCTATCAACCAAAAAATGATGTTCTAATTGATTTCTATATCCTATTTTTCTTCCTCCACGAGAACAATTATTATAATACATATCATCAATATATTCAGTATTTGTTCTTTCTTGTTTTGCTTTATTTTCTCTTTCTACTTTCTTTAAATAGTTTTTATATCTTGGGTCTGATTTGTACATTTTATCTGGATCTTCTGTAAATCCAGAATATGGATTTATTGTTCCATTATCTATATCAACATATTTTATTATCTCATTTGGTACATACATATCTCTTTTTCCAGATAAATATGCCTTCAGTATATTCTTGTCGGATTGTGATATATTATACTGCATATCTAATGTTGATGTTTCAATGTTGCTTTTCAAGAAAAACTGTTTTTTTTTCCAATATTCTTGTAATCTTGGTTCTAACATAATACCATCATTATCTTTTATGTTCCATTCATAAGCATCATTTTTGCATGTATTGTTTTCGCATTTATCAAAAAAGTCAGAAAATTGCATAATAATATATAACCCAGATTATATTTAATCAAATATGCATAATTACGAATCAGACCCAAAAGAGTTAGCAAGAATATTGTTTTCACAACAACCAAAAAACCCAAATGAAATAAAACTATTACCAGAACTATATGACACACAAGATACTTTAACCGATAAAGATGTTGTTATATATCAATTTCAAATACTATTGAACATATATTTAGAAGGAATACTAAACATACTTTCTACAAAATCAAATGATTATGCTGAAACATATAACAACATAAGTATGAATGATCTGTTATTTGTAAATCCTTGGTTTTTTAGTTTTGGGTATATGGTCAATATATCTGAACATGAAAAATATGAAGATGCTACACAAATATATTGTAGAGTATTATTATCATTTGTATCAAATGATAGTGAATATTTCAGAATAAAAAACATAACCAATACTTTTCACTTTATTCGTCAGGCATGTTTTGATGTTGAAAAGGTAAATAATGTAAATGATATATATGCAGTGTTAAACAAAAATGGGAAAATGTTGAAAATACATTTTACAAAATTATGATTTACCAACAAGAATAATAACATCATCATGTTTTACATAATATGTAAATGGTTTGTTTATTATTAATTTGTTGTTTGTTGATGTGTCTTTTGATTGATTATCTCCTTCGTTACTGGACATACTACAATCAAAATATATATTTTGGAGAACATCACTTATATTATTATCAAAACATTCAGACAAACCAATATGATATAAAAAGCTTGATAATCTAAGTTTAAGGTTATTATGTATTATAGGTAATTGTACATAATCATATTTATGTTTGCTCATAGCATTATTGCACTCGGATATAGATATATCTAAATGTTGTCCAGTTATTATACCGAGAGTAAAATTATTTTTTGCAATTAATTCTACTATATGAAAATTCGTGTGTTTTATTTGATTGACAAGACAATCTGATGAATATAAATAATCATATTCCCGTACAAAACCGCATAATGATATATTTACATATATGAGACTTATGATTAAATATTTATCAGTATCATTTATTTTGTTTAGAACATTTTTAGATATAATAGATAATTTGTTATTACTAAATTTATTAACAACACTACACATATTGTCATAATTATTGTTGTTTTTGTCACAAATGATGTTATAAATGTGTTTGTTATTTGTTGGTTCTTTTTGTGTTTTGTTAAATTTAAAGAAAGATACATAATGATTACATAACTCATCATTTTTGCATTCTGTGTATATTTTATAAAAAGACTGATATATAGCACAAGGTGAAATAATCATATTGTTCAAAGATATATTTTTTAAGAATTGTTGATAGATATATGAACCAAAAATGTTAATATAATCTGTTTGTGTGTGAGTATCAATATCTTGATGTAGTTCTTGTATATTTGTTTCATATGATATGTTTTTTTGTTTATCAGATTGTGTACTTCTCATTGGCATACCTAAAACAGGATCACGAACTTTATTAATCATCACTGTACTATCTTCATTTAATCTGTTGAAAGGTATATTATATTGCATAGTATAATTATTAATAATCATATTATGATTTATTTATTTACGAATTCCTCTTAAATCGCAAATCTTCATATCTTAAACATTCTTCTTGATTTGTTTTGCATGTATTTCGAGGTTTATATACCCAATTGGCAAAATTCATTTGATCATTAGGAAATGATGGTGATGATACGGTATAGAATTGTCTATTAGAATTATATTTATCAAAAGCATCATCAAAGTGCATATATAAATCGTCTTGTTGATTATTGAATGCATTTAATTCATAATCTCCTATATTTGGGTTCATAAATGGATTATCATCAGTAATTCTTTTGTGTATTCTTTTTGTTTTTCTGTATGGTACTCTTTTTTTTTCTGTATATTTTTCAATATTTTTATTATCGTCTTGTGTGTTGTATTTTAGATAAACGATGATAATAATAAGAATAATTGGATACATGATATATGCATTGTCAAGACTGAATATACTTGCAATAATTATGATATATATGCACAATCTTGTCAAAGCATTATATTGTTCATTGGTTGTCATGTTTTTTTGTGGTATAACTATTAAATAATTTCCATCTTTATACAGATTATCCAGTCCTTCGGTCCAAAAAGACATATACAATAACATTATACTTTATTTATTTTTTTTCATGTTATTAAGTTTCTCTAACACTTCTAACTTGTGCAATTTTGACTCCTTACTCATTTCACTCACTTGATATTCGCGTGCTGAATTCATGATTATATTTTTTTCTTTATTTTTTATTTTTTCTTCTTCTAAGCTTTTTTGCTTTACAACGAGTTCATGTAATGTTTTTAATATTACATTGGCATCTGCCATATTTATAGAACATAATATCCTTTCATCATAATAAAACACTACATAAGGGAAAGTATTAATATCATAAGTAGTTTTATTTAGATCACAAACAAATTTATTATCAACATTAACCAATACAAAAAAACATTGTGGAAAATTTTTAGCAAGGTACCTTTTCAAAAATATATTTAATGTATTAGATGGAATACAATACATAAACATAACAATTTCATCACTGTGTTCTTTTGTCAATGTTAATACATCACTTTCTTTTTCTATACGAACAATATTGTTAATATTCATTATAATTAATCATAATGATTATTTTTTTAACATACTCAACATATTATCATAATTTAGATTATTGGGCATATCTATACCCATTTGTTTGAACATATTTTTGCAATCATTTAAATCTTGTTCATCTGTTCCAGTATTAATCACATTACCATTTTTCATTTTTCTCTCGATCATATTTGTAACTGTTGTCAATGGACTGTTTTCATCAAATATTTTTTTTCCATCAGCTGTTTTGCATTCATTTTTGAGGTTCATTGCTTGTTTCCATAAATCATTCATATCAATATTATTTTTTTGTACATCAGGAACAATCTTTTTTGCAACATTTTGTGCAACATTCATTAAACTTGCTACACCTGTTTCACCATTCAGTTTATTTTCATTTATTTCATTTTTGAATTCTTCCATAACATTTCTTATTGTTTTTCTCGTTTTATCATCCGCACCTTTTAGCATACTTTCAATACTGTTAATAGCTTCATCAAATTTTTCATCAGTCATGTTGTTTAATTCTTCTGTAAATTCATTTGTCATTTTATCAACACCTAGTGCACTACTCAAACCTTCAATAGATGTTAAATCTATTGGTTTTGTTTGGTCTTTCAAAATATCTGGTCCGCTTAATAATTCATTTACACCATAAGCATTACCATCACTAACAATACCAACAAAAGGATTAAGTTCTGTTAATCTTTTTGATATAAAAGAGTTTGGATATATTGATTTATATTGTTCAAAAACTTTATCATCAGTAATTTCAGTGTTTAACATATCAATATTACTTTTGCTTAACATAATAGAAGAATTAAACATGTGAATTAGATAATTCCATATATTATCATTAACACATTTTAGTTTAGACAAATCAATACCAGTGATTAATGTTATTTTGTTACCTTTTTCATCTTTTAGATTGAATAATTTTACATTTCTTTGTTCGAGAAGGATTATGTTGCATATGATGATATTGTAATATTTTTTTACAATAGCTTTTTGCATATCAATATTTTCATCATCATTGTTGAATACATTATCGATATATTTTTGTGCGACACTTGTTAAAGTATCACTTGTGATAAGTTCATTTAGAATCAAACCAAAAGATGCGAAAAAAAGGTCTTTTTGTCGTATTAGTTTTTTAGTGTTATTCATTGTTAATTATATCAATTATTGATATAATTAAATAAAAAATATATACAAATTGATTAGCACAAATTACTTGAATACAAAGTGGCATATTCATAAAGCAATATCATGAAACTAATGAATTTTTTTTTATCAGTTTTATTCCAAGCTTTTATAACATCAATATTTTGCGTGATGATATTTTCTGTTTTAGCAAATGATTGAACAAATTCTTCTTGATTGTTTTGTATATATTCTTGTTTATAAACACAACATAATTTATCGTAGAATAGTTTTATTAAAAAATGTTTGTCAAACATCAACACTGTGTTAATTTGTTTGCAGAATTCATCATTATCAACAAAAATCATAAAATCGTTAAGAGCAATGTTAAATTCATCAACAATTAAAGATGTCATGGTGCTTTAAATAAGATATACATATTTAAAATCCATGTTTGTATTTATTTAGTACATCAATTTCTTTGTTTATAATTTTGTCTATTTGTTTTTTTTTCATTTCATTTTTCATTAATTCGTCTTGTTTTTCTCTTGCATATTTTTCTTTATCTACTAATCTATTTTGTTCCATCATTCGTAATTTATCATCATCTATTTGTGGAGTATATATAGGTTCAGCATTTTCACCTGTACTCATTCCATAAGTTTTTGGTTGTGCAATGTCAGTTTCTAAATAAGCATAATTATCAGTTGTTCCAGATAATTCACAAGAATAACCTTTTGTACCATTTGCAACATCATTAAGACAAGTACTTTGAGCAATTTGTTTTCCTAACAAATCAGCTTTTTGTTTCATCAATATTGGTCTATTGTCATTGAACCATTTAATAGCATCTCTACCAACAATAAGATTATTAATACCAGCAACGATGATAGTAGGCACATGTTCTAAACCCTTAGGTATTTGGTCAATAGTTAGATCATCTATACATATTAATTTAAATCTATCTAGAATATTACATGATTCCATCATTCTCATCATATCTAGACACATTTTAGTGTTTCTACTATAGAAGAATATATTGATATTGGATGACATGATATATATAAAAAAATTGATAATATTATATTTTGTTAGTAATCAATTTATAATTTGTTTATATACACAATGATTAGCATAAAAGAACATAAAAAAGCATCAGGTTTTAAAAAAAGTTATATGATATTTAGTTTTAAACAAGTAAATTGTGGCATTGTTAATGCATTGAGAAGAACATGTTTAAACGACATACCTACATACGCCTTTGCATGTGTGAAACCAGAGATAAACAAAAGTATATTTAACAACGACATGATGAAAACCAGATTAGTTCAAGTTCCTATATTTGGTATAGACAGTGGATTACATCATTTGGAAAACAAATATTGGAATTTATCGGAAGTAAATCACTATGATGGTGCAAGAGAAAAACATCCAAAAGAAGTGCCAATTGAAGCATATATAAATGCAGTGAATAATACAACAGAAATAATGAATGTATCAACTCGTGATATGCGTTATTTAGTAGATAATAAAGAAGTTGATTATCCAAACAAAGACATATTATTGATACAATTAAAACCCCAACAAGTATTTAAAGCACAATTAAAAGCTGGTCTTGGTATATCATATAGAAATGCTATATGGGCATCATGTCATTGTTATTATAAACAACATGATACAAAATTAGACGAGTTTGAATTGACGATTGAATCTAAAGGTCAGATAGATGAAAAAACCATAATGATAAAAGCCATAAACAATATTATGTACAAACTTGATGTCATTGAAATGGATATAAAGAAGAAGAGAAAAGAAAACAAAATAGACATGGAAAATGACAAAACTATATTTATTTTGCTTGAAAATGAAGATCATACAATTGGTGGTTTAATAAATCAGTACATACAAGAGAACCCAAATACATTATTTGGTGGATATACCAAACCAGATCATAATTTGCAAGAAATTGTGTTTAAAATATCGGTGAAAGAAGGAAATCCGATAGATGTATTTTTTGATAGTTTAAACAAGAGCAAAAAATTGATGAAGAAATTTGAGCAAGAACTTTGTGCGAAAGCAAAATAATTTTACTTGATTAATAATATAATGTATATTGACAAAATTGATAATGTGTTAGATGTGATTATTGATGATTTATATTCAAAAATGTCAAGTATCATTATTAAACTATCACAAGAAAGCAATTTTGTTAAACAGCAACAATACATAAATGATTTATTCTTTGATTATTTTGAAAACAGTTCGTGTAAAAAAGATATAGCAAATATAACCAACAATGAAGATAATATAAATTCAGTCATACAAATGTTAAAAAGATATGCATGTTTTTATTTTTTTATATATTTGGGTTTGTTACAAACAAAAGACATAAAAGATCCGAAAAAATCGTTAAATCAGGACAATGTATTTGGTATAAACATAGTTGAATTTTCGAAGAGACAATCAACATTATCATTCCAAGTGAATAATTTTTTCAACAGTTCTAACATTGGTTTGGTTGTGAAATACATACATTTGTGCAAAAATGTTCTTATATATATTAATGCAGATAGAGCAACATTGGAGATATTAAACAAAAAAAGTAGTTTTATTGAATCAATAGATTTTTTAAATGCATTGGGTCGAGATTTTGTGGAACTTGCATTTATAAAACTAAAAGACACACAAATACACAATCTTGTTAAAACAGTGATAGTATATGAAATTTACAGAAATACTGATAAAAAAAATATGTCTCAATTGATGGAAAATATCAGTGAGAAGAAAGGTGAATATATTTATATTGACATTGTTGTGTCTAAATATGAACAAGTAGATATGGAATTAATTGAGAGTGTTATATCAGAACAAGACAAACAATTAAATGCAAATTTAGTACATGATTTATGGAACATGATAAATGGTACAGACACTATGAATGTATATAAAAATTTGTCAATGAATGATAAGATAAATAAATTATTCAGTTCAGGTAGAATAGTACCTATTGTAAATGATTTTTTGATGTATCACAAGGAACTTGAAAAATATGATAGATTTGGTGAAGATAATGCTAAAAGGGAAAAAGAATACACGAGAATAAAATACATTGTTGATAAAATAGAATCAGCAACAAAAGGAGAAATTGAAGTATTTGATAATACAATGAATGAGAGAAAAACAGTATCATACAATGATATAGAAGATGTAAAAATCATAAACAAATATGCTAATTTTACGAATGTGTCTAAATCAGCATCAACAAGTGAAAATTTTATAACTGAATTGATATATTATAGACGATATCCTTATATAAATTTTAAAGATATAAGCAACAATTCGTTTTATTTTAATTTTGAAAACACAAGAGATGCAGTCAGACAAGTAACAATAGGAAATAACAAACTAAAACAATTACAAATGAGAACAACAGGAGAAGTGTGTACAGTATCAGGATTGATGATACAATCCCTACACAAACCATTGATGTGTACAAAAATAAGTGAATTAGAAAATGTAAGAGAAAAGAATAATTCAAATGGTTATAAACTATTTTGCAAGAATGTTATAAACAGCAAAAAACATAATATATATTGGTTATTTGATTTATCAAAGGATAAGTTTGTGTTAGATGAGTATGAAAAATCGCAAGATAGAGAGTATGTAAAATTAATGATGTTGAGTTTATATGATTATTTAAACAAATATCAACTTACAATGATTAAGAAAAAACTCAAAAAAAGAATGTGCAAACCAAACAAATTGTTGCAATATCTTTACATGTTGAGCAAAACGCAATTATTTTTTAGTGTTGAAGATACTATTGACAATATTAACATTTTGCGTGAATATGTATGTACACAGATGATTACCAAAACAGATTGTTCGAAAATGGTTGATTTTTATGATGATAAGGATGATATATTTTATGGTTTGCATGATAAAGCAAAAAAACTGCCAAAATATGATCCGAAAGAGTACAAAAAAATACCAGTATTTAAGATAACATCATGGACAATAAATGATGTTCCAACAAAAAAACTGATAAACTCAGGGACATATAATGTTAATATATTAAATGTAGGTATATGTCAACATAATGTTTCATGGGAAAAATTACAGAGTACAAAGAAGACAAATATAACTAAATATAGTGTTGATTTATACAATTTTATGGAACAGTATGTTGAAGAAAACTATGAAAGTAAGTACATTTGCAAATCATGTGGTGGTGAAATAGAGATGGTGAGATATGTACAGGAAGGTGAATTTGATCAAGAAACAAAGAAATACATAACATACGGTGAGGTTATAGATTATCCATTAGAAGATATGCATGAATATTCTAAATTGAAAGGTTCAATTAGAACCATGAGTAAAATGTTAAACAAGATTGGTGATATAACAGGTATATCATATATATCAGGTAATTCTAAAGCCATAAGAAGTGCAAGAAAGAGTATTATAAAAAATACGATAGATGTTATAAATATAGTGTGGACAAGTAAGATAATAGATAAGTTTAAAAATAGCAAATCACTTGAATCAGTAAATTCAAAGTATGGTATAAAAAAATCTAACACACAAATGTTTGGTTTTGATTTAGAAGACGCTATTTTTATATTTACTAGCAAAGGTAAAGATATATACAAAAAACTAAAAACCAACAATGTTGTAGCATACTTAATAATATTCATATTATTAGATATTAACGAAACACACATAAATTTATTTAAAGGAAACAAAAGAGAAAAAAAGGAAATGTGCAGTTATACAGTATATACTAAATATGGAAGATCATTATTTGACAACATATCCATATTTAAGAACAGAGATTTAGACACAGATAATATATATAACTATCAAGTATTATGTTATTTATTGTTCTATATATCATATTATGTTGCAAAACACAATGTATGGGATTTTAGTGAAGAAAAGGTAAATATGAAAACAAAACATGTAGATCCGAGACATCAAATAATAATAATACACACAGTTTTAGACATATTAATAACATTATTGAGTTCCCAAAACACAGACAAATTATTTAGTATAATAACAACAAGATTTTTTAAACAGATGAATACTATATTTAAAAATGTTGTTGTGTTAGATCAGTTTGATTGTTCAAAAAATACAAAAAAAACAACTGAAAACAAAGAATATATAACAGGTAAAATAGAACCAATAAACATAAATACATATACACCATTTGTTTATCATGTTCCGTATTATTTGAAATATACACAATCAAAGCATTTTATACCCCAATTAGTGGACAACATAACACATATAACAAAACCAAACAAAATAACTAATTGTGATGATGGTAAATTTCATACATGGGTATATGAAAATAAAATGCTTGTATGTAAGTTGTGCAAGGTAAAAATGAATGATATAAAAGATAAAAACACATCATTTGATGATGATATAAATAAGAACATAGTTGATAATTCTATAAAAGAAATCAGTAAATATATTTGTCCAAACAACAACAAAACAATGAAACATGTCTATGTGTTTGACGGTTCTAATAAAACAAGAAAATGTGTGCATTGTGACAAGGTAATATATGATACATTATACAGTAAGAAAGATATTGAAAAGATTATCAGCAATTATTTTAGTTCAAAGAAATTAATTGATACAAAAAGAAGATTTGCATGTATAATACCTAATACACAATTGGAGAATGAAGATGTTGTTCAAAGATTTGTAAAAAACAAGATAGATGTAATGAAAAACACACAGATAAACATAACAGATAAAAAAATATTGTATATGATGAATGATATATACACAATAGATCATAATTATAAGGGTGTTCTATTAAAAACACCAGAAACAATAAATAGTAACAACAAAAAATTCTATACGAAACATGATACAAATATTTATAAAAGAGATGTATTAATATACAATAATACCAATAATTTTTCTGAACATGTGTATGATTATTATACAAATAAGTTGATAGGATATAAAGAGAATGGAAAAGATTATGCAAAAATTGCAACAAATAGCGTAATTAATGTAAATTATTCACTAGCATCACAAATATCTTTAATAGGATGTGCAAGTAAGTATTTTAATTTGAAGAACAAACAGTACATATATCATAAGGAAAGTATATATACACATACATTTATATCTAATGAACAAGAGATACTTGACATAGTGAATGATATGCAAAGAGATAGAATAAATAACTTGACAAAATGCATACCAGAGATATTAAGAATAACACAAAAGATAAATAATTACAGTTTAAAAGCAACATCAGTTGAAGATTATGGACCATTTTATTTTGATGTAAATAAGAAGATGGATATGTTGATTGATAAATATCACAAAATGGTTCCGAAATTAAATACTAACAATGTATTTGTGGATTGGAACAATAAAATGTGTAATGTAAAACATGAAACGATATATAGTTATGATAAAATAAAGAAATATGTACATGGCGATATATTTGATAATTATATGTATGGTATTGAAGATATGAAGATAAAATATATAACAAAATACATATTAGATGAATTAGATAAATTGATAAATGATAATAACAATCAACATATAATAAGATTTGTGTGTGAATTAATATGTTATATATTTGAGATGTATAATGAAGAAAGTTATTACAATGACATAGAAATAAAGAAATTTGAACACAGATTACATAATTATGATTATGTCAATAATTCAGATTTTAGTAGGATATATTTACAAGGAGATATATATGAAGAATATGCAGATAATGATGTTGTAGACAAAATTGCAAGGGACATGGATAAAGAAGATGCAAATGGAATGACACAAAAAAGCAAGATTGAAGATGAAATAGAAGAGAGTAATGCATTAGATATTGATAATTTTGATGAAGATGTTATAGAAGATGAACGAGAAATATACATACCAGAATCAGAGTATTCGTAAATAATCTTGTTTATATATATAATGATAAGATTGATAATATTGTGTATCGTTGTGTTGTTAATAGTAATAATGATAAAAAAAGTATCTATAAACAATGAGACATATACAGATATAGAAGACACAACAGATTTATCGAGATATAAAATTCACAAACATAGGAGATATTTGTATGATCCGCGAAATTATTTGCGAGATGAGAAGAACATGATTAAATACAAATATTCTACATTTGAGACTAACAAAAACTTTCTTGAAATGCAATATCATTGTGATTATACAGATGTTATATCAGTGTTAAAATATTTAGATGATGAGTTTAAACAATCATATAACAATATAGAAAAACCAATATCTAAATCAACAAATACAAAAGAAGAATTAGAAAAAGAAACGAAACAAATAATAAATCATTTTGTAACATTAATAAACAATTACATCAAACATTTGCCAAGACAAGATACATGTACCAAATATAAATCAGGTTGGGAGAAGCATCAAGAAGAATTAGGATTACCATCATCAATATATAAAAATAATGCATCACAATCAAAAGTATCATTGGTACATGTTGATAGTATAGAAAAATCAAAGACTGAATATGAGACAAACTACATTTGTTCATTGATATTAAAAAAAGATGATGTAAATGACATGATGATGATTAAAGTTAGTTTTATAATGAAGAATAATACTAATCATCTTGTTATTGAAGAAATATTCATATTAGGTTTCTTAACTGATGAGAAGGAATTATATGATGCACAAAACAAAAACAACATGAGTTATTATGATTATGACAATTTAAATGAAAATGGAATAACAGATACTGGAATGATATTAAAAGAAATGATAGAAAAGAATAAACAAAGACAACAATATGCAAAAGATTTTGCAAAAAATGTGTATCCAAATAGATAATATAAAGTGAATTATTTATAATAAATAATTCATTTGATGAGTATTTTATTTTTTGTAAGCATCTAAAACTCTTGCGGAGGGTTCTGTTACATTACCAACCCATTTAGGCAACCAGAAATAAGGAATTAAATGTTCAGTGTTTGGATATAATGTTTCATAAGTTTCTCTGTAAAACAATGCTTCTTTTGTGTGTGGTGTGTTGTGTGTATATTTTTTTTGTTTTTCTAGTAATTCATCATCAGTGTATAAAGTATTACAATAATCTTGTATGATTTCATACCATGATTTAGATTTTCCAGACACACCATCACTGAAAGCTTCTTTTTTTCTATATAATACTTCTTTTGGTAATGTATTATCTGCATCATCGAATGATTTTCTAAGCAAATATTTCTCAATTCCATTCAATGGAACTCTGTATTCAGGATTTATACTAAGATAATTCATAACAAAATCAAGATCTAAATAAGGAACTCTTGCTTCTAAACCATTTGATGATACACCAGCATCAGAACGTTTAACATCATATTTACTTATATCGTTAAGTAATCTTACATTTTCGTTATGTGCATCAATGGGTGAAGGTGCACTATGGAAATACATATAACCACTGCACAACTCATCACTACCATCACCGATTAATAATACTTTAATATCTGTATTTTCACGGATCCATTTAGAAATCATATATTGACCACAAGATGCTCTAACTGTTGTTATATCGTAGCTCTCAATTATTTTAATTACATTTTTTATTTCTTTTAACCATTCAGTGTGTTCTATAAATATATGTCTATGATTACTATTTATATGTTTTGCAACTATATTGGCATAAATAGCATCAGAACTGTTTTCCATACCAATACTAAAAGTATTTAATTGTAATCCTTTTTCTTTTAATATGTTTGATGCTATACTTGCAACTAAACTTGAATCTAGACCACCAGATAATAAACAACCTAAAGGTCTATCAGTCATTAATCTTTTTTTTACACTTTCAATAAGCAAGTTTTTTATGGTGCTTGTATCATTATTATATTCAATAGGAATATATACTATATTTTGTGTCATAGTAATTGTTTTGTCTAAAGTGTTAAATTCATAAATATAATTAGGTCTTATTGCTTCTAAATCAACACTGTTATTATTTGTCAAACCCTTTAATTCGGATGAGATATTAAGAAAATCTAGTGATTTTGATTTTGAATAATAAAGTGGTCTAATACCGAAAGTATCTCTACATGCATATACCATATTATTATCATATATAACAAAAGCAAACTCACCTTTTATTAATTCGCAACATTTATAGATTCCATATTTTAGGTACAATTCTAAAATAACATCACAATCAGATCTGAGTGTAGTGTTATTTGATAAATCTTTATAATTGTATATTTCACCATTACAAATAAGAACAACACGTCTATTTTCATCTTCATATATAAAAGGTTGCATACCAGAAATATGTGTATTTATGATAGATAATCTATGAAAGCCAAAATGGAAATTACCGAATGAAACGAGTTTAGAACAATCAGGACCTCTATATTGGATATTTGTAAATTTATCATATTCTATTGTATTGTCGTGTGCATTATATAAGAACCATATACCACACATTTGATAATACTATTTATTATAAATAATAAATCATAACAAGCATATTGATAAATAATCAACTTTTTTCAATGTAATATTTTTTAAATACATCTTTGTATTTAGGGTTTTGTTTTTCAAAATCGTGCAAATATGTCATTATTTCTATTATACATGCTTCTATATGCATAATCAAATGTCTTCCCTTAACCATTGAATGTTCATAATGTGCTACAATGCTAATTATTTTTATTTTGCACACATCAGGTAAATCATTGTTTTCACAAATAACATTTACAACATCTATTAGAATATTGTTGCATGATATGTTTGTGTCCATAATTTTGTATACTATTTTGCGGACAGTAATTATATTTGTTTTTTTGTTAGTTTCTTGAACATGTATTTGGTTAATATCATGTGCTATTATTGTACTGACGAGTATATTTATAGAACGCAAATAATCATTTTTTTGTTCTATATTTATTTTATTTTTGATTAGGTCTAATTGCCATACAACATCTTTTATACTACCATTTGCATTATTTAGAACAGTTTCATAATCATACAAGTTTAGTATCATATTTTCACTTGAACAAATATATAGTGCATGATTAAATAGTTCATCATATGAAGGTTGTTTAAGCGTTATATATAAACATCTACTAACAATAGGTTCAATAACTTTTGTTGGTAATGTTGCCCACAAAATAAATCTGCAAGTGTCAGAATATATTTCCATAGTTCGTCTAAGTGATGTTTGTGCATAATAGCTCATATTGTCAATATTGTTTATAAGGATTGTTCTAAATTTGCCTAATGTTCTATAATGGTAAGGTACTTTTTTTGCATATTCTTTTACTACTTCTTGAACAATATATTTATCAAAATTGTTGTTGTTTGGTTCAATTATGATGTGACAATTGCTTTGTTTAAGAAACACTTCATTAAGTTTGTTATTACTTCCCCTAACCTCATATTTTACTTCATATAGATCATTTGTTTCATTACCATATATCATATTTAGAATCATGTTTACAATTGTTTTTTTACCAGTACCTCTTTGTCCACATAACAATATATGTGGCATGCTATTTTGATTTACTTGATTTTCTAGTTTTTTTAGTAATTCTTTGTGAAATCTTGAATGTTTAGGAGATTTTGGTGCATATTTATCAACAAGAAACATTTCAGTAATTAAGATTATTCAAGTTAAATTTAATCATTTATTATTCATTTTTTTTGATGATAAATAATTAAATTTGTTTCATATTGATGTTTATATAATCATAAACATCAATCAAAGGTTTATAAACAGTCAAATAACTGTACATACAAAAATATATATATTGATAAATTATTCGAGGTTTTGTGAATTGTCTAAAATATCAGTGCACATAAAAATATATGCATTAAATAATTGTTCAAGGTTTTCTAAATAGTTTAAATACTGGTGCACATTAATCAAAGTTTTACAAATGATCTAAATATTAGTACACACATTTTAAGGTTTCACACAAATATTGATGTACATAAAAATATATTCATCAATTAATTGTTCAAGATTTTATAAATAGTCTTAATATTAGTACACATGCAAATATATGTATCGTTTAATTGTCCAAGGTTTTGTAAATAGACCAAATATTAGTACACATAAAAATACATACATCAATTAATTGTTTAAGGTTTTATGAATAGTCCAAATATTAGTACACATACAAATATATGTATCGTTTAATTGTCCAAGGTTTTGTAAATAGACCAAATATTAGTACACATAAAAATACATACATTAATTAATTGTTCAAGGTTTTATGAATAGTCCAAATATTAGTACACATACAAATATATGTATCGTTTAATTGTCCAAGGTTTTATAAATAGTTTAAATACTGGTTCACATAAAAATATATATGTACCAATTAACTGTGCAAATAAAAAATATTTTGATTTTTCAGTTGTTTATGATTTTTGTTAATTATTCAAATATTAGCGCACATTAATCTTTGTGAATAGTCCAAATATTAATACACATTGTCCAAAGTTTTATAAATGATCCAAATATTAGTACACATTGTCCGAGGTTTTATGAATAGTCCAAATGTTAGTGCACATGAAAATACACATATCAATTAATTGTTAGAGGTTTTATAAATGGTCCAAATATTAGTGCACATAAAAATACACACATCAATTAATTGTTTATGATTTTTATTAATTATTCAAATATTAGTGCACATAAAAATACACACATCAATTAATTGTTAGAGGTTTTATAAATGGTCCGAATATTAGTACACACAAAAATACTTCAATTGGTTAATTGTTCAAGGTTTTATAAATGGTCCAAATGTTAGTGCACATGAAAATATGCATGTCAATTAAATTGTTCAAGGTTTTATAAATGGTCCAAATATTTGTACACATAAAAATGCACATATCAATTAATTGTTAGAGGTTTTATAAATGGTCCAAATATTGGTACACATAAAAATGCACACATCAATTAAATTGTTCAAGGTTTTATAAATGGTCCAAATATTAGTACACATAAAAATACTTTGATTGGTTAATTGTTCAAGGTTTTATAAATAGTCCAAATATTGGTACATAAAATACACACATCAATTAATTGTTAAAGGTTTTATAAATGGTCCAAATATCGGTACATAAAAATACATACATCAATTAATTGTTTAAGGTTTTATAAATAGACCAAATATTAGTGTACATACAAATACATACATCAATTAATTGTTCAAGGTTTTATGAATGGTACAAATATTGGTGCACATAAAAATACTTTAATTGGTTAATTGTTCAAGATTCTTATAAATGGTCTAAATATCGGCGCACATATAAATATATGCATTAATATATTATTTAAGGTTTTATGAATGGTATAAATATTGTTCAGGGTTTTGTAAATTGTCCAAATATTGATACATACAAAAATATATGTACTAATTAATTGTTCAAGGTTTTGTAAATAGTCCAAATATTAGTGCACATACAAATATATGCATCAAATAATTGTTCAAGGTTTTATAAATAGACCAAATATTAGTGTACATACAAATACTTTGATTGGTTAATTGTTCAAGGTTTTATAAATGGTCCAAATATTTGTGTAAATAAAAATACTTTGATTGTTTAGTTGTTCATGATTTTCATCAATGATCCAAATATTAGTGCACATTGTCTAAGGTTTTACAAATAGTCCAAATAATAGTACACAATGTCTAAGGTTTCACAAATAAACCAAATAATGATGTACATAAAAATATATTCATCAATTAATTGTTCATAATTTCATAAACAATCTTAATATTGGTACATACAAAAATATATGTATCAATTAATTATTCAAGGTTTCATAAATGTTCCGAACATTTGTGTACATAAAAATACTTTTATTATTTGTTCAAGGTTTTACAAATGGACCAAGTATTAGAACACATACAAAAATACATGCAACAACTATTTGTTCAAGGTTTTACAAATGGTCCAAGCATTGGTGTAAATATAAATACATATATCGTTTAATTGTTAAAAGTTTTACAAACAGTCCAAATATTCGTACATAAAAAATACTTTGATTGGTAAATTGTTTGTATTTTCGTAAATGGTATAAATATTAGTGCACATAAAAATACACGCATTAATTGTTCAAGGTTTTATAAATAGTTCAAATATTAGTGCACATAAAAATACATACATCAATTAATTGTTCAAGGTTTTATAAATAGTTCAAATATTAGTGCACATAA
>JACCDX010719859.1_pt1 | contig 20263 bp, 11 predicted proteins | sample 7449681 | NCBI WGS metagenome assembly JACCDX01 (sample SAMN15323450, study PRJNA562643) | freshwater metagenome | isolation source: river surface water | place: USA:Blue River Watershed | collected 2017-08-18
CTGCAGTGTTGTTCATCAACAAAACAGATTTATTGGGTTCAGAAACACAATCCTTCATAAATGAATTAAACAGAATTTATAAAAATGCCGAAGTAATCATACTCACTGGTTCTGCCAAAAATAATGAAGGACTAGCGCCACTCTTAAATTTTATTTCCGGAAAAAGGATCCTGCTTGCTGGACATTCTGGTGTAGGAAAATCTACAATTTTAAATGCTCTATTTCCGGAAGTAAATGCCAAAGTTGGCAATATTTCCAAAACACACGAAAAAGGAAAGCATACCACAACATTTGCGGAAATGTTTGTTCTGAACAACAATACCCAAGTGATTGATACCCCCGGAATTCGTGATTTTGGGGTTGTTGATATCCCTGACGAGGAAATTGCACATTATTTTCCCGAATTTCGACTTGCCATGAACAAATGTAAATTCAACAATTGCAAACATGAACATGAGCCTGAATGCGCCATTTTAAGCGCTGTAGAGCAAGAAATAATACCAGCCGAAAGATATTACAGCTATTTGAGCATTTTGCACAACGAAGACATGTATAAATAACGATATTTGCCATAGCATTCATGAAATTATCCCTCAGAAATATCATTGTAACATTCATCACATTATTCACACTCAATGGATGTATAGACGAGGCTATTTTCAATGGTTCGACGAAACTTCAAATGTCTAAAGACACTATTTTCTTCGACACCATTTTCACAAGACAAACAGGCACTACCTACCCTATTTCTGTAACCAAAATCTTTAGTGTCAAGAATACTGAAAACGCTTGGGTAAAAGCAAGTTTCAGACTTGGTGGTGGTAAAAATTCACCCTATAAAATCAATATTGACGGCATTGCAGGCCCAGAAATAAATCAGTTAGAAATTGGACCCAACGATAGCGTTTTTGTCTTTTTACAATGTGCACTTCAAGCAAATAATACAAATAATCCTGCCTTGGTGCTCGACAGTTTAATGGCCATTGTAGGAAATCATACAACCAAAACAATTTTTGCCGCATATGGCTGGGACGCACATTATTATCGAGATTCTGTAATTCCAAACAATACCGTTTGGAACGATACGAAAAAACCGTATGTGATTATTGGAAATATTTTAGTTCCTGAAAACAGTAATTTCACTATCAATGCAGGAGTGCAAGTTTACACTTCCGCACCTCAACCAATTCGATACACAGGAATTCTTGTTTTGGGAAATTTTAATGTGATAGGTTCTGAATCAAATAGAGTATCATTCAAAGGCGATAAACCCATTTTTGCAGCATCAACTCAACCAAATCAATGGGGTGGTATCTATTTCTTACCCCAAGGTACTGGAAAATTGAAGTATGCAGATGTAACAAATGCGATCATTGGCATTAGAATTGACTCATTATCAAAAGGCAATGATCCTAGCCTAGAACTTGATCAATGTAAAATTCAATATTGTGGGCAAGCCTGTTTAATTGGCGTTACTTCAAACATCAAAGCCACCAATTGCCTTTTTGCTGATGCCGGAACATATACATTTTTAGCTTTTTTGGGAGGACAATACCTCTTCAATCATTGTACTTTCGCTGAAAATTCGGGATTTTCCAGCCGACAACAAGGTCATTTTGCAATAACCAACACACAACGAAATGAGAATGGTGTTTTATTAAACAGTAAGCCATTGTCATTAAATCTGAGAAACTCTATTATCGATGGACCAAATTTCGATGAAATTTACATCGATAAAGTGAACAATACTTCATTTGTAACTACAGTTGAAAGCAACATATTAAAGTATCGCAATTCAGATAAATTCTTTGACCCAAGTTTAAATTTCATCAATAAAAAACCAAAGTTCCTGAATATTGCACAAGGCAATTATTCATTAGATACATTGTCAGACGCCATAGGAAAAGCGCAACTAAGCAATCCCAAAGTAACCATTGATATCTTGGGTAAAGTCAGGAAACCAATACCTGACTTAGGTGCCTTCGAACGATAACTCGCCATTTCTGCAAAAAACAACTTATTTTATTTTCGCTTTTCTGCAAAAAAGAGTTTCATAATCGAAGCGCATTCGTCCGATAAAATACCGCGAATCACCTCTGTTTTATTGTACATTATTTCATCTGAAATTTTCGAATACCCAAATTTGGGCTCTGCAGCACCGTAAACAACTCTCCCAAATCTTGCCCACTTAATGGCACCACCACACATCACACAAGGTTCAATGGTTACATAGAGTGTACATTCATCTAAAAATTTGCTATTCATATATTGTGCGGCGCTGGTAATGGCCAACATTTCTGCATGAGCAGTTACATCAATTAATTTCTCCGTTTGATTGTACCCTTTCCCAATGATCTTTTTATTATGAACAACTATGGCTCCAATGGGAACTTCATCTTCCTCAAAAGCTTGATGCGCCAAATCCAATGCACGTCGCATAAAATATGCATCGCTGAATATTTCTTCTTCATTTTCTTTCATAATTTTATTAGCATTTAAGCCATTTTTTGTGGAACTTTGTTAGTATCATATGAGAATTGGTATTGTGCTTTATCCCACCTTCGGTGGTAGTGGTGTTTTGGCCACAGAATTAGGAAAAGCGCTGTCAAAAATAGGACATGAAGTTCACTTTATAAGCTACAATCAACCCGCTCGATTGGATTTTTTCATGGAAAACATATTTTTCCATGAAGTTATCATCCCTCAATATCCACTCTTTGAGCATGCTCCATATGAAACTGCACTCGCCGGAAAAATAGTAGACATCGTAAAATCTGCCCACCTTGAAGTATTGCATGTTCATTATGCCATTCCGCATGCGTCGGCTGCACTTCTTGCCAAACAAATTTTAAAAGAGGAAAAAATAAATATCCCCGTAGTTACAACATTACACGGCACTGATATTACTCTCGTTGGTCGTGAAGCTTCCTATGAACCCGTTGTGAGTTGGAGCATTAACAATTCTGATGCGGTAACAGCAGTTTCGCATAGTTTGAAAGCTGATACCCTTGAACATTTTCAAATTCGTCGTGAAATTCATGTGATACCGAATTTTATTGACTTTGCACGATTTAACAAAAAACCAAGAGAACATTTCAAAAAAGCAATTGCGCCCAACAATGAAAAAATCTTGGTCCATACATCAAATTTCCGAAAAGTTAAAAGAGTAGATGATGTTATCCGGGTTTTTGAAATCGTACAACAATCAATTTCAGCTAAGCTTCTGCTCATTGGTGATGGACCAGAAAGAAGTCATATCGAAAAAGTATGCAGAGAATTAAATGTGTGCGACAAGGTAACATTTTTAGGGAAACAAGAGGCCATTGAGGAAATACTGAGTGTTTGCGACCTCTTTATCCTTCCATCAGAACGGGAAAGCTTCGGTTTATCGGCTCTTGAAGCAATGGCTTGCGAAGTCCCCGTAATTAGTTCAAATGCTGGAGGCTTGCCAGAAGTGATAGACAATGGTGTCAATGGATTTCTTTCAGATGTTGGAAACGTTGAAGATATGGCACAAAACGCCCTTTCAATTCTAATGGACGAAAATATTCTCGCACAATTCCGTAAAAATGCCCTTTTGAAATCAAAAGAATTTGATTTGAATCATATACTTAAAGACTATGTTGACTTATACAACTCAGTTCTTTAAATAATGTTCTTTTAAAAATTTTAAAGCGATACTGATCTGATTTTCAACAGTTTTGGGTGTAATATCCATTACTTGAGCAATCTCTTTGTAAGATAATTCATACATTCTACTCATTATAAAAATTTGGCGACACTTTGTTGGTAGCATGTCTATGAGTAAATGTATTTTTTGCTCCGCTTCCTTTGCTTCTAATTTGTTTTGAATGTTCACAGCTGAATCGAAAACAGTATTTTCTTCAGCTAAATCCGAATATTCCAACTTAGCCTTTTTAATAAAATTCAAACACCTGTTCTTCACAGAGGTAAACAAATAACTTTTAATACCAGCTTCTTCTAAATGTCCGTCACTTTGATTCCAGATTGCAATAAACACGTCGTGAACAATTTCCTCAGCATCATTGCTCTTGCCTATGATTGAAGTAGCAAACGCAACCAAACCAGGACGAAATTTCCTGAATAAAGTCTCAAATGTTGCGCGCTTCTGTGTCAAAATAAAGAATTTCTTAAGTTTGATGAATGAACAAGCAAAAATAAGACCAAATTGAACGGTTTACAGAAAAAAAGTTATTACCAATTGTTAATTAGCTAAGTCAGAAACAAATTGTAAATGCATCAGTTTTAATTCCTCAAAAGAAAACTCACCATCAAAATACTCAACAGCGGCATCAACATCTTCAGTTTCAACCGACCTGAAATACTGAGTAATTTCGTCTTGCAAGTCCTCATCTAGAAATTGCCCCAGAAAATATTTGATGTTCAATTTGGTACCAGTGTTCACTATTTGCTCCATTTCCCCAATCAGGTCATTGAATTCTATCCCTAACTGCTTAGCAATATCTGGCAAATCAACTTTTTTATCAATATTCAAAATAATGCTCACGCGCTTTGCCGACTTTTCAGAATTACCTTTCAAAACAATATCCATGGGCCTCTCAATATCATTTTCGGCCACGTATTTTTCAATGTAATCAATGAAAGGAGCTCCAAATTTTTGGGCTTTATTCTTACCAACGCCATTGATATTTGCAAGCTCTTCTAAGGTTATTGGATATTTAATCGCCATATCCTCCAAGCTTGGATCTTGGAAAATTACATATGGTGGCAAATCTTTTTCTTTGGCCACCCTTCTCCTCAAATCTTTAAGATCAGAGAAAAGCACTTCATCGCATACACTTTCTAACTTGAAACTCTCAAAATCATCCTCACTCACATTATCGTATTCAACATCAACAGCCATTTCATGGGCCACTGGTTTTTTGAGATAGTTCTTGCCATTTTCGTTCAAACTCAATAGTCCATATTTCTCAATGTTCTTGTTGAGATAACCATTAACCAATGCCAAACGAACCAAAGATTTCCAGAACAATTTGTCTTTTTCTTTACCCATACCAAATAAAGGATGTCCTTCATGTGCATATGATTTAATTCCAGAATCTGCCTTATTTCCCACAATAAAGTTCACAATATGGTTCATGGAAAATTCAGCTTTGAGGGATTCAAAGCACTCTAAAGCACCAATCAACTCATTTGTAACATTTTGTTTTGGTTTGGGATGCGCACAGTTGTCACACATCTTGTTACAGTCTTTTTCTTGGAATGATTCTCCAAAATAATGCAACAATAATTTTCTGCGACATTGAGAGCTCTCAGCAAACGCTGCTGTTTCAGCAATTAACAACCCACCGATTTCTTGCTCTGCAACAGGCTTGTCTTTCATGAATTTTTCAAGCTTCTCAACATCATTGGGGTTATAATACAACAAGCAATCACCTGTCATTCCATCTCTACCAGCACGACCTGTTTCCTGATAATATCCTTCCAAACTTTTTGGAACATCGTAATGGATCACAAAACGCACATCAGGTTTATCAATGCCCATACCAAAGGCAATGGTAGCAACTATCACATTGCAATCTTCCATGAGAAAAGCATCTTGGTGCTGAGCCCTAACTTTTGCATCTAAACCTGCATGATAGGGCAACGCTTTGATGCCATTCATTTTGAGCATTTCAGCAATTTCCTCTACCTTTTTTCTAGATAAACAGTACACAATTCCCGATTGATTATGGTGCTGCTTGATGAAAGATAGAATCTCTTTATGAACAATGTCTTTTCTGCCTTTTGGTTTAACTTGATAATAAAGATTGCCTCTATTGAAAGAACTTTTGAACAATTTGGCATCTAACATGCCGAGATTCTTCTGTATATCGTATTGAACTTTAGGGGTTGCAGTTGCGGTTAACGCTAAAATTGGAACATCTCCTATGGCTTTAACCATTTGCCTTATTTTTCGATACTCAGGGCGGAAATCATGTCCCCACTCCGAAATACAATGAGCCTCATCAACCGCAACAAACGATATTTTCACCTTGCTTAAAAGTTCCAGCGTATCTTCTTTTTTCAAGGTTTCAGGCGCAACATACAATAATTTTGTATCTCCGGATAACATATCTGTTACCACTCGATTCAATTCTGTTTTGCTCAAAGAACTATTTAGAAAGTGCGCAAGACCATTGGAACTAGAAAATCCACGAATGTTGTCGACTTGATTTTTCATCAAGGCAATTAACGGTGATATAACTATGGCAGTGCCCTCCATCATGAGTGCCGGCAACTGATAACAAAGCGACTTCCCAGCGCCAGTAGGCATAATCACAAAGCAATCCTCCCCCGCTAAAATACTATTGATGACTAATTCTTGATTCCCCTTGAATCCGTCGAAGCCAAAAAATTCCTTGAGACATTTTCTAGGATCTTTGGCATCTTGAAATGCTGCTTGCATACAATTTTTAAATCTCTATTAAGCTGTTTGATATTAAGTTAGTTAAGATTTTGAATCACCACTTTATTGGGTTCACAAACCATGATGTGAAGATACAACCTTTTTTTGAATTGATAATAATAATTTAACGATAATCACGAAAATTAGAACCGTAAGTCACATTTTTTTAGTTAATTTGAACAAAATATACCACAAATTGAACAACCCTCAACAAAATATGATTCAAAAGGTAGCAGTAGAAGCAATCCAAAACGAACTGAATTCGCTCCAAGTTCTACCGAATTATATCAATCATGATTTTATTCAAACCATTGAAATTATCCTCAAATCAAATGGCAGGGTAGTTCTTACTGGCATAGGAAAAAGTGCAATCATTGCCCAAAAAATTAGCGCAACACTCAATAGCACCGGCCAACCTGCACTTTTTATGCATGCAGCAGATGCCATTCACGGCGATTTAGGAATGATTCAAAAAGAAGATGTTGTTATTGCAATATCTAAAAGTGGCAATACCCCTGAAATAAAATCTCTTGCTCCGCTTTTAAAACAATTTGGTAATCCTTTAATCGCCATTGTTGGAAATTTAAATTCGGAACTCGCAAAAATTGCCGACCTCGTGATTGATACAACGGTCGACAAAGAAGCTTGCCCCAATAATTTAGCACCTACAACCAGCACCACCGCTCAGCTCATAATGGGCGATGCCCTTGCAGTTGCTTTATTGCAACTTCGTAACTTTTCTGGGCAAGATTTCTCTAAGTATCATCCAGGAGGTGCTCTCGGTAAAAAACTCTACCTCAAATGCGAAGAAATTGCACTAAAAAATTCAAAACCTTCAGTAAATCCCAATACCCACTGGAAAGAAATCATCGTCAATATCTCTGAAAATCGTTTAGGTGCCACTGCTGTTCTCAACCAAAATAATCAAATTATAGGTGTAATCACTGATGGCGACATACGAAGAATGCTGAATAAATTTGAAAATTTGAACCAAATCACCGCTCAAGACGTAATGTCGTTGAGCCCATTCAGCATCGATTCAGAAGCCATGGCCACTGAAGCTGCGTCTCTGATGCAAGACAAAAAAATCACCCAACTCATTGTAACAAAAAATAATGAGTACTTAGGATTTATTCACCTTCACGACCTTTACTCTGAAGGAATTATCTAATACACTTTAAATGAGTCATAACAAAAATCACTACGTAATTATTATGGCAGGAGGAATTGGTTCACGATTCTGGCCAGTCAGTAAAAAAAGTTTCCCGAAACAATTCATGGACATTTTGGGTACAGGTCAATCGCTTATACTCCAAACTTATAACAGATTTGCTCATTTTATTCCTCAAGAAAATATCTACGTGGTAACCAATCAAGATTATGTTGATTTGGTGTTGGAGCACATTCCATCAATAAAACGCGAACAAATTTTAGAAGAGCCTTTAGCGAGAAATACAGCTCCATGTATTGCTTTGGCTTCATATAAATTGAGAGAATTAAATCCTGATGCCGTGTGCATCATTGCCCCTTCCGACCACCTGATTACCCAAGAAATTCAATTCATTGAAACTTCTAAGAAGGCTCTAGAATTTGCAGAAAACAACGATGCTTTGGTAACTCTAGGAATACAGCCGAGTCGACCCGATACAGGATACGGCTATATTCAATTCAACCCCATTGCAAACGAATCTGGTATTCACTCGGTGAAAACGTTTACTGAAAAACCAACCGAAGAAATTGCAAAAACCTTTGTTGATAGCGGTGAATTCCTCTGGAATGCAGGCATTTTTGTTTGGAGTAACAAGGCTATTGTAAACAGACTCGAACAATACCTACCTGAAATTCATCAACTTTTTACCGATCTTGACTTTTCTTCTCCAAAATTTAAATCTGATTTGGATGTTGCTTATGGACAATGCCCATCGATTTCAATTGACTACGGAATCCTTGAAAAAGATAGAAATGTTTTTGTTTTACCCTCAAATTTTGGTTGGAGCGACCTTGGTACTTGGAAAAGTTTATGGGACGTATCTCCCAAAGATGTCCACAATAATAGTCTCATTGGTAAAAATATCAAAGCTTATCAAACAAATCAAAGTTTAATATTCTCTACCAATAACAAATTATTGGTTACCAGCGGATTAGACAATGTTGTTGTGGTTGATTCAGATGATGTTCTACTCATTATGAATAAAGACAAAGAACAAGAATTACGCAATATTGTGAATGAAATTAAGGATAAGTATAAAGGAAAATACAACTAATTACTTTTCCACTTGACAATCAAATTTTCCAATAGTATATTTGTATTGTTATCGATTCATCGGTAACGCCAACTGTTACGCGCTTTTATATACCAACATCCTGGCCGTGCCTCTTCAGCGCGGCCTTGATTTTTTATACAGATACCGTGAACCAATCCAATCAATTTAAAGCACTCGTTTTTTTACATATTGCTGTATTTCTTTGGGGATTTACTGCAATTTTAGGTAAATTGATCTCTTACGACTCACTGACTCTCGTTTGGCACCGAATGTCGTTTGCGGCTATTGCATATTTCTTCTTTCCTGTGGTTTGGAAAAACCTAAAAAGCATCTCAAAAAAGACATTTTTTACTTTCTTTGGCATTGGACTCATTGTTTGTGCGCATTGGCTTACATTTTATGGGTCTATAAAATTCGGCAACTCAGTATCCATCACACTTGCTTGTCTTGGATCTGCCTCTTTTTTTGCTGCAATCATTGAACCACTTGTACTCAAATCAAAATTCATTAAAAAAGACATTGTCATTGGCCTTGTTGTAATCGTTGGTGTATTGTTCATCAGTTTATCACTTCCCGAAAATAAAAACACTCAAATTTCATATCCATGGGCTATTGGAACAGGACTAATTAGCGCAGCACTAGCCGCATTATTTACAACACTCAATAAAAAACACATCAACAGTCTACACCCAATGGCAATCAGTGCCATTGAAATGCTTTCTGGGGCCTTTGTGTTGTCGCTCATCATTCCCATGTTCACAAATCAAATTCATTGGTTTCCAAATATCAATATTGCAAATTTTGACGCCAACAACCTCCAAAATGGTAGCCTCGATTTAATTTGGGTACTCCTTCTTTCGCTCTTCTGCACCAATCTCACGTTTTATCTTGGAACTTTTTCTCTGAAATATTTGAGTGCATTCACGGCCAACTTAACCGTAAATCTTGAACCCATTTATGGCATCATACTAGGAATCTTCATTTTTCATGAGAATAATGATCTAAACATCCACTTTTACATAGGTACCTTGATCATCATTACTGCTATTTTTGTGAACCCAATACTTTCCCTCAAAAAGAAATGAATTTAACGCAAATCAATCAACTGATTGAATCCAGAAGAAGTCACTTTCCGAAAGAATTTAATGGCCTTAAAGCTCCAAATGAACTCATTCATCAAATGATAGAAAACGCCAATTGGGCCCCTTCTCATAAACTTACCCTACCTTGGTATTTTATAGTTTTTGAGGGACAAAAAATTGAACAATTGGTTTTCCAAATCGAACAGATTCAAAACGCTACAAACCCCAATTTCCCTCAAGAAAAAAGAGATAAATTAAGAAAATTGCCATCCCAACTTTCTCATGCAATTGCCATTTGTATGAAGCCCAGCAATTTGGTACCACTCTGGGAAGAATATTGCAGTTTAGGTGCAGCCGTTCAAAATATGTATCTCACTTTAAATACCGTTGATGATTTTGGGGGATATTGGACCACTGGAAATGCAACCAACACCCTTCAAATGAAAGAATTTCTGGAAATAAATGAACAAGACTTACATCTTGGATTCTTTTTTGTGGGCGGAATCAATCAAAAAAGAACGGATTCCACTCGGAAAACAGTTTCTGTAAAATGGCGCTAATCAATAAGATTTGGCAAATACAACCCTTTGCTTGGAAGGATTGCCTGTCAAAACACAAACGCCATCTTCTTGTTTATTATCCAAAGGAATACAACGAATTGTAGCCTTTGTTAGTTCTTTGATTTTAGTTTCAGTTTCGTTTGTTCCATCCCAATGTGCGTAGGCAAATCCTTGTTTGTTATTGATTACATCCAAAAACTCATCCCAGTTGTTCACCTCAAAATACTTTTCATCCCTAAATGACAGAGCCCTTTGAAACAACGAGTTTTGAATTTCTTCCAATAAATTAGCAATAAACACATCGATTCCTGAGGTAGATACCACTTCTTTGGTTTTTGTGTCTCTGCGAGCCAATTCAACAGTTCCATTGGCTAAATCTCTAGGACCCATTGCCAAACGCAACGGAACACCTTTTAACTCCCACTCAGCAAATTTATATCCGGGTTTTTGAGTATCTCTATCGTCTAACTTCACTGAAATACCCATTTTTTTGAGCAATCCAAATATTTCATTGAATTTAGAAATAATGGCCTCGTGTTCCTCTTCTGTTTTATAAATTGGAACTCCAACTACTTGAATGGGTGCAAGTTTTGGTGGCAAAACCAATCCCTCATCGTCGCTGTGAACCATAATCAACGCGCCCATCAAACGGGTTGAAACACCCCAACTGGTAGCCCAAACAAAATCCAATTTTCCTTCTTTGCTTTGAAATTTAACATCAAAAGCTTTGGCAAAATTCTGACCTAAAAAGTGAGAGGTTCCCATTTGAAGAGCTTTCCCATCCTGCATCATTCCTTCAATACAAAAAGTTTCATCAGCACCAGCAAATCGCTCATTTTCAGTTTTAATGCCTTTAATCACAGGAATGGCCATAAAATCTTGAGCAAACTCTGAGTATACATTTAACATCTGAATGGTTTCATCCAATGCCTCCTGTTTCGTAGCATGTGCAGTATGGCCCTCTTGCCATAAAAACTCAGCAGTTCTCAAAAACAAACGAGTTCTCATTTCCCATCTCACCACATTGGCCCATTGGTTGATCAATATAGGTAGGTCACGCTAACTTTGAATCCAATTTTTGTAAGTATTCCAGATAATTGCTTCACTCGTTGGCCTTACAATGAGCTCTTCAGTGAGTTTGGAATCGGGATCCGGAATCAATTTACCAGGGTTATTAGGATCAGCCTTGAGTCTGTAATGTGTTACAATGGCACATTCCTTGGCAAATCCTTCAGCATTTTTTTCTTCTTTCTCGAATAAACTCTTTGGCACAAATAAAGGAAAATATGCATTGCTATGACCAGTTTCCTTGAACATTTTGTCTAATTGCTGTTGCATTTTCTCCCAAATTGCATATCCATATGGTTTGATAACCATACATCCCTTTACAGCACTGTGTTCTGCCAAATCGGCGTTACTTACAAGGTTGTTGTACCACTCACTGTAATTATCACTGCGTTTTATTTTCTCGAAAGCCATTGAAATCTTTGCTACAAATCTACAAAATTCAACGGAGTAAATCTTGAGAAAAGCAAAATACTCCAATTGCCTACCTCAGTAGCGTTACATCGCCGAAGAATGGATACATTTTACCATCAGTACCCTTAACATTTACCTGATATACATACACACCCTCAGGAGCTTCACCACCCATATATTTCCCATCCCAACCATGTTCACATCCTTCAGGAACATCGTATAGTTTTTCACCCCAACGGTTGTATATTTTCATTGAATACTTATAAATATAAATGCCTTGAGGTTTAAAAATTTCATTCAGAGCATTTTTATTGGGTGTGAATGCATTAGGAATAAACACTTTGGTTTCCACTCCTGGATCGTCAATATTGCTTACACTTCTAAAAAACCAAGTACTATCTATTCCATACACCTTGTTTCGAACAGCAGAAATTCGATACTCCAAACGAGGCAAACAATTCAGATTATTCAATTCGTCGATGTAATTGGTATCGGTATTCGGAACTCTCTTTATTTCAACAAAATCTCCATCAGTTCTTCTTTCAATGATGTATTCTTTAACGCCTTCAATCCAATCTATATATTTCGTCCATTTCAACTCCGGCATGAAATTATCGTTCAACCGAACATCCAACACAATAGACTTTGAAATTTTAGAGAAAATACTACTGTCTCCGCATTCATCAATCGCCAAAACTTTGTAAATACCATTTTCTAAATCAACATCAAGGCCATTGTCTGCGATTCTGAGAGAATCAGAATTTGCATTGATTACCCAGCGATATTCAGAAGCATTGTTTCCATGCTTACCAACTACCACAAATCGTTCCAACGGAATTTTATTTTTCGCCAATTGTTGCCATTCTACGCGCACATATTCATCGTTCACTACAGTTGCTCTACGCATTTCTGGTGGTTTAACTTTGTTCCAATATTGCGGTGTTACATGACAAGTATCACTCCAGCTAAATTCTCTCAAACCACCCATTTCATGGGCCATAACCCTGTAGTGATGTACTTTGTAACAACGGATATTGGTATCTAAATATGTCAATTTATTGCCAGGTACTTGCCCAATACTGTCGAATGTTCCATTGTCAATTTGCCTGTAAACTACATATCGTTCAACCGGCCACCCCACATAAGCACTCCATGACAATTTACTCAGATTCAAACCAGCGTTTCCTTTGAGTTCAATGGTACAATGACTTTTTAAAACAGTTACATTTTGTGTGTAATCACACAAATTGATAGAACCAACCTTATAGCAATCGCTTCTTTTTAGGGCATCTACACCGCCAACTAATAATAAAGTATCTTCGATATTCGAAAACCTCTGAATTTCCTGAAATCCATAACCTATGTCTTGGTACAATACATAGTTTTTAAAATCAAATGAAGGATATTTCTTCCAAACCAATTCGTGTGTGATATCATTCACCACACTCGCCCTTCTCCAAATCGGATTTATTGGAATTGTGGTATCTCCAACTTTTAAATCAACACGCTTCTTTGCAGTATCCCAACAACCCATTCTGTCTTGTAAAAAATACTGTATTTGATAAATTTTAGATTGAGTAGGTGTAAAATTCAAATCATCCGATCCTGAATCTATATATTTCCCGTCAATTGTCCAAGTTGAAACACTCAATGCCGTATCGCTTTGAATGTTCAATTTACTGCTCCAAGAACTACCCAAACATATTACAGAGTTCTGATTCAATATTTCCGCCGACGGTTGGAATAATTTCAAAGGCTCCACCATCGTATCATAACAATGATTATCAGATTTTACAATGAGCTCAATGCTGTTTGATTTCCCTAAAAACTTATAATTCAAAACATTCCCAGTGAATTCTTTATTTTCCGGGAAAATTTTCCATTTAATTTCTTTGATGCCAGCATCTGAGCAGGTTGATAAAGATTGAAACTTGATTGAATCTCTTAAACAAAACCCTGTCGATTTAAACTTCGCGTTGGGTAAATCAAAAACCACAATGGTGTCACTTGGCTTAATTGACCGCCTGCATCCAAATGAGTCTTCTAAGATCATAGCAGGAATATACCTACCCGCTTTTTTATAACGATGTACAAATTGGTTCCCCTGCAAAACTTCTCCATCCCCAAAATCCCATTCTTTTTTCTTTGTTTGATTGTTCACACTATCCTTGAACAACACATCCAAAGGCAAACAACCAGTTTTCGGACTAAATGTGAATTTACCATCCGGACCAGGCACTAAAATCAAATACAAAAACAATCTAGATGATGTACAACCCAATGAGTCTGTAATTGTTAACCGAATACTATATTTACCGGGATTTACATATTGGTGACTCGGATTTTTTAATACCGAACTACTATTGTCACCAAAATCCCATAACCATTTCACAATTGAAACATTTCCAGATGTACTTGAATCACGAAAGTGGACCAATAATGGGGGACATTTTGTACCCACAGTGGTATAATTTACATTTACCTTCAATCGTTGACCAGGGAAATAAACATTGAATGTTTCAATGGCCGTACATCCCATCTCATCAGTAACAGAAATTTTAATGATATAAGTGCCTGAATCAACATACTGATGAGAAACATTTTGAGTGGTATATTTCTTGCCATCACCCATATCCCAACTATAAATATAAGAAGCATTTACTCGCTTCTTATCCAAATATCCCTTAAAAATGCTTGTTGAACAAGTGTGTTGCCAAACCACTCTAGATCTAAAACCAGGCCCTGAAACCGGTATTGGAATTACAACACTTGGCTCACAGATAACAAAAGAACCGTCTGAAATCAACCTTGCCCAAATGGTATCTTTAAAAGAGTTTTTAATCGTAAATTTTGTCTTAAATTCCTTGACCCGAATCGTGTCTCCATTGCTTAAAACCCACGCATGTTTTTTATTTGGCCTATAACTGCTATCAATTAACGTAATTTCAGCTGGTAAGCAATTTTCAGGGGGTATGATTGAACCTTTTAAATTTGACTCACCTACTACAAATTGATTCACTACTTTTTTAAAACAGTGCTTAGAATATATCATGAACGTTTCAATGACATAGACACCTGCTGTATCAAATTTAAATGTAACTTCATCTTTGCCTAATGCGGTATCTTTTCCATTGATTTTCCAAAAAATAGATTCACCGCTATGTTGTGCCAACAATGTTGCTGAGCCCGGAGAGCACAATTCTTGTTTTACAATATCAACAACTCCAAGATTCGGGCCCATAGGAAAAAAATCCCTAGAAACAGTATCCCAACAACCTGTTTGAAGATCCCAAACTTTTAAAATTATATGATGATATACCAATGGATTCAGTACAACAGTGTCGGAAGTGTAATATTTATTGTCAATGTACCATTCCCAATTTGTGTATTTGGTGGAAACATTCCTTACAATTAAATTGCTCTTTTTGCAAATGTCGTAATCCAGGTAAATTTTGGCGAATGCCGCTTTAATTTTAATGGAGTCAATCTGAAATACTGTATCTGGACAACCATGATGGTACCCAATCAATGCCGGTTTTAACCAACCCGTATCTCTGTCATAATAATGCCAAACATTGGTTTTTGAATACGGAATTGGCAAAGGTCCCCAAGGTTTAATTTTAAGCAAGGTGTTTCTTGCCTCAGCATCATCAAAAACCCATTTGAAACTATCAACCGTAAATCCGGGATATTGAGTTGCGTTTAGAAAATAAATTCCATTTGTATTGTTACATATTTGTCCAACTGGCTGTGTGTAGAATTGTGGATTCACTTTTTGACCAACATGAATTTTAAAGTTGTATTTCATGCTACAACTCTTCTCTACGTTGATGGTTACCGTACCTGTAAAAACACCAGTGTCATTAAATACCTTTACAACATTGCTTGTAAAATACTGATCACCATCATAAAAATCCCATCTAATTTCATTTATTCTACGGTTCGAGGAAACACTCACCCTACCTTTAAAAATAAGTGGAACACAACCAAAAAAATTACCATCAATGTTGGCGTTTATTTTACTGACTTCAATGTTGTCAACAAAAAATGAATCCAAACAGCCATATTGGTTCACCACATAAGCAATTATTTTGTATCTTGATTTGTTGTTAATCGTAAAATTTTGTGGATTCTTGTTGCCATATTTAACCCGTGTTTTTCCGTTTTCTACCAACCACCACTGAATCGAGATAAATTTCGCTGTATCCACATAATTTGCAACAATTACATAGGGTAAATTACAAGGAAATGAATCGTTTATTTCTATCCTTCCCTTGGGTTTGGGATTCACAACTATGTAATTGCTTTTGGTGATAGTAGCACTGCACGATCTAAAAACAGATTGAACAGTCAATGTCACGGTGTACTTACCCGTATTTTTGTAAAATTTTGAAGGATACGGGTTTGAAGAAGTAGTTCCATCACCAAAATCCCAAGAATATTTTAAACCTCCATTAAAAACAGTTTTATTCTCAAATTCAATCAACGATGAACCACATACTACCGTTTTATCAGCCACAAAATCTGGCTTTAATTGGCCCAAAAACAGAGCATTGGTTAATGTAATTGAATCTTTACACCCATTCACGTCTACCACAACCAACTTTGGAGAGTATGTACCCAAATTCAAATATTGATGACGCGGATTCATCACAGTTGAAGTTTTGCCATCACCAAAACTCCAAGTGTATCTTAAATTAACCCCAATGCTATTGTTTCGAAAAGGGATAAACGTAGGTACCTTGCAGTCGTAGGCCGAGTCCATTTTAAATTGAGCAACTGGCTTAGAATTCACCTTTACAACCTGCATTTTTTGGATTTTATCTTGGCAACCATTCGCGTCAGTTACCACCAACGATACAGTGTATAGGCCTGAGGCTGCATAAGTATGAACCGGACTTTTTACAGACAAAACATTTCCATCACCCATGTCCCAAGAATGCTTCGTAATCACTGTATCGCCAAGTGTTGATGTTCCAGTAAAGTTTACTTTTTCACCCAAACAAATGGTTGCAGGACTAAGTGAAAAATCAGCCTTTGGACTTTTAAAGGCGCGAATGATATTCGATTTTGTAACGGTGTGTGTTTTTCCTGTATTGTCAACAATTGTAAGTTTTATTGTGTACTTCCCTGGATTATAATAAATGGCTGAGGGATTTTGCAATGTGCTTGTATTGCCATTTCCTAAATCCCAATTCCAACTCACAGCTGAAATTGATAAATCTGTGAACTTGACGGTTAATGGGGTACATCCTTTTACAGGGTTTGCAGAAAAATCTGCTTGAGCCTTCGCTTTACTCACAAAAAAAACACACAGTATAAACAGCCAAAAACGAAAAAATTTTATCGCTAATTGAGGTGTGTTATTTCGTATTGAATTTTTCAAATTGCTCAAATAATTGATAATTAGACGATAAAATTACATGAAAAGTTTGCCGAAAACAAAAATGCCCCAAAAATTTGGGGCATTTTTTTTTGCAATTTTTAATGATTTTTTAGCTACATCCTAAACTGTTTCCACAGTTCAAACATTTATAACATGTACCACTTCTCACCGTAATATGTCCACAAACGTTACATGCAGGTGCATCACTCTGAACTTCTCTTAGATGATCTTGCATGTCCTTTACTCCTCCTGAAGCTTCAGCTTTCATGGCTCTTGTCATATCCAATGACATTGGCTCTGGATTGAAAGCTGGTTTAAATTCAGAAATTATTGGAGCTTCTGGAGTAGATTTTTCCATTGGAAGCAAATCACTCGGTTTTACTTGCACCAAATCTTCACGATTTAAATATTCAAATCCTAATAATCTGAAAATATAGTCTACGATTGAGGTCGCATTTTTGATATTCTGATGGCCCTCAACCATACCACTTGGCTCGAATCTTGTGAATGCAAACTTATCTACAAACTCTTCCAATGGCACACCGTATTGAAGACCCACGGAAATAGCAATTGAGAAACAGTTCATCAATGAACGGAAGCTCGCACCTTCTTTATGCATATCAATGAAGATTTCACCCAAGGTTCCATCATCGTATTCTCCAGTTCTTACAAAAATAGTTTGACCACCAACGCGACCTTTTTGAGTGAATCCGTTTCTTCTATTAGGAAGTCTCTTTTTCTCAACAATGTTCGAAAGTTGACGTTTGAATTTTGTATCAGGACTTTCGCTTAGGATGCGTTTTGCTGCCTCTAAAACGATGTCTGGAGTTAATTCTTCAGCTATACGTATAACCTTCTCTTTTCCTGAAGCATCTTGGGCAATGGCATTGTCTTTTGCAGCTTCTTCTTTATCTGCCTCTTCTTGACTTTCAGATTTATTGCTCAAAGGCTGACTCAATTTACAACCATCTCTGTACAATGCATTCGCTTTTAATCCCAATTTCCAACTCAACTCATAACAAGATTTAATATCTTCTACACTTGCCTCGTTTGGAAGATTAATGGTCTTACTGATTGCACCAGATATAAAAGGTTGAGCTGCTGCCATCATTCTGATGTGCGCAAACGGATGAATGTATCTCACACCAATGTTTCCACATTTATTTGCACAATCAAATACCGGCAAATGTTCTTCTTTTAATGCTGGGGCACCCTCAACAGTCATTGTTCCAACAACGTAATTATTCGCTTCTGCTATTTGTTGTTTGGTGAATCCTAACGTTTGTAACATGTTGAATTTAGGGTGATTGTATTGCTCAGGTGAAATACCCAATTGTTTCATCGTTTCTTCACCCAAAGAATATTTATTGAAAATAAAGCCAATCTCAAACGCCATTGGAGCTTCAGCTTCAATTTTCAACAAGTCTGCTTCAGTGAAACCTAAAGCCTTTAATGACTCATGATTGATGTGAGGCGCATTTTTAAAGGTTTGGTAACCTTTCGCATAATTCACAATCGCTTCAACTTCAGCTTCGCTGTAACCCAAATTCTTCAATGCAATTGGAACTGTGTTGTTTACAATTTTAAAGTAACCACCACCAGAAAGCTTCTTGTATTTTACCAAAGCAAAGTCAGGCTCGATACCTGTAGTGTCGCAATCCATCAACAATCCAATTGTACCCGTTGGCGCAATAACCGTTGATTGTGCGTTTCTAAATCCGTATTTTTCTCCCCATTGTACTGCTTTGTCCCAAGAGTTACAAGCAGATTTCAACAAATAATCAGGGCAATATTTTTCATCAATACATACTGGCTTAATTCCAAGTCCCTCAAATGCCAAAGGAGTGTTGTATGCAGCATAGCGGTGATTGCGGATAACGCGCAACATATGCTTTTTATTCTTCTCATACATTCGGAAAGTTCCTTTAACAGCAGCCATTTCCGCGCTTGTTGCATATGCTGTTCCAGTGAGTATTGCTGAAATTGAACCACATATAGCTGTGGCTTCTTTGCTATCGTATGGAATACCTGCACACATCAAAACTGAACCTAAGTTGGCATAACCCAAACCTAGTGTTCTGTAGTCGTAGCTCAACTGAGCAACTTCCTTACTTGGGAACTGAGCCATCAATACCGAAATTTCAAGTACGGTTGTCCACAATCTAGCCGCATATTCCAATTTCTCTACGTCAAATGTACAAGCATTCTCGTCGAAGAATTTTCTCAAATTCAATGAAGCCAAATTACAAGCGGTGTTATCCAAGAACATATACTCAGAACATGGATTTGATGCGTTGATACGCCCACCTTCTGGACAAGTATGCCATTCATTGATGGTATCATCGTACTGAACACCTGGATCTGCACATGCCCAAGCAGCATCGCCAATTGTATCCCACACTTCTTGAGCTGGCATTGTTTTCATTACCTCGCCTGTTGAACGTGCAGTGAATTCCCAATCCTCGCCTTTTTGAAGTTTATCGAAAAATTTGTGCGGAATACGCACTGAGTTGTTGCTATTTTGCCCTGAAACGGTATTGTAAGCTTCACCTTCGTAATCACTCGCGTATCCGCCAGCGATTAAAGCCGCCACCTTCTTCTCCTCCGCTTTTTTCCAAGCGATGAATTCCATAGCCTCTGGGTGATCTAAATCAAGACAAACCATTTTGGCAGCCCTTCTTGTAGTACCTCCGCTCTTGATTGCTCCCGCTGCACGGTCGCCTATTCTCAAGAAACTCATCAAACCACTACTTGTGCCACCACCTGACAATTTCTCACCAGCTCCACGAATCCTTGAGAAGTTTGTGCCTACTCCTGAACCATATTTGAAAATACGCGCTTCTCTCACCCACAAATCCATGATTCCACCCTCATTCACTAGATCATCATCAACCGACAAAATGAAACACGCGTGCGGCTGTGGACGCTCATAAGCACTCGTTGATTTCATCAATTTTTCCGTTGATGGATCAACATAGTAATGACCCTGTGGTTTCCCCGCGATACCATAACTGTTGTGCAAACCTGTGTTGAACCACTGTGGTGAGTTTGGTGCACTCTCC
>JACCDX010348971.1_pt1 | contig 20256 bp, 31 predicted proteins | sample 7449681 | NCBI WGS metagenome assembly JACCDX01 (sample SAMN15323450, study PRJNA562643) | freshwater metagenome | isolation source: river surface water | place: USA:Blue River Watershed | collected 2017-08-18
GGTGACTTGTTGATCATTGCCTCATTTGCGCAAGTGCATGAAGACCAAGTGGCCGGGCATGAACCGCAACTGGTGTTTGTGGATGAACACAACCAGCAAGTGGGTTTGCGTCACCATGTGCCCACACAAGCAGCGCCCGGTCACGGCACGGATGAGTGTTGAGCTGAGTTGAACCGATGAAGAAGCCAATTGGACAAAACGGCTTTTTCAAAGTGTCAGTTGATGAGACTGGCACAGCTTCTGGTGAGTTTGTCAGCGTGGCCTATCCCGCTCAAAAGGATGGACAAGAATTTGTTGTCGCCACTGCATTCATCCAAGCAATGGCCGATGGAGTTCACGCTGATGGACTCGCCCCACTGTTCGCAGACTTAACTCCCCTTACCGAAAATCACTTTGACTTCTCGGTAACTATTCAAGGTACACCTGCATACCTTGAGCTTCAAGAGATCGCGCCACTTACAGGCCCCTACGCAACGGCCTCCGCGCAATACAAACCGTACGATCACGCTCAACACATACTGGCCAAGATAAGGGCTAAGGCGGCAAAGTATCCCAATGATGGTGGAGCACCAATCTTCTTATTGGTCTACGTCACACATTGGTCCTTTGTCTTGTCGGACACCGTGATTGCTTGTCTGCGTGTTTGGCTACAGCAAGAAGCGACGCCGTTCCGTGCAATCTTTGCGTTCACACCTCAGCAAAAAGCAGGGGGCATTGTGAGTTGGCTTGCGCCAGTACCGCCTGAGCTAATTGCTGGCTTTAACCCCGAGTCTGTGCGTGACAACGTCGTGCTAAACGTAAATCCAGCCGAGTTTGTGTTGATCTCAAAAAGCTAGTTTGCAAACTAGTTTCAGGTTTTTTGCGGCCTTTAACGACCATTGGCAATCTGTCATTTCTGGAGTTAATGCTGACAAATTTATCGTTTTACAAACTGTAAACTTGTGTTCACTACAAAGGCAGGCAATTAATGAAAGTAAAAGTTTTTGGCATTCAGTTCAACACTGGTAAGGCCGTGACCGTTTCGCAGTTTTTTGATCACTTGATTGCGTCTAACACTACAAATATTGACTTTCATGGTTTCAAACGCTTTCTATATTTGAAAAAGCATGATGACAAATATATTGGTCTTTTTGTAACGACTAAGGACCATAAGAAGTTTATGGAAATGTCAGGCGATGGCGGCAATGTGGAGATTACGGCACGAGATGTAACTGAAGGGTCTGCACTGGCGGATTTCAATTTTTTTGTTGTCCACTCTGCAACTGGTCGTGGTCTTTATCAACACTACTACCACTCATGCACATTTCCACAGTTTGGAACTTTTACCAAGAGCTACTTTGAGCAACTCAAAGGCAAAATGCTGGATGCGGCCTTGAAGGGGGTAGCAAAAAAAACAGAACAAACCAAGCTCCGTCAAAAGTTCAAAGACGCTCTGGTTTGGACTTACTTCATGCGGCAGGAATCATTTGCACAACTCATTGCTAAGCTCAGTCGCATCAAATCATTTGCCTTTGGCATTTCCAGCTTGGCAGCTAAAGAATCGGTGTTCACGCCGCTTGGCGGCCTTTCAAAGTCCGTCAAGCAAACTTACACCTTTCAACCTGAAACCAAATTAAGTCAGGCGGTTGAAGCTATTAATAGCGCACTTGGACTCATTGACATTGATGATGCCAGCGTTCAGGGGGTCAATGACAAAGATGAAACTGTTGTAATTCACTTGGAATCTAACTTAGATGCATTTGCGGAATACGACTTTGATGATGTGGCAAACAAGATGTCGAAATTCACACCCGCAAATTTCGAAAAGTCATGGATGACACTTGAGCTGTTGAAACTGTTTAAGGACAATGGACCAAGGTTCACCCTAGTTGTTGACAAGGGGTAAAGATGAAAGCTCTCGCACACGCTCTTTTTTACGGCATTCCACTTTTGTTCGGTGGTTGTATTTTTGGCCTTGTTTATTGGCTACAAACAAAGCTCAATGTCAACGTGACGGACTTTTTTGATAAAAATTTGCGAGCTAGTTTATTCGCAGGCTTTTTAACAATGGGTGGGTTTTTGCTGTCGCTTAAAACAGGCATCGTCATAAAAATAAAGGAAAGCGTGTATGACAACGATATCTACTTACAAAAGGTAAAAGACAGGGCAGAAATTGACAGCTCGATAACTCGTTATGGCCCACTCAAACGCTTGAGCCGTGTGCTTTCGGTTTCAGTACTCTTTTGTTTGATAGCGTCAATCTCACAGTTCACATTAGGGCTAGCGTCAACTTGGTGGTCAACAGCTATTTGCTTGGCAATTGCTACTTTTGCTATGGGGCTGTTAATTGCCTCGTTTGTTTTGATTCAAATGAACTTATCGCAGTGGTTTGAATTTTTAGAAGACAACCCTAAGTAGCCCTACCCCAGAGAACGCACGATTCAACCATCGTGCGTTTCTCTTTGTGAGCACACACACGCCTGAAAAAATAGTTTGCAAACTATTTTTTGAGCGGCGCTGGGGCGTGAGTGTCGATTTAATCTACGCTTGAAAATCTTAAGTTAAGGTTTTGCACGAAAACAGCCGACAAGCGTTTGAATCCCGCGCCAGCTAGTCAGTGCAGTCCCAGCCTGTTTTAGCGTTGCATCGCACTGGACTGGCAGCTTGTTGAGCGTTGCGGTTGTAACGGTTGCTTGAAATTTACGCTTGAGGCTTCTTGCTCAAAAGCAAAGTTGCCGAGTGAAATAGCGATACCACTACAAAACAGCCTAAAAAATCACCCAAAGCCATCGCCGCACTGTTACCCCATTGCGCTTCAATGTCTGTCACGCCCTCCATCAAGTAGGCGACGTTATGCACTATGCCATTTAGGACGCTTGCAGCAAGTGACAAAACCACGATGTGCCAATAACGCAGGTTGTAGAGGTCGCGGTGAATGCCCAGCAACTTCATCACGCAATATGCAGCGATGGCATAACTGAACACACTGGCAACGGCAAAGAAGTAGAGCGATGCCGTTTGCAGCTCATTCCACAGCCCTGTTGATGAATAAATGCTGGCCATGAACAACCCCACCATAGCTGGTACACGCCCCACTAAAATTGCCAACAACTTGACTCCTGCTGGAATAAAAATCATGCTGACACCCTGCGTATAGAGCATGTAGCTGTCCAAGTGCTGATTCAAATGGAAGGAACCCACGAATAGCAAAAATGCTGCAGCCATTATTGCGATGTCTGAGAAGTTGGGTTTGGTTAGATTTGACATTTTGTTGACTTTGATAATTTTGTGCCAAAAAATCAAAGCAATTGTGCTGCTAAGGCCAGATTTCTTAGTGAGCGTTACTGCGGTAACGGTGCCATTTTGTTCTGGGCTAAGCTACTTGCTTGTTGAAGTTGTGTGTTTCTCCCAATAAACCTAATGGCAGATCGTAATTTTTATCTTCGTTTTATAGGGCTGGTCAATGCATTCCAAAAGGATGCAGGCATTGACGCGATTGACTCAACTTCGTTGCGATTGCTTGAAGTCATTACTCAATCTCATGCAGCTGGAAATCCACTCAAAGTGACCGACGCCATGGCCTTGGGGCAGATTGCGTCTCCTGCCACTATGCATCGCAAGATCGAAGCCCTCAAAACACAGGGCTATATTGCCACTGAATTTCAGGGTGAGAACCGTCGCGCTCAGTACTTGGTGCCCAGTAAACAGGGATTGAACTACCTTGATGCTTTAGGCCAAGCATTGCTGCAAGCTGCCAAATAGGGCTATCAGGAAATTTTCATGTAACTCGCAAAGAATATTATACGTTATATAATGTGTAACGTTATACTTGTGAAAATATTTCTAACTAAGGTGAATCCAATGACACGTTTTGTTTGGTTGGCATTTCTGTTCACCAGTTTTGCTCATGCTCAGTCCTCTGAATGCATGAGGATCAACAACGATGACGAACGCTTTTATTGCAAAGCGATTACCTCCCGCGATGAAATACATTGCGGCTCAATCAATGACTCAGACAAAAGAGCGATGTGCAGGGCCGTTGCAAGGCGAGATAAAGCCTACTGTATGAGTATTAACAATGAAAGTACGAGAGCGATTTGTCGCGCTCAATTCTGAAAAGAGTAAAAATGAAAAAAATCGCATCTGCCATCGCTCTTATTTTGCTTTCTCACTCTGCAACTGCTGAACCTGATAGAGATGAGTTAAGTCAATGTAGTGTTGTACTTACTGTAATGTCTGCAAGATATTTAAACAATCCTCAAACAATGCAGGGTGTCCGAAGATTGCAAAACCTTAACATGAAATATGCGATACAAGTCTTCGGAAGTATGGATGCATTTGCTGAACACAACCGAACCTATGGCAAAGAGTTCTATCAATGGTTGAAAGTACAAAGTTCAGAGACCGAAACTGAGATTTTGCAGGGTTGCGTGAATATGCTAAATTCCCCTCAATAAGACTATTAAATTAAAAATTTAATGCAATGGTGTTTCCCAACCAGCCTCATCATCAAAATAAAAGGATTTTTTATGCGGTTTTTAATATTCATCTGCATATTAATGTCACTTCTGAGTTCGAGTTCTTATTCTCAGGAAAACAAGGAGTTAGCCAAGTACTATGCAAAATGTGCCATGGCGGTGCAAATGATAGTTATTACTCCCGGCTTAAATGATACGAATAAAAAAACATTTCAAGAGCTCCTGGATATATATCGTACGTTTGCCGTTGATCTTTCCGATAAAGATGTTATGGCTTTTGATAGAAATATAAGCGACATAGCTCCAAGTATTAGACAAATGAGCTTGCAACAACTTGCTGACATTGCAGAACAGTGTAATAAAAAGACAATTTCAATGACCTCAATCACAAAGAGGAAATGATTATTTCAGATAAATCATGGGCTATTAATTAAGTTCTTTTCATCTAAATTTCTGGAAACTGAACCAGTGAGCAGTTGTGTACCGCTTATGCCGTGCAACCTCTGTATCAAACACATAATCTAAACCATCGTGCGTTTTTCTTTGTCTGCTCTGTAAAAACTAGTTTGCAAACTATTTTTTTGAAGTATTTGGCGTTTTTCCCTTCTTTTGCAGGACGCCAAGGCCTTTAGAATGATTAAATTGAGAAACTTGCAAGGTCAGTCGATGAAGCAAATTTTGATGTTAGCCGCCATGGTTGTGGTGTTGAGCGGATGCGGTACGCCTGTGCCAATTTCTCACGGGGCTATGGGCATCCAATCAATTTCACAAACTAGCCCATTGCTAAACAGCTGCACGAAACTTGGACCGGTCAATGCAACTATTGACAGGATGTGGCCTGCGCAAAGTGTGTACAACGCAAGCGTATGGGAAGCTAAAAATAAAGCGGCGGCATTGGGAGCCGACACCATCACCGTGTTGAATTCGTTTCAAGATACGCATGGACTAAACAACGTAATCACTGTTCAAGCAATTGCGTTCAAGTGCAATTAAATGATGAGGCACTTTATGAAAGCACTAGCTACATATTGCGTGATTACGTTCGCACTGTCAGGTTGCGCTTACAGCATCAACGACATAGACGTAACTAAGACTGAGCCCATTTGCACAAGGCAATGCACAGCCACGTACTCATCGTGTGTTTCTGGAGGCAACCAAGTTGGCTTCAAAACAGAAACACTACGTGCCTGCCGCGAAGGTTTTGCGGCTTGCGTACAAACATGCCCCGCAAAGTAATTACCAAAGGTGTAGAGATGCAATTTCCAAAATTAGCAGTGGTTTTTCTTGTTGCGGCACTTTCTGGCTGTGCAGCTAAATTTACATTTATTGATCGTGCAGATGGCCAAATTTATAGTGGCGTGACAGATGGTGGAACGATGAGCGGAAGCGGCAATGCATCGCTTCAAATCGAAGGCGAAACATATACGGGGCCATGGATTTATCAGGCAAGTGGCGGTTCTTTCGGTTTCTCAAACTTTGGCAGCACATCAACCGCTTATGGCTCCGCAACAAACATTGGTGGCAAAGCGATGAACACCACCACGCTAAGTGGAACCGGAACAACGTCTGGCTCATCAACGGCTATTGGGGTTACTGCTGTTGGCAATGGAATGATTAATGCACGGGCAAGTAGTGGCAGATTTATCCGTTGCGTATTCACGTTCAACACCATGAACAACACTGGTATTGGCGAGTGTTTGCGGAATGACGGCAGAGCCTACGACTTGAATGTCAAGCGTTGAAAGCACAGGCTACAAACTATTTTTTGAGTGACGCTGGGGCGTGAGTGTCGATTCAATTTACGCTTGATAAATCTAAACTTAGGACCTGAAATGTACACAGCAGGCTTGTTGGCTTTTGTGGTTAAGCAAATGGATTGGCATTTCAAGCACTCGTCCATGATTGATAAACAAACAGTGGTTGCTACTGTTGCGATTGGCACAACTGATTTTGATTTTTTAATCAAACTGACTGCAGACAAATTTTCTGTTTCAAGCTCAATACAAGTTCCTGAGATTTGGCAAAAGGACTACATATTGGTTAGAGTGAATACGCACAATGGTGGCGGAGGTTGCTGCCCAAACTACCTAAGCCTTGACCGTAAAACAATTAATGTTCACTCAAGTTTGCGACTAACTATCGCCAATGCTGGTTTGTTGGCTGATGACGATGAATTTGCCCTGTCGCAAGTGCCAAAGTCTGAAATAAATGTCATCAAAGAAGTGTTAAATCAAGCGTATGCTGAAATTGAGCATTGGGTTGACATTTTCAAAGTGCATTAAGTAGTTGACGGGGCATTTCATTTCGCATTGCCTCTGCTGTGCCGACACTTTTTTTATCAAAGCGCTCGTTGCATCAAAAAGCTAGTTTGCAAACTATTTTTTGACTGGCACTGGCTTGAGTGTCGATTTAATTTACGCTTTTCAAGCGTAAATTATGGTTAACCAAGCTGCTATCACTAGCGCCAGCTGCATCACTTGCCCAACTTTGCTAGTGCAGCTTGACTGTCTGCCAGCAAGTCAATGCGAAGGTTGCACATCAAGTTGGTGGTGATGTGATGGATAGTCCAATTTATGACCTTGGCACGCTCTGCGTTGTCTTCGGCTTCTGCATAACGGTCTGCATAGCGTTGCACTTCGCCCTTGAAACGTTCAAGCTGGTTGATGATTTCATCAATTCGTTCAGCGGCAATTTTCTGTGCGTAATTGGTTTCAAGTACCTGTGTTGTTGGGTTGGTGTTGGCGTTCATGATCTGCTCCTAACTGTGTTTGATGTAGTTAGTCTGGCGTCTTCATGGGCAGAGGTCGAGCAATCGCCCGATGGTCAGGCCGGTTTTTGTGCGGCGTGTGGCTGTGCGTATGTTGTTTGCACACGAAATTTGGGCTGGCGCGAAAACAACCGAGAACAGTTTGAACCCTGTGCCAGCTAGTCTGTGTGCCCTTAGCTCTTGAACATGCCTTGCCGGCTGTTTTCGCAAAGACTAGGGCAGTTGATTTGCAAGTACTAAAGCCTTGCCCAGCTGTTCAAAGTATTTGCTTGCTTGTGCGGTGGGTACAAGATATTTGGTGCGGCGATTTTTGCCTTCAAACACTTGCTCGATTAACTTAGCATCCAGCAGGTTTGTTAACTTGCGATGCATGGTGGCGGGTGAAGCTATTGCACTTAGTGCCATGGCATCAGTAACTGTTAGCGCGGTGCCTTCACTGTGAGCTATTGCAATGGCCTCTAACAACCGTAAACTCAACAAATCAATGCCAACACCTTCAAACTCACTGGTAACAGCGTGGGTTAGATTGATGAAGCGTATATACGTTGAGGAGTTGGTCATAAGTTAATGATGGTGATGGTCTTTGTTACACAACAAGATATCCACCATCGACAGTCAGGATGGCGCCTGTGACATAACTTGCAGCATCCGAAGCCAGAAAAACAACTGGGCCAATTAACTCATCGGGATTTGCTGCTCGGCCTAGTGGTACATGTCGCAAGAATGTAGCTAGCTTGCCAGCATCAGCACGTAAGTCAGCGGACATCGCTGTTTCAATAATTCCAGGAGCAATTGCGTTCACGCGAATTCCGAAAGGACCTAGTTCCGCCGCAAGAGTGCGAGTGAACTGAACAACTGCCCCCTTTGATGTTGCATATGAAGCAGACGTAGGAGCCGCGACAAAAGACTGAATGGATGCAACATTCACTATCGTTCCACGTTTCGTTTTGAGTGCGGGTAAAAAAGCCTGTGTCATGTTGAATGGGCCGTTGACGTTCACATTCATTGTTGTGTGCCACTGCTGTGCTGCATCATGCCCATCAATTGGGCTGCGTAATAAAACACCTGCGTTGTTAACAAGTACATCAACCAATCCAACCTCATTAGCAATTTGACTGGATAGCTCGTTGCAAGCCTGTGCATCTGTAATGTCAAGTCTGTAAGACCAAGCTGTACCTTCTGTCGCACGTATAAGTTCAGCTGTTTGTTTGGCATTTTCGCCATCAACGTCAACAACAATGACTTGAGCTCCTGCGCTTGCCAAACCTTTTGCAATCGATGCACCATTGCCACGACCCGCTCCAGTCACCAAGGCAATTTTTTTGTCAAGATTGAAGAGCATGTGCGTTGTCCGTGCGTGTTTTGTGATGGGTCAATTATTACTATAGAACACGGAACGAGGCAGTTACCAACTCGCAATAGCTAACATTAGCGAGGGAGCTGATAGCACTGGCAGCATAAAATTTTGGAACTACAGCTACAAAAAATAATAGCGCATGATGGCTCCTGCATATCGCCTTAGCGAACAAGAGATGCAATTGATGCTTGGCATTATTGACAAGCTCAACAGGAGTACTAACTCCAAGCAAATAAGGCAATCCATTGCCGATGACTTGCTGGCGTTGACAGATGCGGACATGTTTGCATCATTCGTGTGGAATGACCATTTGCAGCAATTTGACGATTTGGTTTACTTGAACATGTCTGAGGCCAATTTGGATAGATATGCTGAGTACTACCAGTACCGTGACCCAATTACGCCACACCTTCAGCTTCGCAAAGAAGCCACTCTAGTTAACGATGTCATGGCGCAGGACGCATTAGAGCGCACTGAATTTTTTAATGATTTTCTGCAAGCAGATGGTTTGAAGTGGGGAATCAACCTGTATGCATACGATGGAGATTTGAATGTAGGTGACTTGCGTATATGGAGGAGTGATGACCGCTCTCCATTTAGCTCGCGTGAAGTTGTGCTGCTAGACATGCTCAAACCCCATTTCACAAATGCAATGATTAATGCAAAGGCGATGCGAACGATACGTGAGAAGGTATCAGGTTGGCATGACCTCTGGGAGCATCATCCAAATCCATGCTTTGTGTTTAATAGTGAGCTAAAGAACATTCACCGCAATCAAGCCGCTTTGGCGCTAATGAAAACGATTACGCTAAACGAACAGTTGCTTTTGCTTGAGGCAGCTTTTCAATACGCTAAGTCACACAATGCAAATGAGCATTGGCAAGGCTACAGATTTTCGCTATCCAAAAGCGAACTAACTTTGGAAAGTCGCCGTGATTTATTAATGATTCAGCTGAACCCGCAATCAAAAGCAGTGATAGACCAAGAATGGATACTGCGCCGGTTTAACTTAACGCCAACTGAAGCAAGGATGTGTTTGCTGATGCTGCGAGGCATGACAGACCAATCGATGGCTGAGCATTTATTCCGTAGCGTATGGACAGTACGAGCGCATACAAAGAGTATTTTTGAAAAATTGAAAGTTGCAGGGCGTGCAGAGCTTACGCACTTAATCACAACTACCGTGGCCGATATCAAACTGCCAAATAGCTAATCTTGTGGCGCTAGCGAATAGCTAAGATTAGTGAGCTGGCAAGCAGTTCGGCAACAGTTGTACGACGTAGCTACTTCAAGTGGCAACATCATGCCCCTTGGGTAGGGGACAAGTATTAATAAATTACAAAACTGGCACTGGCATTTATCTTGCTGAGTAATGAGCATCTCAGTACAAGTGGAGTTGCCGCAATGTCTATCAGCAGCATTAACAGTTCAGTTCAAAACCAGTACCCGCAAATCAGTACGTCATCTGCAAACAAAACTGCAGATGCAGAGGCGGGTATTGCATCTACAAAATCATCCAGCACAACTGCTGCAAACGACACGGTGACTATCTCGGCGGCAGCTCAAGCAATGGCTAGTACAGCAACAGGTTTTACAACCATGCTGCAACCCTTTGATGCTGGGAGGGCTTTAACGGCAGATGACAAGGCATTGATTGGCTACCCCAATCCCAGCAATCCTTACGTAACGAGCATGGCTGCAACGATTAGCGAGTTGCGTGAGAAAGGTGCAATACAAGGCATGCTGACGAGCGAGAACTACAAACTCGATGATGGAACACAAGCAAGTATTTTTGATGCCATGCCACAAGATGCACTGTCACAGGTTGATATGGCGCCACTAAAAAATCGAATGATGGCAAAGTTTGCAGAGTATAAAAACGGTACAGCTGATGAGGCGACAAAACTTGCGAATGACAAGTTTCTGTTGAGCCTTGGACGTGATGCACAGAGTACAAACAGCATCAAAGCGAAAGCAATGATGCGTGACTACAACGCTTAACTGGAGAGGTCGCATGTCAGTAGGCAGCATCAACAGTTCAGTACAAAATCAGTACCCGCAAATCAGCACGCCACCTGCAAAAAAACTACTGCAACTGATGCAGTAAGCACATCACCCAAAATGGTTGATAGCCTTGACCAAATTGGCAAGGACTTCGTGCAGCTTTCACCACAAGCTATTGCAATGTTGGATGCAAGCAATGCAGCATCAAGCGTCACTGCGACTGGAAACAATCCCATACGTGCTCTGACATTGGAAGACATGGTGCTGATTGGCTACCCCGACCCAAATGACCCAAACGTAGCGATACTTGCAGAAGGCATTAGCCAAGCACGTGAAACTGGGCAGCTTAAAGGGCCAATTACCGAAGCCTTTTTGAAGGGCGGTAATGCACAGTACAAATCTGGCTTATTTGACATGCTGCCAAGTGACCCTGCATCACTCAAGTCCTCAGCCAAAACAAAGAAGGCTGTGCTGGATAGATTGCATGGTGTTCAGGACTCCAAAGAGGCCGACTTAAACAAGTTGTTGCGTAAAGCGGGCTTCTTACAAGCCAATGGAACGGATGCAGCGCAAGCTACTCAGCCGTCACAAACTCAAACGCTAAAAATCAAAGCAATGCTGCGTGACTACAGTGCATAACTTGTAAGCCAAGCCACACCAAAAAAGGTTCACTTAAATAGTTCACTTTATAGTCTCTACCGTGCTGACTGCTTGTCGTATATGCTGCATCATTAACTCTTTGGGTAATACATGACCAAAAAACGCCACATTGATTCCGACAAACTTGCAACCGCTCGCATTTTGCAGTTGGTCAGCAGCGGTCAAATGGGCGAACTTGATGTAACTCCTAATTGGCTTGGTCACACTCGTGGCAGCGCTCGACTAGACAAAGCGCTAATCAAGGGTGCCACGATGGAAGAGCTGCTTGCAATTCGCGATGCTATTGACGAGCATTTATTGCATCTTCGCATTGAGCATGGTCTAACCATTAAGCGTAATGGAGATGTGTATCTAATCGACGTTCCCAAAAACTAGTTTGCGAACTAGTTTTTCACGTTAACGAAGCCAAGTATTTGTACAGCGTTTGGCGGCTTAGCCCATGGCGCTGTGCAATGTGCGTTTTGTTTGCCCCCAGCGCAGTAGCCTCCGCAACGATTTGCTGTATTTGTGCGGGGTCAGTCAGCTTTCGCTTGCGCCCTTTGTACACGCCGCGCTGTTTAGCTTTGGCAATGCCTTCACGTTGGCGCTCCCTTATTAACGTGCGTTCGTACTCAGCCACTGCACCCAACATGCTCAACATAAGCATGTCAATTGGGTCAGTGCTATCGCCACCGCGAAATGTTTTGGCTTCTTTTACAAAGTGAACATTGATGCCGCGTCCAGTAAGTTGCTCAACAAGTTGCAGTAAGTCTGTAAGACTTCGCGCCAGCCTATCCATGGAATGCACTACAACAACACTGCCTTTGGGCCAATTTCCTGCGAGCATTGCTTGAAGCTGTGGCCTGTCTGCATTCTTGCCACTTGCTTTATCTGTAAACGTGACCGTTAGTTGTTGGTCTGCGAGCTGACGCTCTGTGTTTTGGTCTGCACTACTTACACGCACGTAACCAATGCGTATGGGTTGTTGGGTTTGCATACATGTCCTTTCAGGTGTTTTATGTGTCACCCCAAGTCTGGACATGTCTTAACGTCGTGTCGATCAATTCGTAAACCAACCCTATATGCACAGGTCTGCGCTGTAGCGTATGGGTGAACTCATACTCAACACTTAATGGCTTGCACTTGCAGCGCAATCCAACTCGATGCACTTATTCACTCACTGCGTTCGTTCAAACTGCAACTCGTATTTTTTGAATGAATTGATTTGATTAAATTTTCTTTCACATCACTAGGGAACTCATGCCATGCCCTGTTACGGGCATGACAAAAAGTAAACCCATCGCTGAGGTATACATCATCCAATACGACACAACTTGCTTGAACAAGGTTAGGCAGGTTTTGCGATATTCCTTTTACGTGCCAGCCGACGCTGTGCGCCCCCTTGCTGTATTGATAGCTACAGGACACATGTGGGTTATTTTTATGGCATCCCACTCACTTTCTTTGGCACAAGTTCACAACATGCACCGTGCCGCATTGCTGCGTCACCAACCATTCCAACATTGCAAACGTCAAGCTAATAAAAGCAGCGTTTAGGCGTCCAACAGTTACGTTGGATAGTGCAATGAGGCGAACAGCAAGATGTTCGTTTACTTACCGTCACACATCAGAACGGATTTCGCAGCACTATTACATTCGGCGTGCCAACCTTCAATACTTGCTAATTGCTAACAAACTTATTTATCGACGCTGAATTTCTTGCCTGTCAATCTTGAAATTGTTGTATTCCAATGCCTGACCACAACCTTTTCTGGTCGACCTCGCCCAAGGTCATGTTCAGACTTACGACTGTCATTAAACACAAAGGAGTTAACAAATGGCAGTCTTAAGCGCACTCAAACTCGTTACCGCAGCTCGCGTGTACGTCACCAATCCCGTCAGCATTCGCCGCGAAAAGCTGTTGAAGAAACTTGCTGACCAGCATTTGCTCGTTCAAGCCCGTCAAGCTGGTCGCAACTACATTGCCACTCGTCTTAAAAACGTGACTGATGCAGAAACTGGCGAACGCAAAACCATTGAAGTACCCAAGAAAGTGCGCGAATGGTTTTGGATGAACGAAGCTGGCAAGTACATGCTGCAAATCAAATACGGTCAAAACGTTTTGCACCTCAACAACAAAAACGCTACTGCCATTGAAGTAGGAAACATTGACGAGTTGGCAAGTGTTTTGAAGAGCTTGCAAACGGCTGTTGCCGAAGGTGAGCTGGATAAAGCCATCGAAGCTGCCAGCTCCAAAGTGCGTGTTGGTTTTGGCAAGTGAGTGACAAGGGGTTGGTGCAAGTTGCACTGACCCCATTTTTATTTGGAGTTAAACATGTATCAATATGAAGCAGTTGTTCGCGTAGGCGCACAGATGGTCAAAACTCGCATCTATGCGGCCAACACATTCGATGCCAAGGCCTTGTTGCAACGCCAGTACGGCACACACAACTTGGTTGGCTTTGTTTATCAAGTGCATTGACCATGAGTAAATTCAATTCAGCCAACTTGAGCTTGTTCACTGGCACGGAAAAATATTATCGTTTGTACCCACATGCCGTGCTTACTGATGGCACTAAGTATTTGGCAGAAGGTGCTGGTGCGTTTTGGTTGATGGATGCAATTGCCAGCTACTTGCCGCAGTTCACGGGCAAACAAGATTTTGTTGTCGCCAAGCTGGTACGCACTGGCATCAAAGCACAGCTGACACTTGATGATGGCAATGGACGAGTGCTTGACCAACAACACATCCCCTACACCGATTTTCCTCTTGCCAGCATTCAGTTGTATGCATGTTGGGGTGGTGAGTTTTGGGTGCTGATGCTTTGCAGTGAGTACTGATATGGCCTTGAAAAAGTACAAAGTGCGAGCTTGCTACACGGTGCATTGCTACGCAATAGTTGAAGCTGCCAGTGAAGAAGAAGCCTACTTCGCCGCCATAGAAATGGATGGTGGTGAATTTGAAGCTAAAGAAGACTGTGGACTTAGTGACTGGAGCATTGAAAACGTGGCTGAAGTCGAGTAGCTAACTTTGGAACGCTGGGCATGCCCTCCGTGTAAATACATGGAGGAACATACCCATGCGAATACAAGAAATATTTACAGATGAAGAATGGCTGCAACTTGAGCAGTTGATTTACGCAAGTGCGTACAAAGCGATAGCTGCATACCAACAGCAACGTGCAACACAACAGCGCAGCGCAAGCAAACCAGCTGCAACACTCAAGCCTCAAACAGCGAAAAAAGCAAAGACGCTGGCACGTAAGGCCAAGCGCATACCCCATGCAGCTGCACCCAAGCCACTACCCAAGGCCAAACCACTACCCAAAGCAAAAGCCGAAGTCACGCAAGCGTATCGCCCAGTTAAAACTGCAACGCCATTGCCACCCACCACACGCATGGCTGTGGCTAAAGCAAAACCTGCTGCACCCAAGCCAGTACAAAATAAACCTGCGCCACTGTCCATCACGGACCCCAATCACATCGATCAAGCAACTCGTCGCATGTTGCCCCCTGATAAGCGCGGTCCCAACCCCATCGACTTGCTTACGCCATAGCCAAGAATGGGGCTAGAGGCGCGGCAGAGCGGTTTTCTTCAAGGCCGTGTCCGTGTCGATAACGGGGCTGTCGGCACGGCAGAGGCTATGCTAAATGAGATACAAAAAGTTAGTTTGCGAACTAGTTTTCTTCATCATTCATAGGTGGCAACGGTGCATAAATCCGTCGATGTTTCAAGAAGTTTTCATGTGCATCTTGCACTAGTCTTTGATGCTCATCCTCAATCAAACGCTCACGTTTTCTGTTAATGCCAGCATCATGCATCAAAAATTCATTTGCATACCGATGCGTCATCCCCCGTTCCTCTAGCTGGCGAGCCAAATAGCTTGTATGCAGTCTCAGCACATCAACATCAAATGCAACGTCAATCTTGTCACCGCGCGATTTGCGATCAGCTTCATCATTCAAGGGGAACTTGCCTCTCGCTGCGTTTTCTGCAATTAGGTATGCATATCGCCTATATCGTCGCAAGACTGTGTGGATGCTCATGTCATAGTTGGGCTCATCCCCGTAATCTTCCTTTTCTATACCCTTTGCTTTTTCAGCCTCACGTAGCTTGATGGCTTTCACGCTTCTTTCGCACACCCCCAAACACTCCGCCAATTGCCATTCAGCAAATTCAGGGTTTTGAGCTTCAATTAATACAAGGTTGTACGACTTTTCCAGCGCATCCATTCGCACCTTCTCTGACGTCATTTGCAAATAGTCGAGCTTTGACGACACAGGCTGCACATCTTCGAGCAGATGTTCATGCTGCTCCAACGCCTGTTTTAAGAACGAAAACAGATTTATTTTTTTTATTTTGAGTGGCACTGACACCACAAGTGTTGGCTCATGCCCCGACTGCGCCCAACTCACATCCAAATAGTTAAGAAATTCCTCTGTAATTTGCCCTTTTTTTTCAATTTTTTGAGGGCTGAGTATTGACACGATTTTTGGCGCAATTGGACTTCTTAACTGTTCGCCAATTTCGTAGCTATTTGCTGTCAACCAGTCGATGGGATTTTTTTTCCAAACATTTCCAAAGTTTTCATACGTAGGTAGTACTTGTTCAAAGTCAGGCAGCAATTTAATGGCCGCCCTATGCGTCAGTCGGCCTTCTTTATATGCAGTTGCTATCGCGTATGACCTGCTCAAGCGCAAAAACGCATACCAATAGATTAGTTTTGCTGTTTTGGCTTCAAAACCTCGCAGTGACTTTGCCATAACAAACCCTCGCCAAATAGCAGTTGATGTTTATGAAATTTTAGCAAAGTGTCAAAAAGTGCTTTAACTGCTCCAATTCACCCCATCGCAGTAATCGTGCTGTGTCAGCAAAGCATTTTTGCTTTGCATGTTCTTTAACAACTTAGAGAGTTAGTAACTAGTTTGCAAAACCACTGCCATAGCTGTGTCCTGTGCGAAACCCCTTAGCAATTTTTAACAACCGTATTGGAAAACAAATGGAAAACAACTTGAACGTCGAAACAGCAACTTTTTTTACAACTGCAACACAAGGAGCAAATATGCAAACAGCAGTAAACACAACTACACCAACACGCACCATCGTGGAGGAAATTACAAGCCTAAAGAATGAGTTTGTTGAACTCGAACGATTTGAGGCAGGCATGCAAGCTGATGTTGATAAAAATAGAAATGGTCTGCTCAGTAAAAGCTATGACATTTACGTGCGAGTAAGTGATGGGCGCGATACAACTGCGCTTTATGAATTTACAGCGTATTACGAAAAAACAGGCTTCAAAAATACAAGCAAAGTTTCTTTGATTACAAAGGTACTGAATTGCACATTTGATGGGCTTAACGTTAGCAAACGTTCTGCGTACAAAGCTGTCATTCAGTTTGCAATCGACAAGGGTGTCGTCAAAGGTGGGTTGCTTGAATTTATTAACAGTTACGGTGGTTTGCAAAACGCCCGTCTTGCTAAGTACGCAGCAGCCCGAGCAAAAAGCACAGCGCCTGATTACGGCACACGCTTGCAACAAACCCAAAGCTACTTTGCACAGAAACAGTTAGCAAGCGTGCCAGAAGAAACCATGACGGCCGCTTTGGCAAATGTAAAGGTCGATTCGCCGTTTGTGCTCATTGCAACGCGAACTGCTGACGGACAAGTTGTGTTCAATGTTGCATCAGCTGATAGCAAAGCTGTCAACGCTGTTTACAACATTATGTACAAGGGCAGCAAACAAAACATTGCCAACGCTGCAAAAACTAGTTCGCAAACTAGTTTTCCGCCGACTGGTACTGCACCTGTCCCACCAGGCAGCTTTGCTGCTAGTTCTTACAGCACCGACGCTTTGAGCACAAAAAATGTTGTTAAGCAGATTTTGGAACAAGTTTCGGAACAAGCAGTAGAGGATGCCTGCGCCTAACCATTACGTGCGGGGGTTGCACCCCGCACTTTTTAATTTATTAATTTTTGGAGGTACACGTGATCGACTTTACGAATTTTGAAAATATCGCAAATCCGAAATCAAGTGCAGACATTGCATTTGAAACACAAAATGACAAGCAGCTTATGCAGTCACTTGTTAGTGGCACTTATGGATTTCCGGGTAGCGGTAAAAACGGCATCATCTTGCACGGAATGTACGGTGCAGGAAAAAGCACAACAGCTGCATTGTTACCAGATGTAATCGAAGGTACGGCGATTGGATTGAATAGTCCGTGGCGCAGCCTGTATCGGGTAATGAGCAACAACAACGGTGTGGCATTGCTATCGCAGATTGACAACATCTGTTCTCTCGTAAATTTGAGTGGTGACAAATACGTTTACATCATTCTTGATGAGGTAGATAACCTGTCGCCAACAGCAATGCCGCAACTAAAGTCAATCATGGACAACCACATCAATCGAGCTGTTTTCATCATGACAACAAATCATTGTTCGAAAATTGACCTTGCTGTACAGAGTCGATCGTATCTTTTTGCATTTAACAACGTGCCGCCTGAGGCTTGGCTGCCCTCTATGCAGCGTGTTCTTACCGCATACGGGATTTCCAATATGCCAGACAGTTTGTTGCTCTCAGCAGCGGCTTCAATCCGCGGAAGTGGACGCAATTTTGCAACTTGCGTAAAACAGCTTATCGAAGGCTATTACCAAAAGTTTCCACATCTTGTCCCAGCCCATTTGCTGGCCTCGTAATTCGCATCACAAACAACAAAAGCTAGTTTTCAAACTAGCTTTTCATTTTGTCTTTATTCAATTTCAGGAGTTGTATATGTCAGGTTACACAGAAAAAATCGCTCGTTCACTTATTAATCTCGATCATGGATTTTTTGCAACACATGATCGACTTAAGTCTGACAACTACCTAGCTGCAAAAAAAGCGGTAGCCCAATTGCTAGCAGAACAAACCCTTTTAATCACAGCTGGCAGCAATGTCCGTAGCACTGTTTATTACGGCTGCGACTCTGCAATTAAAAAGTCAGCGCTAGATTTTCACTTTTTGGGCGATGACCATACATTACAAATTGCCGACATTCACTGTGCTACTGAACGTTTACAGCCAGTTTGGTATGTAAATTACAAAAAACAAATAGATGACGTAATGGTGCACTCACAAGTCAAATACACGCTCGTCAACACACCAAAGATAAAGCACACGGTCATCCCTGCTTGCAAGTAAGCCATCAACTTTTTAGTTTCAAACTAGTTTTTAAGCCACCTTCGGGTGGCTTTTTTTTCGTCTCAAATTTTGCGACTTGCGAAAACAGCCGACAACGCACGACCAGCCCGCCCAGCTACCCGCGCACCCAGCAAGCACAGACAAGCGCGGGTCGGCTGTTCTCGTGCAAGGTCACTTGCTTCGTTTGCCTTGCAGCAACCCAATGTTCATTTCCCCCGTCAAGTTGCTGCTGTAGTAGGTTTCAATCATCTCAACACTTGTACGGGCATTCCGCGCCAGCGTTAACAAATCAATATTGCCACCGTACAGCAAGCGCAGGGTGATGGCTGTGTGGCGCAGGCTGTACAAGGTGCGCTTCATGCCGTTGCTCTTGTTTACACCCACACCAGCAACCTCTTGCACACGTTGCAGCTGGTAGCCATAGCGCATGATCATCACAAGCCTGTCCCACAGCTCTGGCATAAACACATAGTCTTCTGGCTGACCATAACCCCTGCCCTTGTCACGTTCCAACAATCGCTCATACGCTCGCACTGCTGGACGCATGGTGACAATGGGTTTGTCATGCTTCTTACTTTCGGGCAAGTTCAAGCGCAAGTAGACGTGTTCACCGCGAACGATGGTCACATGCTCGTGCTTCATGTTTTTTAGGTCACTGGGACGAATAAAGCTGTTGACCATGAACACGATCATGTACTGCAAGTCCTCTCGGATGTACTCGTAGCGACCAATGCGGCTAGGCCCATATTTGCTGCGCTGTGTTGCATGAATGGGGATAACGTCACCGACCAAACGCCGCGAATACGTGACTAATAGCCTGTATTCCTGCAAGCTAAAACTGCCACGGGGTTTGCTTTTGATGGTGATTGTTGGAAACTTTGGCAATGCAGTGATGTGCCCTGTTGCCATTGCATGTACTAAGACTTTACGTATGGCTACAAGGTACTGCTGAATGGTCACGCTGCTATTGCCCTTGGCACTGAGCTTTTGCATGAAGTCAGCGGCATGCTGGTAACTGAACTCTTTAACTGGCACTTGGCCTAGCACTGGCACCACATAACGCTGCAAACGGTTACGCATCATTCGCAAACTGTTCTGCGTGAACTCACCACGGTCAACACGGCCTTGATGCATTGCCACTGTGGCATCTACTAGGTCAGCAAACATGACTTCACGGTGCAAGCTCTTTTGCAACGTCACGCCATACAACTCTGCCACTTTGCTGTGAAAGAAGTCCCGCGCTGCACTTAAGGCTGAACGCTTGCTGCTAGTGCGTGTGCTCTTGGTATAGGTCTTGCCTTTGAAGAAGCAGCGCACTTGCCAGAACGATGATGCTGGAATTTTGTAGATACGTAGCTTGTTGGGATAGTCGGGGACTTGTGTGATGGTGTCGATGATGGGCAAGCTGCGATGACGTTGCTTGTGGAAATCATGGTCATTTGCTGCGTCAAAATTTGGTGGTGTGTTTGGCATGCGGTCAGTCTGCTGTCGCAAACTTGGCCTGTCGATATCGAGCAAGAAAAAATAAATTTCGCGTACCGTCTTGACACACCATCAAGGCACCCTTGCCCAATCCCACAACCCACCGTGCGTAGTGCCATTCAAAAAGTTTCACTACGCATCTACAAAACAGTAGGCCAAGCCTCTATTTCTGTCGCGAGCTGTAGACCGTGCGACCGTTGTCTCACAGTCATGGCGGCTTCGATGGACTTTCGCTGGCGTGGTCTGCGAAAACGTAAAAACCCCAGTGCGAGCTTCATTACGAAGGCTCGTGCGCGATTGATGAAAACCTGCTCGACGCCGCCAACATTTGTGAGAACGAACAAGTCCACATCTGGAACATCAACA